>OFMU01002061.1_pt1 | contig 11420 bp, 16 predicted proteins | sample 1541861 | NCBI WGS metagenome assembly OFMU01 (sample SAMN04209238, study PRJEB22552) | human gut metagenome | biome: gut; material: feces | host: Homo sapiens | place: USA: Oklahoma
TGCGGTTAGACTTCTGTAGGCTGGATTCCGCAGACGGCTGCCGCCGCATCTATGCTGCTGCGACCCTCCCAATCACCGGTGAGGTGACGGAGAGCAATACCGCTGCTCGTCAGATCTATGCCGTGGACAGCCCCACGAATTTCGCAGCAAAGATCCGTAGCGGCAGGATGATGCTTTATGTGTATACTACGCAGGAGGATAAGGCCGATGTGCTTGCGTTTCTGGAATCTGTGGGCTACTGGGGCAAATAAGAAAGCGGGAAATTTACCACTGCAGACCTACAAATCCTAATGTCAAAGTAATTGGAGGAGCTATGAAGAGGTTCAAGGGCTTTAATCCCGTGCTGTTTGCGGCGGCGGTGATCTTTCTCTGCGTCACGGTCTATAGCCTGGTCAGCAATGTCACCGTCTATGTGCGGCAAAGAGACTGGCCGGTCGCCACGGCGACGGTGATCGACGTGGCCGAAAACGGAAAAGAATACAACATCACCTACCAGTACGAGGCCCGGGGCAACGTTTACACCGGGAAGCTGCACCGGGTGCGCTTGCGCTACGGCTTCGGGGAGACCCTGACCGTCCGGTATGACCCCGACGCGCCGGAGAAGTCCGTCCGGCAGGGGGCCATGACCCGCCGGTCGATCCTGACGCAGGCGGGGCTGTCGGTGGTTTTCTGCCTGGTGGGGTACTGCCTGATCCGGCGGGCCCTGCCCCAAAAGGAGCCGGAGGAGAGCGCTCCGGAGCGGCCCGCCCCCAAGACACCGGCCCGAAAATCCCGGCCCGCCGAAGGAACCGTCAGCGCGGCGGAGGTCCGGCAGGCCGAGGACCGGATTTTCCGGGAGGTGTGCCAACTGGTGCGGGACGTCCAGGAAAAGCACCCGTCCGTGGGATACGCGGTGCGGCTGGAGCGGTCCGCCCCGCTGGAGGCGGCGGGCTATGCACCAGCCCGATATGAAGCCTGGCTCATCGCCTCCCTGGGCCGGAACCGGACGATTCTGGAAAGCGGCCCGGACACCGGGGAGTGGCCCGACGCCCGGGACAGGATCACCCGCATCAGAGGCGGGAAGCTGACGGTCTCCGACGACTATGGCTGGCTTTCCCGGGAGCTGGAGGCCATCACCGCCGACTATGAGGCCGGGCCCGACGCCTATGCCGAGAACAAAGCAGCCTCCGATGAGATGCTGCGGGAGGCCTGCCGGGTGGAGTGGATCGGATAAGCGGCAGAGCATAAAAACTCCCGGCGCGGGGCACCCGCGCCGGGAGTTGATATTTTCTTGCTGTCAGCTCTTGCCGTGAATTTCCGCGCCGCACTTGGGGCAGGTGATGACGATGCGGCCCTTGCCCCGGGGTACCCGGCACACCGTGCGGCAGCTGGGGCAGGTGAAATACTTGTGCTCCTTGTCCCGGCTGCGGGACAGGGCCTGCCGCAGGGGATAGACTACCTTGTTCATATAAGCCGCATTCTCTGCCCGGCGCTTGGACAGGTTCTTGGAAAACATGCGAAACACCATCCAAATGGTCAGCACCATGGCCACCGCCGACAGAATGCTGTAGGCCACCTGGTTCCGGACAAAGAGGTTGACCACGTCCAGAATAATGGCCGCCCAGAGGGTCACGAACCCCAGCTGGTCCACGCCGTTGCGCCCATACATGAACCGGGCCAGGGAGTTGCCAATTTTTTGGAAGAAATTCATACGAGCGCCTCGTTCTGCAAAAAAATGAGGTCCTTCCGGAAAAGGACGCACTTATTCTACAGGAATCTGCCGCAAACGTAAAGCCTTTCTTTGCAAAATTCACAGAATGGACATGATTTTTTCCGCCGCAGGCCTCTGGGACCGGGGAATCGGCCCTTTTCCTCGTTGCAATCTGCCGGGGGGATTGGTATAATGTATATGTATTCTTTTGCCCAATTGAGGGCCGGCGAACCGCCGGCCCCCTATCTGAAAAGCGGCGGCCGGCGTCTCCTGCGGGGCGGGAGGGCTGCGCCGGACTGGCCGGAGAGCTTCCGGTCCCGGGCCGCTTGAGCCATCCTATGCCGTCTGCCGCCGCCCCGTCACCCTGCTGACTGAAAGGACCGATTCTCATGATCAAAATTTCCCCCTCTATCCTGTCCGCGGACTTTGCGTATCTGGCCCGGGACATTCAGGCCATCTCCACCGCGGATTACGTCCACGTGGACGTGATGGACGGCCTGTTCGTGCCCAACATCTCCATCGGCATCCCGGTGGTGAAGTGCATCCGTCCGGTGACGGACCTGCCCCTGGACGTGCATCTGATGATTCAGGGGCCGGTGCGCTATGTGGACCAGTTCTGCGACGCCGGGGCGGACATCGTCACCTGCCATGTGGAGGCCGACACCCAGGAGAACATCCTGGCCGCCATCGACAAAATCCACGCCAAGGGCAAAAAGGCCGGCGTGGTGGTGAAGCCCAGGACCCCTGCCAGTGCCGTGCTGCCCTTTATTGACCGGGTGGAGATGATCCTGGTGATGACGGTGGAGCCGGGCTTCGGCGGCCAGAAGTTCATGGCCGACATGATGCCCAAGGTGCAGGAGATCCGCCGGTACATCGACGCCATGAACCCCGGCTGCGAGCTGGAGGTGGACGGCGGCGTGGACCCCGCTACCTGCAAGATCTGCGTGGCCAGCGGCGCAAACGTCCTGGTGGCCGGGTCCGCCGTGTACAAGGCGGCGGACATTCCCGCCCGCATCCGGGAGCTTCGGGGCTGATGCGGCCCGATTTCACTTGAAAAGGAAGATACTATGGAATTTTTTCCCGCCCCTCTTGAAAATCTGGTGGAGCAGTTCGCCCGGCTGCCGGGCATCGGCTCCAAGTCCGCCCAGCGGCTGGCCTTTCATGTGCTGAACCTGCCCCAGGACCAGGCCCGGGCCTTTGCCGACGCCATTCTGGAGGCCAAGCGCAGCGTGACCCTGTGTCCCGTGTGCCAGAACCTCACCAGCGGGGGCCTGTGCCCCATCTGCGCCTCGCCCAAGCGGGACGACACCACCATCTGCGTGGTGGCGGACCCCCGGGACGTGGTGGCCATCGAGCGCAGCCGGGAGTATAACGGCCGGTACCATGTGCTCCACGGGGTGCTGTCCCCCATGAACCACGTGGGCCCCGACGATCTGCAGATCAAGTCCCTGGTGGACCGGGTGGCCCAGGGCGGCATTCAGGAGGTCATCATGGCCACCAATCCCGACACCGAGGGGGAGACCACCGCCATGTACTTGGCAAGGCTCTTAAAGCCCTTCGGGGTAAAGGTCACCCGCCTGGCCTACGGCATCCCCGTGGGCGGCCACCTGGAATTTGCCGACGACGCCACGCTGATGCGTGCCCTGGAAGGCAGGCGGGAGCTATGAAGCGTGTATGCTGCGCCGTGCTGGCGGCGCTTCTGCTGTGCCTTTCCGGCTGCGGCGTCCAATCGGAGCCGGAACAGCTGAGCCTGTTCGCCATGGACACCTATATGACCCTGGCCGCCTACGGAGACAAGGCTTCGGAGGCCCTGGCCGCCTGCGGCCAGGAGCTAAACCGCCTGGACGGGGCCCTGTCCCGGACCCGGGAGGGAAGCGAAATCTATACCCTGAACGCCCAGGGCCGCGCCGATGTGTCCCAGGAGACGGCGGACCTGATCTCCGCCGCCCTGACTCTCAGTCAGGCCACCGGCGGGGCCTTTGACCCCACCGTTGCCCCGCTTGTGACCCTTTGGGGCATCACCACCGACAGCCCCCGGGTGCCGCAGCAGACGGAGATCGACGCCCTGCTTCCCCTGGTGGGGGTGGATCATGTGACGGCGGACGGCACCCATATCACCCTGGATGAGGGCTGCGCCATGGACCTGGGCGGCATCGCCAAGGGCTACGCCTCCGACCGGCTGGCGGACATCTTCGCCCAATACGGGGTGGACAGCGCCCTGGTGAGCCTGGGGGGCAACGTGTACGCCCGGGGAACAAAGCCCGGGGGCGCTGCCTGGAGCGTGGCGGTGCAGCACCCGGAGCAGGACGGCTATGCCGCAATGCTGTCCCTGAGCGACGCCTTCGCCGTTACCTCCGGCGGCTATCAGCGGTATTTCTCCGGCCCGGACGGAACGGTGTATCAGCACATTCTGGACCCCAAGACCGGCTGGCCGGTGCAGGGGGACCTGCTGTCCGTCACCATTGTGGCGGATAACGGCACCATGGCCGACGCCTATTCCACGGCTCTTTATGTGATGGGCCGGGAGGCCGCCCAGGATTTCTGGCGGCAGAACGGCGGCTTTGATATGGTGCTCATCACCAAGGACGGGCAGGTGCTGTATACCCCCGGCCTGGCGGACCGGCTGACGGAAGTTGAGGGAAGCGGCTATGCGTATGCGTGCATCGAGTCCTGAGCTCCGGCCCACCTGGTGGGATGGACTGGCGGCGGCCATTGTGGCGGCCCTGGCCATTTTCACGGCAGTGTGGTATTACGGCGGCCTGGCCCGGTCCGGTCCGCTGACTGCCGCCATTGTCCACCGGGGGCAGGTGGTGCAGACCGTGGAGCTGGACCGACTTACAGAGGAGATGACCGTCACCGTGGAGGGAGACTATCACCTGACCATCCTCCTGGACAGAGACGGCGTCCGGGTGGCGGAGAGCGACTGCCCGGGCCAGGACTGCGTCCACACCGGCACCATCACCCGGGCAGGACAGAGCATTGTCTGCCTGCCGGAGCAGGTGGTGGTGCAGCTTACCGGCGGTGGTGGCGGCGGCCCCGACGCGGTGCTGGGATAGGAGGGGCGGCATGAAGATATCTACCCGCCAGGTGGCCATGTGCGCGATGCTGACGGCCCTGGCTCTGGGCCTGAGCACCCTGGAAAACCTGTTTCCCGTGACGCTGGTGATCCCCCTGCCGGGGGTGAAGCTGGGCCTGGCCAACATCGTCACGGTGTTCGCCCTGTATCAGCTGGGGCCGCTTCCGGCCCTGTGCATCCTGGCGGCCCGGTGTCTGCTGGGCAGTCTCTTTGCCGGAAACGCCTCGGCTCTGCTGTTTTCCCTGCTGGGGGGAACGCTGGCCATGCTGGTGATGCTGGCACTGTCCCGTCTGCCGGGTTTGTCGGTATACGGCGTGTCCATCGGCGGCGCGGCGGGCCACAACATCGGCCAGATGGCGGCGGCCCTGATTACCCTGGGCAACACCGCCGTGCTGGGATACCTGCCGTTTCTGCTGGCGGTGTCCCTGTTTACCGGGGCCCTGACGGGCTTCGTGTCGGCCCTGCTGCTGCGGGCCATCAGCCATGTGAAGCTATCACATTGAAGGAGAGCGGATAAATGGATAAGAAAGACGAGATCATCCTCCAGCAGCTGGACGTGATCCGCTCCATGACGGAGCGGAATCTGCGCAGCGTCAACAGCGATTTCTGGGGCACGCCCCTGTCCCCAGCGGAAAAGCCCGGGGAGAAGGCGGCCCCCAAGACCCCTGATAAGACCCCCGGCAAGGCCCCGGAGAAGAAGTCCGGCGGCCCGGAGCAGCCGTCGGAGACCCCGGAGCCTCTGCCCAAGGAGGACATGAAGGACCTGCTGGCGGAGCTGGACGGCTACATCGGTCTGCAGACCGTCAAGGAGGAGGTCCATAACCTGATCAACATGGCCTCGGTGTATCAGCTGCGGCGGCAGCACGACCTGCCCACCACGGATATGTCCCTGCACCTGGTGTTCACCGGCAACCCCGGCACCGGCAAGACCATGATGGCCCGGATGATGGCCCGGATCTACCGGAGTCTGGACATTCTGTCCCGGGGCCAGCTGGTGGAGGTGGACCGCAGCGGCCTGGTGGCGGGCTATGTGGGCCAGACGGCTATCAAGACCCAGAAGGTCATCGAAAAGGCCATGGGCGGCGTGCTGTTCATCGACGAGGCCTACGCCCTGAACGGCCGGTCGGAAAACGACTTCGGCCAGGAGGCCATCGACACCATCCTCAAGGCCATGGAGGACCACCGGGACGACCTGGTGGTGATCGTGGCGGGGTACACGGACCTGATGGACCGGTTCATCCACTCCAACCCCGGCCTGGAATCCCGGTTCAACCGCTTCCTGCTGTTTGACGACTATACCACCGACGAGATGGTGGAGATCTTCCGGATGCAGTGCAAAAAGGGCTGCTATCAGCTGACGGAGGAGGCCCAGCCCCTGATCCGGGACTATATCGCCGAGGAATCGGCGGACGACAGCTTCGGCAACGCCCGGGGCGTCCGCAACCTGTTTGAGCACGTTCTGGTGGCCCAGAACAACCGCCTGGCCACCATGGAAAAGATCACCCGGGAGGACCTGATGACCATCACCGCCGACGACGTCCTCCGGGCCCGGGGAAAGGTGGACTGACATGAAACGACTGACTGCGGGGCTTCTGGCCCTGATGCTGCTGGCGACCCTGCTGCCCGGCTGCGGGAAGAAGGAGCAGTGGAATGTGGATAACTTCTTCCTGTCCGACGACGGAACCACCTATTCCGTCAGCTATCGCCACGACGACGGCACGGAGGAGGTGGTGGCGGAGATGGGCAGCTATCCCCAGCCCCTGACCATCATCGCCGGGAAGCTGTACTATGTCCATGGCGGCAGCATGGTGGCCGTGGACCTGAAGGACCCCACCCAGCGCCAGACCCTCACGGAGCCGGGGCTGTCGGGGCTTTCCATCGGGTTTATCGACGACGGGGCGGTGTACTGTCCCCTGACCACCGACACGGAGAAGTGCTATCGGGTGGCCCTGGACCTGTCCGAGTGCACCCGGGTGGCCATCCCCCGGGAGCAGCGGCCCACGGACTATGACGCCCTGCTGGACCAGATCTATGCCGCCGTGGGGGCCATCGACAACCGCATGGCCCTGCGGACCCTCCGGGCCCGGTACTCCGAGACCGGCAGCCTGACCTCCCTGGAGATGACGGTGTGGGCCCTCCAGGAGGAGACGTATTCTCTGAACAGTTGGGCCGATGTACATGTATCCGTCCAGCGCAGCGGCAGCGGCTTCACCGTCGCCGCCCAGGACCAGCACCGGCCCCTGCCCATGGATTCGGAAACCGTGGCGGCTATGCTGTCGGTGCAGCGGTTTGTCGAGACCGTGAAGGCCGTGGACAGCGCGGACCTGTGGACCAGCCAGAAAACCGGCCAGCCCCTGTACTATCAGCTGACCTATCACGCCTCGGAGTATGAGGCCGCCGTGGTGGCAGACGGAGGCGTACCCTGCCTGAACCCCGACGGCTCGGCGGCTCAGCTGCCCCAGGGGAGCCTGCTGGTGCTGGCCCAGTGCTATGACCGGGGCGACGCCAACATCGCCCTTACCGACAGCCAGGGCCTGACCACCGGCGCCCTGCGGGTCATCGTCCCGGTGACGTAAATATGGACCCTCACGCCTATACGCCGATGCCGGAGGGCGGCATTCTTCTGGACCTGACGTCCTGCCGGGACTGGGGGACGGTGCAGGACGCCATCCGGCGGGCCTTCGGTTTCCCGGCCCACTACGGGGAAAACTGGGATGCCATGTGGGACTGTCTGACGGACCTGTTCTGGGTGACGGATGACCGCCGCATCGTGGTTCGGGGCCTGGATGCCCTGCCGCCGGACCTGCGGGCATATGCCGAACCCCTGCGCCAGGTGCTGGAGGACCTGCGGACCCGCTGTCCCCGTCTGCGGGTGACCTACTGCTGAAAAATGCCCCGGGGCCTGTTATGGGTCCCGGGGCATTTCCCTCTTCCCATTTTCAACGATATGTGGTATACTCTCTGGCGACAGGGACCCGACCTGTCCAAGCGCCGCAAGGCGTTCGTTCGGCCCGGCGGGGCCGTTCTCTAAACAAAACATGGAAGGTACCACATGAAACACAAAAACACGCAAAAGCTGACCCTGGCCGCCATGACGGCGGCCGCCTACGCCGCACTGTCCCTGCTGGGGGCGGTGTTCGGCCTGACCTTCGGCCCCATCCAGGTGCGCTTCTCCGAGGCGCTGTGCCTGCTGCCGTTCCTGTTCCCGGAAACTGCCTGGGGCCTGGGGGTGGGGTGCCTGATCGCCAACCTGTTCAGCCCCTATGGGGCCCTGGACATCGTGGTGGGATCACTGTCCACCCTGATCGCCGCCCTGCTGACCGCCCGGTGCCGCAGTCCCTGGACCGCGGCCCTGCCGCCGGTGGTGTGCAACATGGTGCTGGTGGGGGCCGTGCTGGCCTATGAGACGGCAGGCACTTCCGCCGCCTTCTGGCCGGCCTATGGGCTCAACGCCCTGACCGTGGGCCTGGGGGAGGCCATCGCCTGCCTGGTGCTGGGGGTGCTGCTGGTGAAGCAGCTGCCGAAAATTCCCTATTTCCGGAACCGGCTTGCGTCATGATTTCAGCTTCTGTAATAAAATAAATGCTGGGACCAGGCATCCGCCTGGCCCCAGCATTTATTATGAACCCAGCCTGCACAGGCTATCCGGCGGCGCAGTTGGTTGACGGAAAACCGGGGGTGTGGTACACTGAGGAGACTACTATAAAGCGAGGGATCATCATGGAAGAAACCAGGAGCTTCGGCTATATCTGCCCCAAATGCGGACGGGCGGTCATGGCCCGGCGCAGCGCCTTTTCCCTGGCGGCGGCCGCCGCCCATATCGAGTGCCCCTGCGGCCAGTCCGACATGCTCATCGAGACCGACGGCTCCCGCTTCCGCCTGTGGGTGCCCTGCGGCCTGTGCGGCGAAACGCACCAGGCCGAGTGCAGCGCCGACGCAGTGCTGCGGGGCCGGGGCATCGGCCTGGCCTGCCCCAAGACCAGGCAGATCTGCTGCTATGTGGGCCAGGAGGACCAGGTGTCCGCCCAGATGGAGCAGCTGGCCGTCCGGGCCGCCAAGGAGAAGGCGGAGGACCCGGAGGCCTTCACTGACAACATTATTATGTATGAGGTGCTGTCGGAGCTGAAGGACATCGCCGCCCGGGGCGGCATCCGCTGCCGCTGCGGCAGCACCCGCTACGGCATCCAGGTCCACCGGGACTCCGTGGACCTGTGTTGCCAGGACTGCGGCGGCAAGCTGCGTCTGCCCGCCGCCACCGACGAGGATCTGGACCGCCTGTGCTGCCAGATGACCCTGACCATTCCGGGGAGGGCGTGACATGATGGAGCTTCTCTCCCGCTGGTTCATCCGGGACCGGGATAACGTCACGGACCCCCGGGTCCGCCGGGCCTATGGCCAGCTGTGCGGCTTTGTGGGCATCGGGCTGAACATCCTGCTGTTTGCCGGGAAGTTCTTCGCCGGTACCCTCAGCGGCTCCGTGGCCATCACCGCCGACGCCTTCAACAACCTGTCCGACGCCGGGTCCTCGGTGGTGACCCTGCTGGGCTTCCGTCTGGCCGGGAAAAAGCCGGACCCCCAGCACCCCTTCGGCCACGGGCGGCTGGAATATGTCTCGGGCCTGATCGTGGCGGGGCTGATTCTGCTGATGGGCGTGGAGCTGGCCAAGTCCTCGGTGGAGAAAATCCTCCACCCGGCGGCGGTGGATTTCAGCGTCATCGCCCTGGTGATCCTGGCGGTGTCCATCTGTGTGAAGCTGTATATGTGCCTGTATAACCGACGGATCGGCAAAAAAATTCGCTCCGCCGCCATGGAGGCCACCGCCGCCGACAGCCTGTCCGACACGGCGGCCACCGCCGCCGTGCTGCTGGCCATGCTCATCGCCAAGTGGACCGGCCTGGACATCGACGGCTGGGTGGGCCTGGTGGTGGCGGGCTTCATCCTGTTCTCCGGGGTCAAATCCGCCCGGGAGACCATCAGCCCTCTGCTGGGCCAGCCGCCGGAAAAGGAATTTGTGGACCGGATTCAGGCCATTGTCCTGTCCCATCCGGAGATTCTGGGCCTGCACGACCTGGTGGTCCACGACTACGGCCCCGGCCGGGTGATGGTGTCCCTCCATGCGGAGGTCCCGGCCCACGGGGACCTGCTGGAGCTCCACGACGTGGTGGACAACATCGAAATGGACCTGTCCCGCCAGCTGAACTGCCAGGCGGTGATCCATATGGACCCGGTGGTCACCGACGACGGCCTGACCGGCCCCCTGCGGAGCCGGGTGGCGGAGCTGGTGAAGCAGGTGGACCCCGCCATCACCATCCACGACTTCCGGGTGGTGGCCGGTCCCACCCACACCAATCTGGTGTTTGACGCGGTGGTGCCCTTTGACGAAAAGCTCACCGCCGCCCAGGCGGCGGAGAAAATCCGCGCTCTGGTCCGCACCATGGACGACGGTCGCTACTTCGCCGTGGTGACGGTGGAGAATTCGTACATCTGACCCGGGAAGCGGCTTGCGCAGCCTAAGACATTTCTCTATCACAAAGAAACTGGCGATTAACGGGCATGACTATGTAAGTTTGGCAAAGGATACCGCCCACCGTCAGTTGGGGACAATACAGGACTATTACGAAACGCCGGAGGACAGCGTAAGAATTGATACGGCAAAAGCGATTGGAAAGTTTCTTAGTCGCTCCGGCAAATCGGATTCTGAATCCCAAGCGACAATCTCACTGGAAGATGAAGATTTTGCAAAAAAGCTTGAGGAAGTAGCTTCTGATTCAGCCGGAAAACAGATGCTTGAGTTTGCCATTGCTATGTACGAAAAAAATAATTCGAACTAACAGCGGTCATTCTACACCAACCATACGGAACACCGCTAAACCCAAAAATTCGGCTACTGTACAAAACCACTGATTTTACTGTATAATATAAGCGATACGAAATACATGAACCATGATTCCCTTGCAGCAATAAAAGAGAAAAACCTCTCCAAGCGAAGCTTGATTATTTTTTCTTTTACTGCCCAATAATAACGCCGAAAACCCTTGAAAACAAAGGCTTTCGGCGTTATTATCTGGCGCGCCAAAAGGGATTCGAACCCCCGGCCTTCCCCTTAGGAGTATGGCTTACCATGTGATACACGGTTCGGATGTAACTTCCAATATCATCCCTTACGCAGAATGACTTGTAGTAAACGAACTTTATGGTGCAAAACACCTATTCTGACGCAGTTTTATGTGTCCGTTGGGTGGTCCTATTAGCAAATTCTTAGCAAGAGGACACCCAGCCAAAGCCGATTGCTACTGCCATTCTCCACTCCCTTAGTCAAGATGACAAGGCAAATACATGGAGGTTACTATGGACAAGAAAGAGAAAAAGTCACTGCCGGAACCGCGCACATATACTGTGGAACAGATTGCGGCCATGCTCAACATTGGCCGCACAACCGCATATCAGCTCGTCAAGCAGGAGGAGTTCAGGATCGTCCGCATAGGAAATGCAATCCGCGTTTCCAAGAAATCTTTTGACGAGTGGCTGGAAAGTTTGGAATTGTGAATATTGCAAGAAACGCCGTAGGCTCAAAAACCTATGGCGTTTTTTTATACCCATTTTGAAGGAGGCTGGCAATGAAACTGACAGAAGCAGAAATGAGGATGGTGTTTC
>OFMU01002082.1_pt1 | contig 11348 bp, 5 predicted proteins | sample 1541861 | NCBI WGS metagenome assembly OFMU01 (sample SAMN04209238, study PRJEB22552) | human gut metagenome | biome: gut; material: feces | host: Homo sapiens | place: USA: Oklahoma
CTGCTCTCTGGTAAAGGGAATTCCCAGGTCTTTCATAGTATTTTCAATTCTGTAAATCCGGGATTCATGAATGGAAACCTGTCCACTCTCGCTGAACAGAAACATTTCAGCGCTTCTTTTCCCGAAGATCCGGTAAAACAGTTCCGGATCCGGAAGCTTCCTGCCCAGACTGAACTCACAGGCTGTAAGCAACGGCTCCATCTGGCTGTATAAGGTATCATCTATATCGAAAACCAGAAATCTTTCGTTGTTCATTTTACTGACTCTTTTCCTTTTTCGTATGACTCTTAAAAATATTATGTCGCAGTCTGCCGACAATAAAATAATTATACCTTTTTAATGTAGGTTACGCAATCTATTATTCAGTTTTCTATGTGTTTTCTAACTATTTCAAAGCAGAGTATATTTGAAAAATCTATTTCGCAACCGGCATGCCTCGCTTTGTGGGAAATTTTACCCGAAAAAAGAGGTTCACCTTTTTTACAGATGAACCTCTCGCATTCTATTATTTACATTTCCGTGGCTGAATCAATCCCGGTTCTCCTGCCTTAGAGCGTGTCTAAAAAGCATTCCGGCAATCTGTATGCCTTACTAGAGCGTATTCGCCCAAGTGTTTAATTCCAGCCCTCGCCGTACTGGAGACCTGAGCCGCCTTCGTTATTCTCCCAGTCTTCCAGAAGATTATCATCCTGGCTGCTTCCCTGACCGTCACCGTTGTCCTTGGAATCCGTACTCTGTGTATTTGTGTTCTCGCCAAGAGTTACAGTTACTGTCTCTTCTTTGTAACCTTTTCCATCCGGAACTTCAATGGTAAGCTCTACATCCTCACCAGGCTCGTAGTAGGAAAGGAAATCAACCAGCTGTTCCTTGGTTGTAACAACCTTGCCTGCAAATTTTGTAATGATGGATTTTGCTTCAATGCCAGCCTTATCAGCTGCACCGCCTTCTGTTACGTCTCTTACAAGAACGCCTTCCGGAACACCATATGCTTCACTTACTTCACTGTCAACACTCTTAACTGTGATTCCCAGAACACCGTGGTTATCAACTTTATCTCTGGTCTCCTCATTCATCAGGCTCTCCAGAGTATCTGTTACATCAGAAATTGCAATTGCATAACCGATACCCTCAACCTCTGTGGAAGCAAGCTTTGCAGAGTTGATACCAACAACCTCACCGTTCATGTTCAAAAGTGCACCACCGCTGTTGCCTGGGTTGATTGCTGCATCTGTCTGGATCAGGTTTGTAGCGGAATTGCTGTCGCTGTCATAATCGCCGACTGTATCATCAGAATTCAGCTGACGGTTCTTGGCACTTACAATACCGGTTGTTACGGACTGTCCATAACCAAGTGCGTTACCAATTGCAACAACCTGTGCACCAACCTTCAGGTCATCGGAATTACCGATGGTTGCGATCGTAATGGCATCCATTGTATCGCTGTCAATATCATCCAGGGAAACTGCTACAACTGCAAGATCCTTCTCGCTGTCATAGCCTTTTACCTTAGCCTCACATGCTGTGCTGTCGCAGAAGCCAACTGATAAGGTCTCCGCACCTTCTACTACATGATAGTTGGTTGCGATCAGAAGCTCGGAATCGTTCTTACCAATGATAATACCGGAACCGCTTCCCTGAACCTCCTGTTCCTGGGATGGTGAATAAGCACCGTACTGACCAAACATTCCGTAGTAGCTCTGAACCTCTTCTACAGATTTGGTTGTAATGGAAACGATGCTTGGCATTGCCGCTTCTACAATATCAGATACATCAAGGCTGCCCTTTGCTGTGCTCTCATCTTTGCTGTCATCCTTGGAATCATCTGATTTCTTCTCGGATTTCAGCAGCTCAACCTTACCTTCGCTTGCTGCCTGTACGTTCTGCTCATAGCCTGTCAGATAGTTAACTCCTGTATATGTCCCTGCTGCAAGGCCGCCTGCCAGTACTGCGCAAAGACTAATGCTTGCTGCCTTTTTAAGTTTTCTCTTTAATTCTTCATTTCTATTCTTCATGATAAAAGCCTCCTTTAGAAACTCTTTTATGTTCTTTTCATTTGATAGTTCACAGTATAGAGACAATTTGTGTTCTCTTTGTGGGAAAAATGTGTTTAAATTGTTAAATTCCGCCTTTTAATATTAGCATTAAAAAACCCGGACTGCAAGGCAATCCGGGTAAAGGACAATCATCTTTATTTGTTCGGCATGATCCAGAATTTCATGGTCGGGTAGCTGAGAACTACCTGAACCAGAATGTTCAGAACATTTGCGAGTGTAGGTGCAAGTGCTTCGGAAATACCGATGTTTACGAAAAAGCTCTGGCTGTAAGCCGGAAGTGCTGCGGATACAAGCACCAGCACAACTGCAAGTACAATGTATTTCGGTACAGCCTTCTCAAACGCTGCATTGGATTTGAAAACCAGGTTCTTCTGTACAAAGAAGTTTACGGTCTGGGCTGCTGCAGTTGCAACCAAAAAGCTTAAAAATCCACATAAACCAAGATTGGACTCGATATTATCAGCGTAATTGAACACCAGAAACTTAAATGGTGTATTTGCAAAGCTTTTGAAAATAAAACCGGTGCACAGCCACATGATAATGAAGTTTGTAATAGTTGCGCAGTTGGATAATACGTTGAATTTAATAAACTCCCAGATATTTGGGTGATCTTCGATTAACTGTTTGATTTTTCCCATAATGATACTCCTCCTATTTCTGCTCTTCCAGATCTTTCTCGTACTGCTTGTTCAGCTTCTGATTTCTGAAAAATCCGCTGATTACTTTTCCAAGACCGCTGAAATGGCCGTTTACAACCTTCAGAAGTCCCTCTACCATTTCCATAGAAACCATGCCGCCTGTCATCTTAGCGATTGCACGGAATGGCATGTTGTACTGGAACAAGGTGTTGAGATCCGGAATTCCCGCTGCCTCGCTCTTTTTCAGCTTTTCGCCCAGCTTTTTACAGATGAAGCGGGCAATTCCGCTCTTCGCGTAATACATCTGGCAAAGGGCATCGTTCATGCCAAGCTCGCCGCTCCAGCTTCCGTCCGGGATGGAATGTCCCAGGATCGTCTCGTACTCCTCATTTCCGACCTGCTGGATTTTTCCCTCCACGTAAGAAGAAACGCGGTTAGTATAGTATGGCATTACCTCAGTGGTTCCGATAATGGCAAGAGAATCCTGAAGACGGATATCCGCACAGCTTGCACCGATCATAATGCTGTAAACGCCGCCTTCTACTTCCCATTTATTTGTCTTCATATTCCAGTAACGGAATGTCTTGTCGTCGAACTTAATGGTAACGGTTTTCTCCTCGCCTGCCTTTAAGAACACCTTGGAAAAACCTTTCAGTTCCTTGACCGGGCGGAAAACTTTTGCTCCCGGAAGTCCTACATAAAGCTGGGCAATCTCTGCACCATCATACTTTCCGGTGTTGCGAAGGGTAAACGTCGCCCCATCCGGCTTCACCTGAAGATTGTCATATTCAAATGTAGTGTAGGAAAGACCATATCCAAATGGATAGTTTACCGGCACACCTGCGGTGTCGAAGTAGCGGTATCCTACGTAAATTCCCTCTCTGTACTCAGAGTTCCGCTCCTGTGACGGATAGTAATTGTAAGAAGGAGTATCCTCATATTTCTTAATGTAAGTTTCTGCAAGCTTTCCAGATGGATTAACCTTTCCGGAAAGGATGTCAAGAACTGCGCCTGCACCAGCCTGTCCCATGAGGGCGGTATGAAGCAGGGCTTTGAAATGATGGTGCCATGGCATTTCGATAACAGAACCTGCGCTGATGATACCAACCATGTTTGCATTTGCTTTTGCCAGCTCCTGAATCAGGTTGATCTGGTTCTGGGGAATGCGGAGATGCTTACGGTCAAGACCTTCTGTCTCGCTTTTTTCGTTCAGTCCGAAGAAAAACAGAACTACATCAGAACGGCGTGCAAGATCCACGGCCTCTTTTTTCATAGCTTCGTCTTCCTTGCCGTCACGCTGATAACCGCGGACGATTCCAGTTACGGAAATTCCGCTGGTCTCCAGCATGTCCTTGATGGAATCTACTTTTGTGGAGTTTACCATGGAGGAACCTGCGCCCTGGTATCTTGGGTCAAAAGCGAAGTCACCGATTATGGCTGCCTGAACCTTTTCTCCAACCGGGAGAATTCCACCTTCGTTTTTCAGAAGGACTGCACTGTTTTCGCAGGCAAGACGTGCCAGCTTGTGATGCTCCTCATGAAGAGCCTTCTTGTCAGCCACTTTCTTGTAATGTTTCGCATTTTCGGAAGTAGTAAGTACCAGGTCAAGAAGCTCGTCTACACGCTCATCGATATCTTTTTCGCTGATCTTGCCGCTTTCTACACTGGCAAGAAGCTCTCTTGCTGCATCAAGTCCTGGAGTCGGCATTTCCAGGTTGGAACCGTTCTTTACACCCAGGGAATGGTCGTTGGAAGCACCCCAGTCTGTGATCACAGAGCCATCGAAGCCCCACTCATCGCGAAGGATGTCTTTGAGCAGATGCTCGTTTTCGTTGGCGTAGACACCGTTTACTTCGTTGTAGCTGCTCATAACCGTTTTCGCGCCGCCCTCTTTGATGGCAATCTCAAAACCGGTGAGGTAGATCTCACGGAGAGTTCTCTCATCTACCACTGCGTTCATTGCCATACGGCGAAGCTCCTGGCTGTTTACAGCGAAATGTTTTGCGCAGGCTGCTGCTCCTGTGCTCTGCACACCGCGGATAAAAGCAGCTGCCATTTTTCCGGAAAGATAGGGATCTTCGGAAAAATACTCGAAGTTACGTCCACAGAGAGGATTTCTCTTAATGTTCAGTCCCGGTCCAAGAAGAACGTTTACGTCTTCTTCCATGGATTCTTCACCAAGGGCAACGCCTACCCTCTGCTCCAGTTCTTCATCCCAGCTGTTTGCCATAGCTGCCGCTGTAGGAAAACAGGTTGCCGGCACTGCCGGATTGATTCCCAGATGATCTCCTGCTCCAGCCTGTTTGCGCACACCATTCGGTCCGTCTGAACAGAAAATCGCCGGAATATCCAGACGTGGGAAATCTCTTGTCTGCCACTCGCTTTTTCCGCTGAGGAATGCGGCTTTTTCTTTCAAGGTCATATTATCTATGATGTTCTGATATTTCATGCTTGTAATTGCTCCCTTCCATATCATTTCAAATACAATTGCTCCCCGCCCGGCGGCACGCTTTAACATAAAATGCAAACCGGAAACACAGGGAACCTCTAATAGTATTTTCCCTTTATTTCGTGAGCATAATATAACACAACCCCGTCTATAAAAGACGGGGTTATCACAAACTGTCAATATATTGCACAAGATGCATTAAAAGACCATTCACTTTCAATCCTGACTTGAAAATGAATGGTCTTTTTAATCAGTAAAGTGTAGTTTAGAACCTGTTTTAAAAAAGGGCTCTGGCACTTTTTATTTTCATCCCAGCACTTCCCAAAGCGTCTTTTCCAACACCTGCAGATTCACAGGCTTGGAAAGATGTCCGTTCATACCGCTTGCAAGGGAACGCTTCACATCCTCGTCAAAAGCGTTGGCGCTCATTGCGTAAATCGGGATTTTTTTGCAGTCCTCACGATCCAGATTCCGGATGGTCCGGGTAGCTTCCAGTCCGTCCATTTCCGGCATCATAATATCCATAAAGATCATATCGTAATATCCGGGAACGGATTCTTCCATGCGCCGCACAGCTTCTTTGCCGTTAACTGCCTGCTCGGTTTCAATTCCGTAATTTTCAAGGATCGTACAGATAATTTCCATATTCAGCTCATTATCCTCAACCACCAGGATTCTTTTTCCCGGGAAGCTGATCTCCTCCGGCTGGCTGGTGACCGTAGTCTTCTCACCGCTTACCGGCTGAAACTTCACGCTAAAGCTGAAGCTGCTTCCCTTACCAGGTTCACTTTCCAGCTTAATATCGGAATCCATCATCCGCACAATTCTTCTGCTGATGGCAAGACCAAGACCAGTGCCCTGTTTTCTTGCATTTTCAGAATTATCCGCCTGCTCGAACTGCCGGAAAATAAGCTGCTGTTTCTCAGGTGCAATTCCAATTCCATCATCCCTGACCTGAAAATACAGATTGGAAAACCCTTTCTCTTCTTCCGTCTCGCGAACGGTCAGCCACACATGTCCATCTGGCTTGGAATACTTCAGCGCATTTCCCAGAAGATTTACCAGAACCTGGTTCAGCCTCAGGGAATCTGCCAGAAACCAATGGTTTTTCAGCTGGATATCTGCTATATACTGAATGTTATTTTCGTTCAGCTTCGCTTCCAGCAAAGGACGAAGTCCCTGTATCATCTCCATGAGATTACATTTTTCTTCGATCAGCCTCATCTTTCCGCTCTCGATCTTGGACATATCCAGAATATCGTTGATAAGCCCAAGCAGATATTCCGAGGAGTGCTCGATTTTTCTCAGACAGTCGATCCGCCGCTCCTCAGTCTGTCCATCTTTCAATGCAATCTCCGTCATACCGATAATACCGTTCATAGGAGTACGGATCTCATGAGACATACGGGCCAGGAAATCCGATTTCGCCTTGGCAGAAAGATCGTGACGCTCCAGATTCAACCGGTTCTGAATAATTGCGCTGATTTCTTCCAGACACTTACACTCTTCTTTTTTCTCCAGAACATCCTGGTCAATGTCCCGGAATACAATACTTCCGGAATACTGTCCGTTGTCTGTCATATGGAATACAATATCGTTTCTGCCTGAAGTAAAAGGCTGAATCAGCGGCTCTTTCCGTATGCTTTCCCCGGAAGTCAGAAGCTGCTGCATTTCCTGGGTCTCCACAAAGTGCTGGTATTGCTTCTCAGAACAGTGGACCATACCGTCCCAGCCATCCTTTTTCTCCCAGGTTTTCCAGCAGTACAGCAGGTTATTTACCATATATTCCCCATTGAAATGGGTGATCACAATGTCTGTCAGATGGTATTTCTCCTGCAGCTTCAATGCCAGAATATCCAGAACCACAGAAGTATCACCATCTCTGTCAAACAGGTTCAGAGCTATAGAGGAAAGTGTCATTTCCTTCAGACGTTCCAGAGAAGCCACCTCCGCAAATGCCACATCAACCGCACAGGCTTTTTCCTCAGTTGAAAGCTCCTCATAGAATATAATTTCCTGCTTTCCATGACGTGCAGCTGTAAGAGCAGTCTTCGTCTGTTCAAGTGCCTCAGACAGCGAATTTCTGCTGCCTGTAGCCGCGATTCCGCATTTCAGGGAAAGGGACAGATACTTCTCATCTGTAAGTGCCCCAAAATCCGTTTCCAGTCTCTGTACACTTCTCACGACCGGTCCGGTCGTACATACTGGCAGCCATACCAGCATCTGGTCTGCACCAGCCCTGATATAAATACCACCGTTTAAACCGTCCTCCTGGAAGCGCTTCGCCAGCAGACCGGCAAACTGCTCCAGAATAATATCTCCGAAGATCAGGCCATAGCGCTCATCGATTTTGGAAAACTGCTGGATTTCCAGAAGTACCAGTACTCCTTCCGGGTCATCCCGACACAGTGTTTCCACAACTTCCAGTCCGCTTCCAAGGCGGTAAAAAGAGGTAATGGAGTCATAAATCTGCTTTCTTTTCTGCGCCTGCTCCAGAAGCTTGTGCTGATGCACATTGTGAATACAGCCAACGACCCTGCTGCGCTCTTTATTCTCATCAAAAGTAATGCTTCCGGATAGATTTACCCACTGAAATTCTCCATTGGCATGCTGCAGACGAAAGTCAACATCCAGAACGCCGTCTGAGCTTTTTACTGCGTTCACCAGCTTTGCCTTATCTGCCGGATGGATACTGTCATTATCAAGAAATTCCGGATGCTTTCCGCAGTCCCATACACCGTCATTGCCTTTACTGTTAACTATTTCCAGCAGTTTTTCCTTACATTTGTAGGTAAAAAAGGCATCCTGGGAACTTTCTACCGCAATCCGATAGCGCTCCTTTTCCTCCAGAAGCTGATTCTCTGTCTGCATCTGAGTATCCGTCAGATTCTCTATCACTTTATGGAGCTCATCAAGCTCCTGAATACCTGACTCCTGAAAACCGTGAATTCCCTTCACTCCGCCTCGTACACTCTCCACCAGATGGTAAACCGGTTCCGTCGCATACTGGACAAGAAAATAAACCAGAATAACCGCCATCAGGGCACTTCCCAGAATCGCTCCCAGAATTCTCTCATAAACATCGGAAATCAATCCATACACAGAATCCTCTGTAACAAAACCGCACAATGCCCACTGTGTATCTTCATACGGCACATTTCTGCTGTACAGCTCCAGATTGCTCACAAGTCCGTAAATCTGCTGTTTCCCAATGGCAGCCCCCTGTACCAGCCGCAAATTCTCCTGCACCGGCTCCTCCAGAACAAAGTCACTTCCGTCCCGGGAAACTGCATCATACAGCGCACCCTCACCGGCAATTCCCTCATAATTTCCATTTCCATGGTCTACCACAAGGGCAAATCCTGCATTCAGATCGGAATCCAGATCTTTTACCGGAAAAAATTTGGTCAGATCATTCACTCCCACTTCAATGCCAAGTACACCGTAAACTGTTTTATCATAAACAAGAGGTACCGAATATGTGATCATCTTATGGTTATCCATATAGAAATCTTCCAGAATAAACGGCTTCGACCAGTAGCCCAGGTTTTCCATACTGGTGTGGGAATCAACGTAATTTTCTGCTGTTATATATGGCTGGTAAAAAAAGTCATCGGCAGCTCTTTTCCCATTGCCCTGGAAGCGGAAATCTGTATGCCAGGAAGTATCCAGTGAAATGGACATGTTCTGTGACAGCACCTTACTTCCACGCTCCATCAACAGATCCGTGTGGGAAGCCGTTTTGGTCTGGGGATCTGAATCTCTCACCCAGAAGCCTTTGTATTCCCCTTCCGAATCTGTGTCGCCGTCATTTCCCAGAACCAGAAAAATTCCAGAAGTGGAATTGTACTGCAAAACCTCCACCATATCATAGAAAACCGTTTCCAGATATTCCTCCTGGACTTTCCCTGAGCCCATGAAACCCTGCATATCCATCTGATGATCGCTCAATACCTTTGTCAGCGCAGAGGAAAGACTGTCACTTTCCTTGTACACGCTGCTCCATTGCTCGATCATATCGTTCTCCAGAACCACCTTACGGTTCTCCACCGTATGACTGTCCAGACCGATAACCGCATTCTCCATGTTTGAGCGGATTCCGCTGAAAATCAATGTCAGGAATGGGACTGCACCCTGTACAAACACAATGATCAGTATAGGAAGCAGAAATATATTCCAAAGAGATTTCTTTTTCTTCACAGTCCTCCGCACCTCCTTATGTCCAGAATCTGTCTAAAAAAACACTTTGAATGTTTTTTCAAATACACTCCAGGCTATGGCAGAATTCTGTATACCAGCTCTGGAAATTCTCATCTGTCAGATACTGTGCAAGAGCCTCTTCCCGGCTCTCTCCGTCTGCGATTGCAGCGTCCATGGCATCTTTATCAGCCTTTGCCTTGTCAGCCAGAGAATAATCCAGGATCTTACGGGCACTGTAGCTATTGTCAAAGGCTCCAATTGTATAGAAACTTGTTTTATCAAAGTCTTCCATTTCCGTTGTAAAACAATCGTAAACCTTCTGGTTGACTTCTATATTATTCTCTTTAATAACGGAATCCAGTGCGTCTACGCTGTTGGCTTCTTTCAGAACCGGCATATAGGAAGATTCGCATACAAAGCGCAGGTTCTGGTTCTTCTGTGTGAACCATTTCAGGAATACACTTGCAGCATACTCATGTTCCTCATCAGACTTGGTCACTGCCATTCCGGCACCTTGCTGAACTTTTATGTTCTCGCCGCCCTCCATAACCGGAGAATCACATACGATGTAATCAATCGGATAGCTTTTATTCCCTATTTCCACGGTATCCGGGAAGTATACGGCAGAAGATGTGGAGCCCGTGTATGCAAGAATATCTCCTGTCTTCACATCATCGGAACGGAATTTTCCAAGAGATGCGAAATAGCCCTTCATATATGGTACATAGTAATTATCCCAAAGGCGGCGGATCAGATCTTCGTCTGTGTTTAAGGTCATTTTTCCATCTTTCACCTGGAAAATTTCCTTTCCCATCTGCTTCATGCCAATAATAAAATAGTTGGACATGGAGTCTCTGCCGTAGAATGCTTTTCCATCGTCCGGCACATCCGGGGTCTGCTCATCCGTCCACTCATAGTAGCGCTGTGCAACTTCTGCAATACCTTCTGTAGTGGCAAGTTCATCCACTGTAGTTCCAGTGGCTTCTGCAAAAGGCTCCCAGTCAGTCTTATTGATCATGGTGATCTCTGTGGATTTGGCAACTGGGAAAAGATATAAAGCGCCATCCTGGTTAAAATAGCCCTCCTGGATGTAGGAATCTACATACCTGGACAGCTCATCTTCTGTAAAATACACGGAAAGGTCTGCCAGCTTATCCTGCTGCTGTACTGCGTAAGCAGTATCAGAATAGGAAGAAAAAATATCCGGCAGTTCTTCTGCTCCTACTTCTCCGTTCAAAGAGCTGTTGACTGCTTCCTCAAGGTCGGATACGGAACCCTGACTGTAGCTCTCCACGTAGATACCCTCCTCTTTTCCAACGGAGGCATTAAATTCCTTTACAAGGGTGTCAAACATTGCCTGTTGGGCACCGTTGTAATAATGCCAGATCGTCAAGGACACCGGGTGATCCGAATCCAGCTTTACAGATTTACCGCTTCCGTCCTTGCTGCTTCCACAACCAGCTAAAGATGCGGTCATTATTGCGATTAACATCATTGCCACACATTTTTTCTTCATACTCTTTTACTCCCTCACGGCACCTGATACCGCAGCTTAACTCAATATATACTTCTGTCTGCAACACTGTCCAAAGACCTGCTGCCATGGCAGACCAGAGCGTGTTTGAAATCCCAAATCTTCAAAACAAAAAGCCCCTGCAACAGGTAAAATGCATCGCTGACTTCTACGGGATACAATATCCTTTCCGGCGTTTTTACATGTCACATGGGTAAATTTATAACACATAGGCTTATTATAGGAAATGTGAGAAAAAGAATCAATAAATATTCATAAAAAAGTGTCTTCGACACTTCAACTCCCCTGCCCCTCAATCTTGAGGGGATAGGGGTTTCTTTTTTTCAACTTTTCATTCATAATAGGCTTATGAATATCTTACAAAGAATCTTTACTGACTACTATGAAGAAATTAAATATACACTTCATCCGAGATCTACTGAGATGGAAAATATCGATAAGATGATCAACTGTGGTGATCCATCTTTTGGCGG
>OFMU01002086.1_pt1 | contig 11345 bp, 8 predicted proteins | sample 1541861 | NCBI WGS metagenome assembly OFMU01 (sample SAMN04209238, study PRJEB22552) | human gut metagenome | biome: gut; material: feces | host: Homo sapiens | place: USA: Oklahoma
GTAAAATTTGTAAGGAATGTAGTTAATCATATCTTCTTTAAATTCATATTCTACGAAGAATCCTTTTTTATTTTTATGAACAAGATCTGCTTTCCACATGATTTGCAGATGCTTCGACACTGCCGCTTCGCTGATTTCCAATTTCTGCGCCAGTTCTTGTGTGGTACAGACATTCTGCATCAAAAGCTTGATAATCCGTAATCGCGTTTTGTCTCCGAGTACTTTAAATATTTGTACCAAGTCTTCCGGAATATCACTCTCGATTGATTCAACAATAACTCCTTTTACCACTTCCAGTTCCTGCCTGTGCTTAAAAAGCCATAAATGAGGATATACAAAAGTACTGACTGTAAGAAATACCGTATTCAGCTCTTTTTTCTTATACTTAAATTCATAATTTTTCAGATAAATGACTTCGGTTTCTTCAACCTGCAGACGTGTATGGATTTTTCCGATCCAATTCCACAATCCTTCTGCCTGACATTTTCGTTTTTCATTCTGAATTACTCTTATGAGATAAGGTCGTAAAATCATTTCTTCTTTGCGAAATACGGTTTCATAATACGCTTCCATAACATTTAATATTCTGTCACGCTCTTTCCTGGTCATTTCATTACCAGTTGTTTCCTTTACCCAATGATTCCACTGGTATATATTCTTTTTTCGAAAATAACGAATCATTTCGATAATTTCCATTTGTCGGATCTCACTCCATTTTTCCGAATCAATAATTAAAATCCATTCATTTGTCAAAGTTTTGAGATTACGGATTTCTTTTACCAGTTCTGGTAAACACTGTTCTTTTGACTGCACCCATTTTTGTCTGGATACATGATGCTCTGGATTGGAAAGTACGTGCATCGAAAAGAAAAATTCCCACACAGGCAGATAAGACACAACAACTTTTATATCTTCTTCACTAAACATATCTAAAATCATATTGTTACACCTTTTTCAATCAACCGATCAGTTAATCAAATCCTTTTTCCTTTTTGATGTAGGCATTATAGGGATGAAGGTCAGGTTTGTCAATGTTTAATTTGATTTTTCGTTCTGTAATTTTAAAATATTAAAAGGTGCTAATCCAGCAAAAAACCAAATTAGCACCTCAAATATCAAAATATTGTTTATCTTACACCTAAATCAGATTCTCTCTCCGTCTTATCTTTTCCCTGTATTTCTTTCATAATCGCAGGAATGCTTACTCCAATGTGTTCCGTATTCGTATCCTTTTATTTATTCAATCCCCATTACTTCTCCTAGTGCAAGCACCGCATTTCTTACGCATTCCGGACATTCACAGAGTACCTTTCCTGTGCCGACGCCCTTCAACTCCCTACAGATCGTTGCTCCGCATTTTTGCTGAAACTTTGCAAGGATTTCTTTGGAATAACGAGGCGTTCCGGCTCCGGCGGTCAGGATTCCGGCGGTCATCACAGCTCCTATGAGTGCCCCGCAGGTTGCTTCCAGACATCCCATTCCAGCTGCATAGCCTGCGGTTAATTTCATCAGTGTCTCATCGTCCAATGAAAGCTTATCTTCAAATACTTTTACCACTGCCTGGGAACAGTTGCATGCTCCGGCAGTTTTTAAATCTGCAGCTTTTGCTGCGCGTTCTTCGATTGTCATATTCAGTACCTCTTTTATTTTATTCAATCTGGTAAAATTTTTTCAAAGGCTTCGCCTCAGTCTTAGCTGCTCTCTGAAAAAATTCCGGTATATTCTCCATATACCTGTAAATATACACAGGGAACAGACTGATGCCTGTTCCCTGCCTGTTAATTTCTATTATAACATAAATCTGTTAGAATCCCATCCACTTTTTCAGAATACCGGGACACATTCTTTTAAATTTGATACATTCTGAATCCTAGATCATCTCTAAAAATGCAGCAATTCGTGTATCCAGCTGTCCGATATCTGCCTGAGAATAATCGGTCTCTACATGGATATACGGAAGTCCTTTAGATTTTACAAATTTCTCAATGCTCTTTGCCTCAATATTGTAAGTATGACATGCCTGAAGTGTCATTTCTACTACACCCTCGATATTATACTCTTCAAGGAGTCTTCCCATCAGTTCAATACGGTTGTTATCTGGTGTCATAACGGAACATCCGATTGCAAGATATCTCTCTGCAATTGCTTTGTAGATGTCCTCTGCATCTTCATCGATGAGACGGTCAACAGATTTTGCACCTCCACAGTTTTCATAGACTACAACATTTCCACCGTGTTCTTCGATGGCTTTTACAACCTTCATCGGTGCACCGCTGCTTGGACATCCGGTTAAAAGGATACGTTTCTTTCTCTCTGGTTTTTCCTTTTCTTCGTATTCTTTCATCAGCTTTTCACGAAGGGCATCAATTTCTGCCGGCATTTTTTCTTTGTCGAATTTGAACTGGCTTCCATAGAGAACACCGAACAGCTGGGAACCGTTCATCGGAGCTGGATCATTTTTCATAACTTCGTAGAATTTCTTCAGTGCAATACGTCCCTGGTTGGATACATGAACAGCATGGCGCACTTTTTCTTCTGTGATCTCTACATTAAATGTCTTTTCCAGATATTCTTTGAAACGGATGATCTCTTTTGTCCACAGTTCCAGGGAATCTTCTCTCTGTGAGTTTGGAAGTTCCATGATATAGACATTTTTGAATTCTTTCATCAGTTCGTACATCTTTTTCTTTCCATCACAGGTTGTCTCTCCGACTACCACGTCTGAGAAATAGAAGAATGGACATTTGTCAGATACGGCAAAACCGTAACTTGCCTTTACCATCGGGCACAGATTCTTCGGCAGATCCTTTTCTGCGATCGGGATCGTTTCATCGGATGTAGAGCAAAGTCCTACGGTAACTGCTCCCATAGCCATTGCGATTTCCTGTGGAAAGTAGGTACAGTACGCACCTACAACCGGAATTCCTTTGTCCTTTACTTCTTTCATTACCAGGAAAGATCTCTGTCTCTGCTCTGCAAATTCTTCAAAAATCTCCGGCAGCTCTTTTACTAATTCCATTTTTATTTTCCTCCTTTATTGTATGCATTTTAAGCATTGAATACATATTTATCCAGACGGTCAAATACTTCTTTCACTCTGGATGTCGGCAGTGCAAGGTTCATACGGATATACCATTCACCATGGAATGGCTTTCCGTTCTGCCAGAACACACCTGCTTCATATCCCATCTTCAGAACGTCTTCCAGGCTCTTATCATGTGCCTTGCACCATTCTTCACAGTTAACAAACAGCATATAGGTTCCCTGCGGTCTGGTTACGGAAACACCTTCAAAATGTTTGTCGATATAATCACATGCATAAGCGACATTTTCCCCGATCACTTCTCGAAGCTCGCCTACCCATTCCTGTCCTTCTGGTGTATACGCACCCATCAGTGCATGCATGGACAGCACATTCATCGAATTGTAATGGCAGAGGGAGGACTCTTTTAAAACTCTGTCTTTCAGGCGTTTGTTGTATATAATATGATAGCTTCCGATCAGTCCGGCAAGGTTGAAGGTCTTTGATGGTGCGTATAAAGCAATCGTTCTGTTTCTTGCATCTTCAGATACAGACTGGGTTGGAATATGCTCGTTTCCATATAAAATAATATCGGACCAGATTTCATCGGAAATGACGGTCACATCGTATTTTTTATAGATTTCCATTGCTTTCTCGATTTCCCAGCGCTCCCATACACGACCGGTCGGATTGTGCGGTGAACAGAAAATGGCTGCATGGATCTTGTTTTTCACGATCTTCTCTTCCATATCCTCAAAGTCCATCCGCCAGATGCCTTCTTCGTCCTTTTTCAGCGGACTGTGGATGATATGGTAGCCATTATTATTCAGTGTGCCGGTAAATCCTATGTAAGTCGGTGCATGGACAAGGACATTATCACCCTGTGAGCAGACCGCGTGAAGTGCACTTGCCACGCCACCTAAAACTCCATTCTCATAACCGATATGTTCTTTTTTCAGTCCGGTCACATGATTCCGTTCTTCATGCCACTTGATGATGCTGTTGTAATACTCATCTCTGGTAATAAAATATCCATAGGTCGGATGTTTCGCTCTTTCAATGATCGCTTCGGTGATCTTCGGGAGTGCCGGAAAATTCATGTCCGCAACCCACATCGGAATGTAATCCAGCCCTTCTCTTACTTCTACTTTTTTCCCCGGCCCAAGCATATTTGGAAGGATATCCACTGCAAGGGCATCTTTTCCTTTACGGTCAATAATACTTGTAAAATCGTACTTCATTTTTCTTTCTCCTCTGTTACATACATTTTTTTCTTTTAGTCATCATGATATTGTAGTCAAAAGGTATTTTGACCTCTTTGATACCAGATTGCTACGTGCTTTGCACTCTTGCAAGCAAGCTTGCATCGGCTTTCTGACCTTTTGACCCTGGTATCTCATCATACAGGTGACATGCCACATAATGTCCCGGAACAATCTCTATCATCTGAGGTTCTTCCTTACGACAGATCTCCATACAGTTTTCACAGCGTCCTGCAAATCTGCATCCAACTGGTGGATTCACCGGACTTGGGACATCGCCTTTTAACATAATACGCTCTTTTTCTGCTGATGCCTCAGGATCCGCAATCGGAACCGCTGATAAAAGAGCTCTCGTATAGGGATGTTTTGGTTCAACATATAACTTAGAGGATTCTGTAAGTTCTACCATTTTCCCCAAGTACATTACCCCTATACGATCTGATATATGTTTTACAATAGACAGGTCATGTGCAATAAACAACATGGTCAGATTTTTTTCTTTCTGTAATTTCATAAGCAGATTTATAATCTGTGCCTGTATCGAAACATCCAATGCTGAAATAGGCTCATCACAAAACAAGAATTCCGGATTAACGGAAAGTGCTCTGGCAATTCCAATCCTCTGACGCTGCCCACCTGAAAACTCGTGGACATTTCTCGCTGCATGCTCTGCATTCAATCCAACCATCTCAAGTAGTTCCGCTACCATCTTCTTTTCTTCCGTTTTGTTCTTCGCCATCCCGTGAATCTGGATTCCTTCTGCTATTATATCATAAACCTTCTGGTGTGGGTCAAGAGAAGCATACGGATCTTGGAAAATCATTTGCACACGTTTTGTAAATGCAAACCGTTCTTTCTTTGACATGGTATGAATGTTCTTCCCGTGAAACAGAACCTCTCCATCTGTTACCGGATACATTCCAAGACAGGTTTTTCCGCAGGTTGTTTTCCCACATCCGGATTCACCAACAATTCCCAGAGTCTCACCTTCGTAAATATCAAATGACACATTATCAACAGCCTTTAACTGTTGTTTTTGAGTAGTCGGAAAATATTTTTTCAAATTTTTAACTTCTAAGATTTTCTTTTGGCTAGGCATGTGCAACACCTCCCTTTGCGGCACGTTCATCCATCATCCAGCAGGATGCCCTGTGACTGGAAGATACCGTTTTTTCCTCCGGCATATACTGTGCACAAATATTCATGGCATGCGGACATCTTTCACAAAATGCACATCCCTTCGGCGGATTTGTCATATCCGGAATATTTCCTTCTATGGTACAAAGCATTTCTTTTCCGTCTCTGTCCAGTCGTGGAACGGAATTTAAAAGGGCTTTTGTATATGGATGAACCGGATGATAGAAAATCTCTCTGACCGTACCCTCTTCTACAATTCTTCATTTTTTCGTGCTTTTAAGAAAATGTATCATATTTCCCCGACCGAATGTCAGGCAGACAATGAAAAACTGAAAAAGATCAAACATTAGCCTGGAGAATGACTTGTCTGAATAGTGTAGACATGCAAAAAACTTCGGATATTCTGGATTTTCGCCAGTGATCCGAAGTTTTTCTTGTTTAATATTTCTTTTTTTGATTGTCGTTATTTCACCAGATGTACTTCTGCCTTCTTCTCATTCAGCTTCTGTGCAGTCTCATGCTCATTGACATAGATACTGATATGTTTTTCTTTACCAGAAGTATCGTAATCTTCAGCAGTAAATACATGTCCGTCAATGATCACCTTTGTTCCATATGGAATCTCATCCGGGTCAACCGCAATGGTCTGCCCTTCAACAACCGGAGTTCCAGTTGCTTTGACTTTGCTTGCCTTCGCACGGCAAGTCTCGCAGGAACAATAATAATCAATGGTATACTCTCCAATACTGTCTCCATACTGTTCGGCTGTAGCGTTCTGTTCGTTCACATCCGTGCCTTCCAGATTATAATTTTCTTCCAGGATTCTGGTTGCCCAGACAGCTTCCGGAATATATACCGTTCCCGAAATGATTCCCTGGTCTTCATTTGCAGCTTCGATGGTCTTTCCGTCTCCTGCATACATCACAACATGATGGACATAACCATCTTTTGCATAGAAAATCAAATCCCCCGGCTGTGCGTCTTCAACCGGAATCTTGGTTCCATACTGGCTCTGATCTTCGGCTACTCTTGGCAGATTATAGCCAAAATTCTTATAGATCTGCTGTACAAATCCGGAGCAGTCCGCCCCTTCTGTCAGGCTTGTACCGCCCCATACATAAGGATTGCCAATGAACTGTGCGGCAAAATCCAGCATTGCCTGGCGGATCGCATTCCCCGGTGTTCCCGGCTTTACAGAAGCATAGCTATAATAAAGTGCCTGGTTATCTTCCGGTGCGATCAGTTCTGTAGCTGTCTGGTAAGCACCTTCGCCTGCTGCTTCTACCTGCGCTTTTACTTCATCCCCAGTCTGAACAGCCTCTTTAGAGACAAACCCACGGACATCCCCGGACTCCACATAGATCCAGTCTTTCTCTGCATCCGCAAGGATATAACACAGATTACCCTGGGACATGGTTCCGATCACACGTGACTGTCCATTTGCCTCTTCCTGGATTGCTACAGTTCCATCCGACTTTGATGCATCTGCCAGTGCGTATTTTTTCGTAGCCAGTGTCTGATTTACGGTTGCACGTACATGGGTAAATGCCTGATTTTCATTTGCCGGAACCGTTTCTTTTGCAAGGGATGCTGTTCCTTCGATTCCAGTGTATGCAATCTTGGCTTTTTTTGCAGCTTTTTTTGCCTGCTTCTGGTATCCACTCAGCAGTACCTGTGCGGCATCTCCGGTATAAAGCTCGGATTCTTTTACAAATCCTCTGACCTTTCCGGATTCTACATACAGCCATCCATTCTTTTCTTCTTTCAGAATGTAGAGAAGTCCATCCTGTGAAATTTCTCCGACAGAACGCACCTTTTCGGCCAACTGCCGGGATGCAAGGGATGCATTTAAAGTATCATCCTGCAATGCTGTAGCAGTATCCGAGTTTAAGGATGACTTCTTTCCCGAAGTGTCTGCTGTGTTTTTTAATGTCCCGGCAGAAAATGTATTAAGCTGTACGTTCTTTGCTGTTTTCGTCTTTTTCGCAGAAGATTTTGTCTTTGATTCCTTCGCCTTTATAGAAGTTTCCTTATGAAACAGTTTTTTAGCATCAGCTGTTGCTTCCTGAATATCACTTTCTGTCCGATCAGTATCAACAGCTCCATTGATATCCTCCGGAATTGCCTCACGTATGCTGATCTTTGTCTTTGCAAATGCATATTTTCGCGCAACTGTCCAGAAACGGAAATCTTCTTCGTATTCCGGAAGACTGACGATCTGCTGTCTCTTGACCAGTTCTTCATTGGTCATCTTGTGTTCACTATCCTGCGTATTTTTTTCCTGCTCCTGCGCTTTGTTTTTTTCTTCTGAGCCTTCTGTCTGATCTTCCGAAGGCTGCTGTTCATTGTTCACATTGCCATCCGAAGGCTGCTGTGGTGTATCCGGATTGACCGGATCTGTCGGTTGCTCCGGCGTAACCGGCACATCCGGGTTAGCCGGGATTACTTCTACTTCATCTCCTGTTATCGGATCAACCTTCCATCCTGTTTTCGCTACATCACGCAGACCGGTATCTTCCAGATATCCAGTCTCTTCATTGTATCTGATTTCTTCATTATGAATCATCTCCAGGACAAGATCTGATACTTCTGTAAGTGTATCACGCCCATCAATGGATTTTGCCTGTAATTTTTCTCCATTTTCTGATCCATTAGCAGTAACCTCTGTAAGACCGCTCTCTGCTGCCCAAGCTGTTGCCGGAGCGCTGAAAGTAAGTCCGAAAACAAGTAATCCTGCTAGAATTTTTACTCCTGTCATTTTTGCTACCTGTATATTTCTATATTCCAAAATCTGTTGCTCCTTCTTACAAATTCTGTAAAATGCAGTCCTTTTAGTCGAAACGCGACATTTTTATTTTACTACTCTTTGACAAAACCGTCCATATTTCATTAAAAATATTTCTGATAAAATTTTTCAAACTCAGAAAGTAATTTCTTTCGGAAAATATTTTGGTAAAATGAAAAAAAGGAAATGTCCTGACATATTTTACGTCAGAACATTTCCCTGTTTTTATGGCTTTAGATAAACTCCGAAAGAACAAATTATCCTTCGCTTAATTTTTATTTAACCAGATATACTTCTGCATTCGTCACGCCGAGAGCAAGTGCTTCTTCATGGCTGTTCACATAGACATCAATGTGGTTTTTCTTGATCGCACCACCACAGTCTTCAGCAGTAAATACATGTCCGCCGATGATGACTTTTGTTCCGTAAGGGATTACACTCGGATCCACCGCAATGGTCTGTCCCTCAATGACTGGGGTTCCGGTTGCTGTGATCCCGTCTGCTTTGTTACAGCAGATTTCACATGCACAGTAATATGTAATCGTAAAATTGCCAAGATCTGCGCCGTACATCTCTTCTGTCGCATTGACTGTTCCGATTCCGCCACCTGCAACAGTATAATGATCGTCCAGGATCCGGGTTGCCCATACTGCATCTTTGTTATAAACAGTTCCGTAAATGATTCCCGCATCTTCATTTGCAGCTTCGATGGTCTTTCCATCTCCGGCATACATCACAACATGATATACATAACCGTTCTTTGCATAGAAGATCAGGTCTCCCGGCTGTGCGTCTTCTACTGGAATTTTGGTTCCATACTGGCTCTGATCCTCGGCAACACGCGGAAGATCATATCCGTAAGCCTTGTAGATCTGCTGTACAAATCCGGAACAGTCCGCCCCATTTGTCAGACTGGTTCCGCCCCACACATAAGGATTACCGACAAACTGGGATGCATATTCAATCATTGACTGGCGGATCTCACCACTCGGCGTTCCTTCTTTTGTAGAAGTCAGCGTATAATAAAGAGCCTTATTATCTTCCGGATCCATGTTTTTATCTGCTACCGAATAGGAATCAGCTCCTCTTTCTGTCACCTGTGCTTTGGTTTCAGCATCTGATTTCAAATACTTCTTTTCCGCAAAGCCTCTGACATCTCCGGATTCTACATAAACCCAGTCTGAATCTTCATCTGCAAGAATGTAGCAGAGCTCTCCTGCTGTCATTGTTCCGACAACTCTGGAATCCGCATTCTTCTCCTCCTGAATATCCAGGATTCCTTTTTTATCAGTATCTACCTGTTCGCTTACCAGTGCCGGTTCTTTATCTGCAACCGTCTGGTTCACCGTCGCACGGAGATAGGTATATGCCTGATTATCTTTAGCCTCTACCAGTGCCTGTGCCGTCTTTGCGGTTCCCTCGATTCCGGTATAGTCTTTGTTTTCTTTGGAAGCTTTTAACCTGGCCTGTGTCTGATAGACATCCAGAAGTTCCTGTGCCGCATCTTCCGTATAAATTTCAGACGCCTTTACAAATCCCCTGACATTACCGGATTCCACATACAACCAGCCATTGTCTTCTTCTTTCAAAATATAAAGAAGCCCGTCCTGCGAAATCGTTCCGACCGAGCGGACCTTTTCTTCCATCTGCTGTGCTGCCAGGTCAGCAGTCACTTTTGCCGCCTGTTCTTCTTTCTGCTTCTGCAGATCCTTCTCAGCCTGTCTTGCTGCTTCAGCTCTTTTTCCAGCTTTCAGATTGGTCTGATTCGGCGCCTCTGTTTTTAATTTCGCTGATGAAAAAATGTTGAGTCCGGTCAGTTTGATCTGTGTAGATTTTTTTACACCTTTTGCCGTTTTTGTACGTTTCACTTTTTTCGTGTTGTATTTTTGATTCTCTATATCAAATCCGGCTCTCAGCTCTTTTGCATCTTTTTTTGCCGCTTCAAGCTCTGCTTCTTTGGCTTCCTCGGAAGTATCTGCCCTGCCATCTGCAGCTTCCGGAATTTCCTCCCGTACATTGATCGCTGTTCTGGCAAATGCATATTTTCTTGCCACAGTCCAGAAACGGAAATCCTCTACCATCTCTGGCTGCTTCACAATCTGCTGACGGTTGATCAGTTCAGAATTACTGACTGCAGTTTTTGATTCGTTCTGACCGGCTGCTTCTTCTGCTTTGCTGATCTCCTGTGTATGGTCGATCTCACTTCCCGGAATTGGGTCGGTCTTGGTATCTTTCCGGTCTTCGGAAGAATCTGCCTTATCAGTATCCGGTTTCTGAATCGGATCTTTGGAATCGGATTTGCCGGAATCCGGGCTATCCGGATTTTCCGGAATGCCTGGTTTTTCCGGTGTCTCTGGAGTTTCCGGAGTATCCGGTTTTTCTGGAGTACCTGGTTTTTCCGGTGTCTCTGGAGTATCCGGTTTTTCTGGAGTGCCTGGTTTTTCCGGTGTCTCTGGAGTTTCCGGAGTGTCCGGTTTTTCCGGAACCTCTGGGTTTTCTGGATTCTCCGGGGTTCCCGGTGACTCTGGAGTTCCTTGATTTCCAGGGGTGTCTGGTATGACTGGTGTCTCCGGAACATCCGGTGTCTCTGTCAGGCGTTATCCTGTCTCCGGATCCACTTTCTGACCAGTCGAGGTATCTTCCAGATAGCCGGTTTCATCATTCAGCCTGACTGCTCCTCTTTCCATCATTCCCCGTACATAATCAGATACACTCACAAATACTTCCGATCCATCTGTCTTTTTTGCCTGCACTGTATTCTCTGCCACAACGGCCGTTTCTCCATCATCGGCAAATACCGCCATTGGCGAACCAAGAGCCATTCCAAATGCCAGAAGACTTGCCAGTGTTTTTGTCCCGATCCTTTTTGATACAAATTTGTTCCTAAACTTCAATAATTGATCCTCCTCTCGTAAATAGACTATAAGTTGTATGTTAATTTTTGAAGTTTTCAAAAAATTCCTCTTCGCATTAACAATTGCATTAATAAAATGTATGAAACATTAAATTTAGGGGTTTCATTCATCTTTTATTTGATTATTTTTAATTATAGCATAAATTAAACCATATGTGGTGTTTTTTTAGTAAACATAAAATAAATTTCTAATTATCTTTTCATAAGTTCTTATAACACCGATAT
>OFMU01002088.1_pt1 | contig 11330 bp, 9 predicted proteins | sample 1541861 | NCBI WGS metagenome assembly OFMU01 (sample SAMN04209238, study PRJEB22552) | human gut metagenome | biome: gut; material: feces | host: Homo sapiens | place: USA: Oklahoma
CAGGACGGAAGTGGCAGCGGAGACGGATTGAAGACAAAGTTCAAGGAGTGTAATGATACTGTCACTGCAAAAATAGAGGTTAATCTGCGTGCACTTCCAAGTGTCACAAATCCGGATGCTACAGTTGTTGCAACGATAAAAAATGGGGAAACCGTCACCAGAACCGGAATCAATGAGGAGTTTGGCTGGTCACGCGTGGAATATAATGGACAGACACTTTATTGTGTGACAAGCTATCTGAGTGTGCAGTGATATAATGAACGCAGTGTTTTAGGGAATAAAGTCAAAAAAATAAAATGTTATTAATCTAAAATCATGCATAAAGTAGAAATAGTGTAAAAATGTCATGGATATAATGATAGAATTGTTTGAGATAGTGCGTTAAAATACAAAATAACGAAATACGTAAGTAAAGGGGCATTTTATGGAATACTCAGCAATTTTTCATGACATGGATAAAAGATTCTGCTATGCGATAGATAAGGATTTGTTTGTGATACGCGTGCAGGTAAAAAAGGATGATATGAAGGAGGTAATCCTTCACTATGAGGACAAGTATATACCAATGGAGCGCAAGGATACACGAATGACACTTCCTATGAAGAAGGTAGCCACCTCACAGTTTCACGATTATTATGAGGCGCAGCTTCAGATGCATCTGATATGTCTGAGATACTTTTTTGAATTTACGGACATGCAGGGTGAAAAGGTATATTACGGCAATTATGAGTTCGATAAGGAGTGCATCACAAACAGGGACAGAATGTTTGACTGCCCGCAGAATCTCAGAGAGGAAGAGATGTTTGAGGTGCCACAGTGGGCAGCCAACAAGGTAGTGTATCAGATTTTTCCGTCGCGCTTTGCCGCAACACAGCCGGTGGACAAAGAGCTGTGGTATAAGGCGCCGATTACGCCTATGGATGATTTGCATGGCAATCTCAGGGGAATCATAGAGCATCTGGATTATATTAAAGATCTGGGAATTGATGTGGTGTATCTGACACCAATCTTTAAATCAAATTCATGCCATAAGTATGATACTATTGATTATTATCAGGTTGACCCATCATTTGGCACAACAGAGGACTTAAAGGAGCTTGTACAAAAATCCCACGAGCGTGGCATGAAGGTAGTGCTGGATGCGGTATACAATCACACAGGAAGAGAATTTTTCGCATTTCAGGATATACTTGAAAAGGGCGAAAAGTCAAAATATCTCGACTGGTATTTTATCGACGAGCTGCCGCCTAGGGGTGAATGGGGAGAAATTCCAAACTTCAAATGCTTCGGCTATTACGGTGGAATGCCAAAGCTTAATCTGAAAAATCCTGAGGTTGAAAAATACATCACGGATGTTGCCTGCTACTGGATTAAGGAATGTGATATTGACGGATGGAGACTGGATGTAGGAGACGAAATCAGTCATTTCTTCTGGAAGAATTTCAGAAAGGCAATCAAGGCTGTAAAGAAGGATATGCTGATAATTGGTGAGATATGGCACTACGCAGGCGACTTCCTCGAGGGAGATGAGTGGGATACTGTAATGAACTATCCATTCTACCTGAATCTGATAGACCTGCTTGCAGATGAAAAGATAAATGTCAGTCAGTTTGTACAGAATCTGGGATATCTGAAGGGACGCTTAAACAAAAAGTGCTATCCTCTGATGTGGAACCTGATTGACAGCCATGATACAGCAAGATTTTTACATCTGTGCCATGATAATAAGAAAAAGCAGCATCTCGCAGCAGCCTTTCAGCTGCTACTGCCCGGAATGCCTATGGTCTACTATGGTGATGAGTATGCAATGCCGGGAGCAAATGATCCGGACTGCAGACGAGGCATGTACTGGGATGAGGAATACCAGGACAAGGAGATGTATAATTGGTATAAGAAGCTCATGCAGATTAGAAAAGCACATGCATGCATCGTAGAGGGCGAAATGATTGAGACAATCACAAATGACGATGATGATACGATTGTTATGATCAGAAAAAACGGCGAAGAGACAATCGCAATGCTTTTCAATTGCGGCAGCAGTGTAAAGGAATTTAATGAGTATGCCGAGAAATATAATCTGCTGACAGATAGCGCATTTGACGGAAAAGTAGACGGGCTTGACGCTGCCGTAATAGTGCTTTAAAAATCATATGGATTATCTATAAGAAGTCATGGAGCTTTGCACATCAGGTAAACGGAAAGACGGTAGAAGCGACGAAAAATAGGTAAATCGCAGTAAAAAAATTTTATATGAGTTTTTATGGACAGGAAATTGCAGGCAGCTGCTTTTTCCTGTTTTTTGCATAAAATCAATTCTGTTGAGGTAAAATTGAGATTGACATTGTATTGTATGAGTATAAAATACAAGGAATCAGGTGATGTACAATGAAAAGACATAAAATATGTAAAATTATTTTTGCTATACTGGCAGTTTTTTTATGTGTGGCTTTTTATGAGTTAATCGGAATCTGCATCACATATAAAAAACAGCCGGCGGTGTCTGATGCTACTATAAAGGAAACACAAAATATTATGAGTGTGGCGGGGAGAGAGAATACGGAAAGAGCAGTAATCATTGAAAAAAATTCGCAGGCTCTTTTAGAAAGAGTTAGATTAATCCAAAATGCAAAGGATGAAATAATCCTTTCTACATTTGCATTTAAATCAGACGAAAGCGGAAAATTGATTTTAGGAGCACTGCATGGTGCGGCAGACAGAGGCGTACATGTCCGCATATTGGTAGATGGAATGGAGAGCTGGATTGATATGGAGGGTAATCCATATTTTTATGGATTATCTTCGCATGAGAATGTTGAGATTAAGCTGTACAATAAAGCAAATCCGCTTAAGCCATGGAAGACAATGGGAAGAATGCATGATAAATATCTGATTGCAGATGGTAAAATATATATTCTTGGCGGAAGAAACACATATAATTATTTTTTGGGTGATTTTCCGGGGCATAAAAATTTTGACCGGGATGTGTTAGTTGTCTGCGATGAGCCACAGAAAGATAATTCGGTCAATCAGCTTTGGAATTATTTTGAAACAATATGGGAACAGGAGGACTGTCGGTATTTTCATAACAGTAAAAAATTAGCTGACAGACAATCTGTAAAGAAAGCAGTTTTAGAGCTGCAGGAAGGGTATCAGCAATATTTTGAAGTTAATAAGGAAAAAATTTGTGATACAGATTATGCGGATGAAACCTTTGAAACAGAAAAGATTACATTGTTATCAAACCCAATCCACACCCAAGCTAAGGAACCGGTGGTATGGTATCAGCTGGGAGAATTAATGAAAAATGCAAAGGAACGCGTAAAAATTCATACACCATATATTATTTGCAATGATATGATGTATAATACATGGGAGGAAATTGCACAGAAGGTTCCGGACTTTTCTATTATGACAAATTCTGTTGCAAATAACGGAAATCCATTTGGAGCTGCTGATTATGCCAAAAACAGAAACAGAATTTTAGAAACAGGAATTGATATCTGGGAGTATGAAGGCGGTTATTCGTATCATGGAAAAAGTATTCTGATTGACGATGATCTGTCAGTAATAGGTTCATTCAATATGGACATGAGAAGTACTTATCTGGATACAGAGCTGATGCTTGTAATACGTAGTAAAGAGATTAATAAACAGCTGGAGGATGGCATGATGGAGTATGAGAGCGTGTCCAGACAGGTATTAAACGACGGAACATATTATGATCCGTATCATGTAAAGCCCATTGAATTAACAGAAAAACATAAAAGAAAGGTGTTTCTGGTACAGCATCTGCTTGGATGGGCAAGGGATTTGTTTTGATTAAAGGAGAATATAAAGCGTGTTTAAGATATTAATTGTAGAAGATGATAAGGAATTAAGTCAGTTATTCCAAAAGGTGCTTGAAAAGAGCGGATATCAGGTCAAAAGTGCGTCGGATGGAGCACAGGCACTGGAGGTATTGGACAGGGAGTATATTGATTTAATCATTTCTGATATAATGATGCCGGTTATGGATGGATATGAACTTGTGTCGGAGCTTCGTTCGGCGGGATATCAGATACCGGTGCTTATGATTACTGCAAAAAGCAGCTTCGATGATATGCGTCAGGGCTTTCTTTCGGGAAGTGACGACTATATGGTAAAACCCGTAAATGTCAATGAAATGGTTTTAAGGGTAGGGGCACTGCTTCGTCGTGCACAGATACTGAACGAACACAAAATTGTGATTGGCTCAACCGAGTTTGATTATGATGCAATGACAGTTGTGACCGGTGATGAAACTCTTGTCCTGCCCAAAAAGGAATTCCTGCTTTTATATAAGCTGGCAGCTTCACCGGGCAGGACATTTACGAAGCAGCAGCTAATGGATGAGGTATGGGGATATGAGACGGAGGCAGACCCGCATACGATAGAGGTACATATAGGAAGAATCAGGGAGCGTTTTAAAGAAAATCCGGATTTCGAAATTGTAACAATGCGTGGTCTGGGATACAAGGTGGTGAAAAAATAATGGAACATAAAAAGAAAAAAGAATTGCGTATCCGCTCATGTCTGACCGGTGCAATCTGGCTGGCACTTGCATTTTCTATGCTGATATCAGCCTTGTTATTTGCGTTTTTGAATCATTTTTTGGATTTGCCCGGGAAAATACCGGGCCTTGGCTGGCTTTTGATTTTTAATACATTGATAGCAGGACTTATTACATCATTTATCAATGCAAGGCTGCTGGAGCCGATTACCAGGCTCGGTAAAGCAATGAAAGCAGTTTCTCAGGGAGATTTTGAACAGCATCTGGAAACAAACAGCCGCATAGCCGAGATTGGAGAATCCTATCAGAGCTTTAATGTCATGACAAAAGAGCTTCGTGCAACAGAGATGCTGCAAATGGATTTTGTATCCAATGTTTCCCATGAGTTCAAGACTCCAATCAATGCAATTGAAGGCTATACGATGCTGCTCCAGGGAGATGAGCTGTCACAGGAGCAGGAGGGGTATGTAGAAAAAATCCTGTTTAATACTCAAAGGCTTTCCGGTCTTGTAGGAAATATTTTATTGTTATCAAGGCTGGAAAATCAGAATATTCCAATGAAAAAAACCAAATATCGTCTGGATGAACAAATCCGTCAGGCATTTCTTTCATTGGAAGATAAATGGACTGAAAAAGGAATTGGATTTCAGGTGGAGATGGAGGAGGTCAGATATGTTGGAAATGAAGGGCTTTTTATGCATATCTGGATGAATCTTTTGGATAATGCAATCAAGTTTAGTCCACAAAATGGGACAATCACCATGTTTCTAAGGCATGAAAATGATTCTGTGCAGTTTATTCTGGAAGACGAGGGACCGGGAATTGCGGATGATGCAAAAGCCAGAATATTTGACAAGTTTTATCAGGTGGATGGTTCCCATAAAGCCGAGGGAAACGGCCTTGGCCTGGCACTTGTGAAAAGAATTGTAGACATCGCCGGTGGAACAATCAAAGCTGAAAACCGGGAATACGGAGGATGCAGATTTGTAGTAGAACTGCCAATAAAGAATTAAAATGAGTAGCTATTTAGAACATGATAGTTACAATAATAAAATAATAAGATAAAAGATAGGAGAATTTATATGACATTTTATCAGGAACTGCAGTTAAATCAGGCCGGCTCTAAAAGCCTGCTGAAAAATAGTAAAACAATGAAAGAAAAACTATACCATGCGTTTGTATATATGGTGAAGATAGCTGTCACAATGGTATTCTGCTTTGCCTTTGTCACTGCCTCAAGCATCATATTGGGAAAGGATAACAGCATTGTGGGAGTAGTGGTTTTATTATGCGTTATGGTATTTCGAAACGCTGATCTGGGAATCCATACCCGACATTCTACATGGCTTTTGGCATTGTTCTTTGTAATTATGACAGTATGTCCGCATCTGGCAAATCAGCTTTCACCACTTCCGGCGCTGCTTATAAACATTGCAGCTCTTGCAGTGCTGATTTTGTTCGGATGCCATAATCCATTTATGTTTAATCAATCCACACTGGTTCTTGGCTATTTATTGTTATATGGATATGATGTGTCAGGAAAAAGCTATATGCTTCGAATAGCAGGGCTGGCCGCAGGCGCTGTTCTCACATGCCTGGTATTTTACAGAAATCATAAAAACAGAGTCTTTAAAAGAAATATGAAAGCCGTAATTCAGGAGTTTGATCTTTTTTCATCACGAACGAAATGGCAGCTGTGCCAGATACTATGTGTACCGTTAGTTCTTTGTATTGCACAGCTTTGCAATATGCCGCGTGCAATGTGGGCAGGTATTGCAGCCATGTCTGCCATCCTGCCGTTTATGGAGGATATGCAGTACAGAGTCAGAAAAAGGATTGTCGGTAATATCGCCGGTGTTATATGCTTCACGGCATTATACTTCCTGCTTCCACCATCAATCTATGCGTACATAGGAATCATAGGTGGAATCGGCGTGGGATTATCGGCACAATACGGCTGGCAGGCTGTTTTTAATACATTTGGTGCTCTGGCTATAGCTGCAGAGAGCTATGGGTTAAAGGGAGCAGTCAGCCTCAGGGTGATTCAGAATGTGTTTGGAGTCGTTTTTGCGTTGGTATTTTGTGCTGTATTTTATAGAATTATGTCAGTGAAAGCGCCGGTGAAAGAGGAAACTGTATAATATAAGTGGAAACGTGTAATCAGTCATGAGGAATTGTATTCTTCAGATGAAACAGCCACAAAATCCAAAGTGAAGGAAAAGGTTATAACAAATATGAGTCAGATAATATTGGCGTCGGCATCACCGCGCCGAAAGGAATTGTTAGAGCAGATTGGGGCAGAGTTTGTTGTCTGTCCTGCAAAGGGAGAAGAGATAATCACAGAGGAGGAGCCATCTGCGGTTGTCATGGAGCTATCCCGTCAAAAGGCAGAGGAGGTAGCGTCAGGTGTGCTTACCTACAATGAACAGCATGCAGAGCTTGTGACACCGCAGGATATTCTTGTAATCGGAGCGGATACGGTGGTGGCTTATGAGAATCAGATTCTTGGAAAGCCGAAGGACGAAGAAGATGCCAGGCGTATGCTTTCGATGCTTTCGGGAAAAACGCACAGTGTCTATACAGGGGTAACGTTTGTTTTTATTGACAAAGCCGGAAGAACCGGAGAACACTGCTTTTATGAGAAGACGGATGTCAGCATGTATACACTGACGGAAGAGGAAATTGATCGCTATATTTCAAGCGGGGATCCGATGGATAAAGCAGGAAGCTACGGGATACAGGGACGCTTTGCCATCCACATTAAGGGAATACATGGTGATTACAATAATGTGGTAGGGCTTCCGGTAGCGCGCCTGTATCAGGAGCTTAGAAAGCTTGGAGTTGATGTTTAGCGAAGTCTTTTTTTAATAGCCGGTCCGATAAGCATGGCAATTATCATTTTTATCAGGTCGCCCGGGATAAATGGGAACACACATATTGAGAGCGCACCGCTGACTGTGCTTTTTGCCTCAAAGCAGAACCATGCTGTACCGAGCACATAGCATATGATAGTTCCGACAATCATACCAATGAGCTGGAGCCAAGGCTGGTGGAAATGATCGATTACAAGTCCTGCAATAATTGCCATGGCAATAAAACCGATGATGTATCCGCCTGTAGGGCCGGCAAGCTTAGCTGGGCCACCGGTGAAGCCTGAAAATACAGGGATTCCGACAAGTCCGATAAGCAGGTAAATCAGGTAGCTTATAGTTCCGCGTTTCCATCCGAGCAGATATAATGAAATATAGATGGCCAGGTTTGTCAGTGAAATCGGTACCGGCCCAATCGGGATAGATAATGGTGCAAGAATACATGTGACAGCTGTCATGAGCGCTGTTACCGTTATGGCATAGGTCGTTCCATGCTTGTAGTCTATAGTTTCTGTCTGGTTCATGATAAAATCTCCTTTTTGTAAATTTCATAGTAATTTTTGTACGGTTAACACATTAACATGAAAAGATGTCGATTGTCAACCGAAACTGCAATAAAGGTTTACAATTATCGGGGAGTAATGAAAAAAAATACTAACATCGGTATATACGTACGCTATTCGGAAAACATGGATACTTGGAAAATGTCTGAAAAATCATTAAAAACAATCGACATTACAGCAAATAAACGCTATAATAGATACATTAAGATAAATGTACTGGGACTTGTATTATCCACAGCCGTCACGCGGTACGGCTGTCGCGGATAGCGTCAGGCCCCGGGAAGGGGAATTATATGCAGGATAAAAAGCAAAAAAAGGCAAAAATACAGGTTATATTTCTAATTCTTATTTCCACGCTTGTTATTTTAGCGGATTTTTATGCGATAATTAATTATCCAAAGGAATACATGCTCATTGCAGCAATCACAGTTATCTTTATGATTTGCCTGTGGGGAGTGATAAGCGGATTTTTCTCACTGAGTGCTCTAAAGGAGGACAGGAGGGAGGAACAGTATGACAGTATTTTTAAGTCGGAAAAGGCATCTTACCTCATGCTTAGAAAGTATTTTGATGAGATAGAGGGAAAGATTGAGATACTGCAGAAGGAGTCAAAGATTCCGACTGAGGATATCATCAATGCACAGAAGGGAATCGCAAAGGTTGTTATCAACAGGAATAAGGAAAATGCTGATGCGATTATGAACTCTAATGAACAGCTTATGGAGACTTTTGAGCATCTTGAGAATAAGCTCAAGGAGAGCAATGATTTCATTATTGAGAGCCAGAAAAATGTGATTTATGACAACCTCAAGGACATTATGGAAAAGCAGCAGGTTCTGTCTGACAGCATAAAGGATATGGAAATCCGTCTGAGTCAGGCAATCACAGCAAATCCTATTCAGTTTACAGCAAATGTTGAGATGCCTAAGCAAACGATCGACGCACCACAATCAGCACCGGCCATGGAGGCGATACCTGAACCGGAATCTGTACAAGCGAATGAGTCAGAACAGATACCTGAGCCTATTCCGGTAAATGAGCCGGAGCCTGTAGTTGAGACACCACATGTACCTGAACCGGAACCTGTAAGTGAGACACCACATATACCTGAACCGGAACCTGTAGTAGAGCCAGGCCCTGCTGCAGAAGAATCTGTTGCAGATACGACAAACAGCGACCCGAACCGTCAGCTGAGTGCAGATGAAATAGCAGCACTTTTTGCAAGTGCAAACGCAGGTGCGACAGAACCTGAATCAGAGCCGGCAGAGGAAGTGATTACGGAACCGGTCACAGAGGCACCACATGTACCTGAACCGGAACCTGTAGTAGAGCCAGGCCCTGCGGCAGAAGCTGTTACAGAGCCAAGCCCTGCGGCAGAAGCTGTTGCAGATACGACAAACAGTGACCCGAACCGCCAGCTGAGTGCAGATGAAATAGCAGCACTTTTTGCAAGTGCAAACGCAGGTGCGACAGAACCTGAATCAGAGCCGGCAGAGGAAGTGATTACGGAACCGGTCACAGAGGCACCTCAGGCACCTGAGCCGGAGCCTGCAAGTGAACCGGAACAGGCAAAGTCTCCGGTTGTAGATTTAAATAACACAAATCGTAATCTGACACCGGATGAGATAGCAGCTTTATTTAGCAGTATGTAGTATTTTGGTAACTATTCAGTAAAGAAATGAAGAAATAATATTTTGTAATTATCTCACAAATATGTTAAAGTGTGCATGTTATAAAAATATGCACACTTTATTTTTTTGAAAGGAAATATAAAAAATATATGGAAACAATCAGATTTGACGAATTAGAACTAAACCCTAAGATTTTGCGAGGCATCAAGGATATGGGCTTTGAGGAGGCAACTCCAATACAGGCTCAGGGAATCCCGGCAGTGCTTTCGGGCAGGGATGTAATCGGACAGGCGCAGACCGGAACAGGAAAGACAGCAGCCTTTGGTATTCCGGTGCTTGAGAGCGTTGATGCATCAAGTCACAAGACACAGGTTATCATCCTCTCTCCTACAAGGGAGCTTGCCATCCAGGTGGCAGATGAAATCAGGAAGCTTGCAAAATATATGCATGGCGTGAAGGTGCTTCCGGTATACGGAGGACAGGATATCAGCCGCCAGATTAAGGCACTTAAGGGCGGTGTGCAGATTATTATCGGAACCCCGGGGCGTCTTATGGACCATCTCAGGAGAAAGACAATCAGGCCTGACCATGTAAAGACAATAGTGCTCGACGAGGCAGACGAGATGCTCAACATGGGCTTTAGGGAGGACATCGAGACAGTGCTTGAATACCTGCCACAGGAGCATCAGACAGTACTCTTCTCGGCAACAATGCCAAAGCCTATTTTGGAAATTACAAGAAAATATCAGCATGATGCTATCAATATCAAGATTGTGAAAAAAGAGCTGACAGTCGCAAATATCGACCAGTATTACTATGATGTGAAGCGCAAGGACAAGATAGATGTACTCACAAGACTGTTGGATTACTATAATCCAAAGCTCTCACTTGTATTCTGCAACACCAAGAAGATGGTCGATGAGCTGGCATATGAGCTTTGCGGGCGCGGCTACAGTGCAGAGGGACTTCATGGCGATATGAAGCAGGTGCAGAGAGATCGTGTCATGAAGAACTTCAGAAACGGAAAGACAGATATTCTTATTGCCACTGATGTCGCAGCGCGCGGAATTGATGTGGATGATGTGGAGGCTGTTTTTAATTATGATCTGCCTCAGGATGACGAGTATTATGTACATAGAATCGGCCGTACAGGAAGAGCAGGCCGCTGTGGAAAGGCATTCTCCTTTGTAAAGGGCAAGGAGGTATATAAGCTCAAGGACATACAGCGCTACTGCAAGACAAAAATCTATGCACAGCCAATTCCATCATCTGATGATGTTGCCAAAATCAGGGCAGAAAAGATTATGGACCAGATTTCCACCATTATAGATGAGGAAAATCTCACAAGTGTCATTGATATTATAGAGAATCAGATAAATGAGTCAGATTACACAGCAATGGATATAGCGGCGGCATTTTTATACCAGGCTATGGGTGCTTCAGAGATATCCACAGCTGAATCAAAGGACGACTATGATTTCCACAATACAGGAGCAGAGGATGGCATGGTACGTCTGTTTATCAACGTAGGAAAGAAGGACAAGATAAAGCCGGGTGACATTTTAGGTGCCATTGCAGGCGAGTCAGGCATGCCTGGCAGGCTTGTCGGTGCAATCGACATGTACGATAAGTATACATTTGTTGAGGTACCGGCTGAGTATGGCAAGGAAGTGCTTAATGCCATGAAGAATGCGAAGATAAAGGGCCGCTCTGTGAACATGGAGCCTGCAAATTCACG
>OFMU01002096.1_pt1 | contig 11306 bp, 3 predicted proteins | sample 1541861 | NCBI WGS metagenome assembly OFMU01 (sample SAMN04209238, study PRJEB22552) | human gut metagenome | biome: gut; material: feces | host: Homo sapiens | place: USA: Oklahoma
TGCTGGAGGGGGAGGACTTCTCCGTGAACGTCATCTCCAAGTCCGGCACCACCACGGAGCCTGCCGTGGCCTTCCGGTTCTTCCGGGAGCTGCTGGAGAAGAAATACGGCCCCGACGGCGCGGCCCGGCGCATTTACGCCACCACCGACCGGCAGAAGGGAGCCCTGAAGTCCCTGGCCGATCAGGCCGGGTATGAGACCTTCGTGGTGCCTGACGACATCGGCGGGCGCTACAGCGTCCTTACCGCCGTGGGCCTGCTGCCCATCGCCGTGGCGGGCATCGACATCCGGGCCCTGATGCAGGGGGCCGCCCGGATGCAGGAGGTCTGCACCGCCGGAGATATGGAGCAGAACCCCGCCTGGCAGTACGCCGGGGCCCGGTACCAGCTCTACCGCGCCGGGAAGAAGATCGAGATCCTGGCCTCCTATGAGCCGTCCTTCCGGTTCATGTCCGAGTGGTGGAAGCAGCTGTACGGCGAGTCCGAGGGCAAGGAGAACAAGGGCCTGTTCCCGGCCAGCGTGGAGTTCACGGCGGACCTGCACTCCATGGGCCAGTATATCCAGCAGGGGGAGCGCCATCTGCTGGAGACAGTGGTGCGCTTCGATCCGGAGGAGCAGGAGAGCACGGTGCCCTTTGACGCCGCCGACGGCGACGGGCTGAACTTCCTGGCGGGCAGGACCATGGACTTTATCCGCACCCAGGCCATGGACGGCACCCTGCTGGCCCACGAGGAGGGCGGCGTGCCCAACATCATCCTGCGGGCCGGGGCCTTGAACGCGGACACCCTGGGCCAGCTGATCTATTTCTTTGAATATGCCTGCGGCCTGTCGGGCTATCTGCTGGACGTGAACCCCTTCGACCAGCCGGGGGTGGAGGCGTATAAGAAGAACATGTTCGCCCTGCTGGGCAAGCCCGGCTATGAGGACATGGGCCAGGCCCTGCGGGAAAAGCTGGGCCGGTAAAAAACCGTATATTTTCCCATTGCCATTTCCGTCAAGTTATGGTATGGTATACATATATGCAAAAGGAGTGATCTCTTATGGTTAGATTGATTATGGGCGACAACGGCGCGGGCAAGACCAAGCAGCTCATCGAGCTGGTTCATGCCTCCGTGGCCGAGGAGGGCGGCTGTGTCGTCTGCATCGAGCCCGGCGCGGACATGACCTACGACATCAAGTCCTCTGTGCGCCTGGTCAACGCCGGTGAATACCACTTGGATTCTTTTGAGTGCCTGCGGGGCTTCATCAGCGGTCTGTATGCGGGCAATTACGATATTTCCCACGTCTATGTGGACAACCTGTGTAAGATCGTACATAGTGAGGACTTCGCCGCCGTGGAAAAGTTCCTGCACTGGCTGGACAAGTTCAGCGACGCCAACACCGTGAAGTTCACCGTGACCCTCACCGCCGACGCTTCCGTGGCCACCGAGGGCATGCGCAAGTATCTGTAACCGAATCAAGTAAAAAAATCCGCAGGGCACAGCCTTGCGGATTTTTTATGGAGCGCAGAGAATCAAAGGTTCTATGCAATAGCCCCGGGACGCAATAGCATCCCGGGGCTTGCTGTTACCTTACGGAACCCTTGCGGAAAGGGGTCAGCTCAGGTGCTTTTTCTTGCCCAGCAGCAGGGCGGCGGCAGCCAGCAGGGAAACGGAGGCCGCAGCCAGCCACAGAGCGGTGTGAGCCTCGTCGCCGGTCTTGACGCCGGGATTCTCGGGCTCAGCGGGCTTGTAGTTGGGGTCGGTCTCGCCGCAGTTGGTGCACTTGCCGTCCTTGTAATCGTGGCCGGTGGCCTTGACGACTTCACCCTTGGTGACGGTTTCGCCGCAGGTCTTGCAGACCTCATCGCCGGTATAGCCGTCCTGGGTGCAGGTAGCATCCTTGGCACCCACCAGCTGGGTATCGTGGCCGGTGGCGGGGATAACCTCGCCCTTCTTCACGGTGACGCCGCAGGTCTTGCAGACCTCATCGCCGGTGTAGCCGTCCTGGGTGCAGGTGGCGGGCTTGGCACCCACCAGCTGGGTATCGTGGCCGGTGGCGGGGATGACCTCGCCCTTCTTCACGGTCTCGCCGCAGACGGTGCAGACTTCGTCGCCGGTGTAGCCATCTTCCGTGCAGGTGGCGGCCTTGGCGCCTACCAGCTGGGTCTTGTGGCCCAGAGCGGGGATAACCTCACCCTTCTTCACAACCTCCTGGCACACGGTGCACACCTCGTCGCCGGTGTAGCCGTCTTCCGTGCAGGTGGCGGGCTTAGCACCCACCAGCTGGGTCTTGTGACCCAGGGAGGGCAGGGTCTCGGTGCGGGTGTCGGTATAGTTCTTGCCTTCCAGGGTCACGGTGGCGGTATAGGTCCGGACGCCCTCGGTGGAGCAGCCGGGCTGGGTGGTGACCTCGCTGGTGATGCTGGCGGGCAGGACCTTCACATGGCCGGCATCCCGGGCGCAGGCGAAGGAGGCCTCGGCGGCGCCGCAGCCGGTCCAGGTCCACACAGGCTCGCCCCAGGCGTGGCCCAGGGAGGGCAGGGTCTCGGTGCGGGTGTCGGTGTAGTTCTTGCCCTGGAAGGTCACCGTGGCGGTATAGGTCCGGACGCCGGTGCTCTCGCAGGAAGCGGGGGTGGTGATCTCGCTGGTAACAGCGGCGGTGACCTCCTCCACATGGCTGGCGTCACGGCTGCAGGTGAAGGTAGCCTTGGCGGACTCGTAGCCGGTCCAGGTCCAGGCGGCCTCGCCATAGTCGTGGCCCAGCACGCCGATGGTCAGGGCCTCCAGGGTGGTCTCGTTCTTGCCTTCGGCGTCGCTGAACAGCTTGCCGCAGACGGAGCACACCCAGTGGGCCTTGACGCCGGTCTCCTCGCAGGTGGCGGGGACCTCCGCCACGGCGGTGAGAGTATGGCCGTCGGCGCAGGGATCGGTGGCGCCGTAGGTCATGGTCACGTTGTCGATGGCGAACATGGCGTCGGTATCGTCATAGCCCCGGTTGGCCTTCTTATAGAAGTGGAAGGCGAACTGGGCATTGTCCATGCAGAAGGCGGCGGGAACGGCAACGTTGGCCGTGCCCATGAACCAATAACCGCTTACCGGCTCCAGATCGGCTGCGGTCCAGATGGTGGTCCAGGTCTGGCCGCCGTCGGTGGTGGCCTCCACGGTCACGGAGCAGTAGTTGCCGATGACGGACTTGAACAGCAGGTAGTCGAAGTTCAGCGTGGGCGTCTTGCCGGTGAGGTTCACCACCGGGGAGATGAGATACTCATCCTGCAGCTTATCGCTGCCGCCTGCCATAGGCAGCAGAGGCTTGCGGATGCCGCCCACGCTCCAGCCGCCGCCCCAGGGATCTTCATAGTAATCCATGTCGATGCGGGCCTGCTTGGTGGTGTTGAGGTTTCTGTTGGTGCCCTGGTACCAGGTATAGGGGCTGTCGCTGCGGGTGGACTGGAGGGTCCAGCCGTGGCCGGGGAAGGTCTCGGACTCGAAGTCGTTGTCGAACTGCACGTCGGAGGCCGTCTTGGTGAACAGGGCGGCGATGGTGTGGTTGGCGGTGACATTCTCAAAGGTATAGCTGTCCACCGCGCCCACGCTCTGGCCGTCCACCAGCACATCGGCGATGGCATAGCCCTCCTGGGCGGCGATGGCGAAGGTCTGGGACGCGCCCTCCTTCACGGACACCTCACCGGCGGGGGTGATGGAGCCGCCCTCACCGGCGCTGGCGGTGATGGTGTACTTCTGGGCTACGGGGCCGTCCTCCACCGCCATCAGCTTCACGTTGTCGATGGCCAGCTGGCCGGTAGTGTCCTCATTGGGATGGACATAGCGGAAGGCAAACTGGACGCCGTCCACATTGTACTCGGCGGGCACGGGAACCTCTGCGCTGCCGGAAATGATGTAGTTGCTGGCCTGCTGGCCGGTATAGCTGTCTTGGAAGTTCCAGATAGCGTTCCACGTCTTTCCGCCGTCGGTAGAAGCTTCCACCGTAGCGGTGAAGGTCTTGTTCTTGATGCCGTACTCGCCGTAGGCGAAGTCGAAGGTCAGAACGCCGTCACGGGTACCGGACAGGTCCACCACCGGGGAGATCAGGTACTCATCCTGTGCACCCTTCCAGTCGTTGCTGATGTAAGCGTGCTTGGAATCATTGCCCTCGTTCTTCCAGTTGTAATAGGTATACTGCTTCCATGTGCTGCTGGTATCCTGCACCTTCACGGTCCAGCCGTGGAAGGGGAAGCTGTCGCCGGCCACGTCCTCGAAGTCGTTCTGGAACATCACCACGGGGACGTCGGGAATCTTCTCGAAGGCGGCGGACACGGCATAGCTCTGGTCCATGACCAGGGTGTAGGCGCCGTCCGTCACGTCCACGGTGCGGCCGTTGACCTTCACGGAGGCCAGCTGATAGCCGGGGTCCGGGGTGAAGGTGATCTCGGCGCTTGCGCCGGGGGCGTAGCTGGTCTGACCGGCGGGGGCCACGGTACCGCCCTCATTGGCGGTGGTGGTCAGGGTCACGGTGTCGCCGGACGGCTGGGCCTTCTGGAAGGTGGCGGAGATGGTGTGGTCCACGCCCACCCGCTGGAAGGTGTAGTAGCTGATGGGGCCGAGGTCGGTACCGTCCACGTTGACGTTGACGATCTCATAGCCCTGGGCGGGAGCGATGTCGAAGGTCTTGCTGGTACCCTTCTTCACCAGGGTCTGACCGGCGGGGGTGATGGTGCCGCCCTCACCGGCGGTGGCGGTGACGGACACATAGTTGTCCCGCTCCTCGGCGTACAGCTGGACGTTGTCCATAGACAGGGTGGAGCCGCCCTTACCGGTGTAGACAAAGGCGAAGCGCAGGTCCTTGCTGTTTTGCAGGCTCTCGGGGATGGTCACCTTGGCCTGGGTCTTGGTCCAGGCGGTGAACAGGCCGGAATCCCGCTGCAGGTTCCAGATCTCCTGCCAGTTCTGGCCGCCGTCGCCGGAGGCCATGACCTGCAGGTTGCAGTGCTTATACTCCACGGTGTACCAATAGGTGGTGTAGAAATCGAAGACCATGTGGACCTCGGTATCCACGCCGCTGATATCGGTGGTGCGGGAGATCAGCCACTCGTCCTGCTGGTTGTCGTCGTCATGATCCACGGCGGCCATGTAGTCCTGGTCGCGGTACCAGGTGTTCAGAGAGCCGCCCTTGCTCTGGACGCTCCAGTCGTCGGGGAGCCACTTCTCGTTGAAGTTCTCGGTCCAGAGGATGTTGGTGGGGGTGATGGTGCCGTGATCGTCGGGGTTGCCGGGAGCGCGGACGGTATACACCTTGGAGTTGCCGGCGTAGTCGTGGACGATCATGCCGAAGGTCTCGCCGAAGCCGGTGATGTCATACTCCTTGATGTGGCTGGTGACGCCGGGCTTGTCCTCGCCGAAGCCCTGCATACCATAGAGCATCTCGCTGTTCTTGATGTTGTAGAACACCACGGCCGCCACATACTGGTTATCGGACACGTCCAGGCTCAGATAGTACCGGCCCTCGGACTCGGTGACCTTCAGGTTGTCGGCATGGGGCTCCTCGGTGTCGATGGTGATGGGGAAGGACCAGGAGTGCTTCTGGTTGGTCCCCACGCCATCGCCATAGGGCAGGGTGGCCTCGATGGTCACGGTGGCCTTGGTGTTGTTGGGCAGCTTGGCGTTGTGGGCGTCGGTGCCGTGCCAGGGCTCAATGCCGTCATATTCGGCGTCCACACCGGCGGGCACAATGCGGTAATAGTCGTAGCTGTAGATGGACTTGCCCACATACTCGCAGTCCTTGCTGTAGTACACCTGGCCGTTGGCGCCGGTGATGGTATACTTCAGGCTCTTGGTGTTGCGCAGCAGGCCGGTGTAGATACCAGTGAGGCTGTCCATGAAGTCATCGTTGTTGGGGGAAATGGCGTTGCGGTCCGCCAGATATGGCACGCTGGTGTAGTTGTTGTCGCCCAGATAGGTGTCCACCGTGTTCTCGCTGGAGGAGGAAAAGGCGGTGTTCATGTACGCCTGGGCCTGGCTGGCGGAGCCGTCCAGCGTCTCCCAGTAATCGGTGGAATCCATGATGGGGGCCTTGGTCCAGTCGCCGTAGAAGGCCAGGAACGGCAGGCCCAGGTCAATGGGGTCGGTCAGGGCGCTGCCGTCGGCAGCCACCTGGGTCAGGGTCACGAAGCCCTCCACATAGCTGCCGTTGGGGAACTGGGCCAGCATCGCCCGGCCCTCGTCGGTGACGGTAACGGTGACGGTGACATCGGCGGTCTTGCCGGGAGCCACGGACACGCGGTTATTCTCGCAGTTGGTGGTGAAGGTGTGGGGCAGCAGCCGGGAGCTTCCGCTGATGGTGGAGAACTCCTGCCCGCTGCCGTTGACATAGGCCTCGGTGGTATCGGTCAGCACCAGGGGGGTCACGTCGTAATACAGGGTGTCGCTGCCGGTGTTGTGGACGGTGAAGTTCATGGTGTACACGCCCTTCATGGCGGGATCGTCCTTCAGCTCCAGCTTGGGACGCTCCATGCCCTCCACGGACAGATAACCCCGGGTATTCACGGCGTCGTTGATGCTCATCAGGCCAGCGCCCTGCTTCCGGGGGGAATAGGGCACGCCGTTGTCGTCATAGATCACATGGGCGGTGCTCATGAGCAGGGTGTCGGTCATGTGCTTGCGCTGGGCGCCGGTCATGCTGTTGTCCCGGGCCTTTAGGGCCTGCTGGACGATGGCCATGCCGCCGGCCGCGTGGGGGGAGGCCATGGAGGTGCCGTCCATGCTCTCATAACCGCCGGGCACGGCGGCATAGATGCCCGCGCCGGGGGCGGTGATCTCCGGCTTCAGGGTCAGCTCGGGGGTAGCGCCCCAGCTGGAGAAGTCGGCCATGCCATAGGTGGGGGATTCCACCAGGGCGTCGGCGGAGGCCACGGACAGAGTCTTGGTCTCCTGCTGCTTCATGTATTCACCGGCGGCCTGGGAGATGAAGGCGCAGGGGATCTTCCAGTCGGTGATGGACATGTACAGCATGCCGGGCACGTTGTTGTACACCAGCATGCCAATGGCGCCGGCGTTGGCGGCGTTGCGCTCCTTCTGCTCATAGTACATGCCGCCGCCCCGCTGCACCAGGGCGATCTTGCCGGTCAGGTCCAGGCCCGCATAGTCCTCCTCCGCGCCGTAGTTGGGAACCACCACATACTCGATGGAGCCCCGGGCGGACAGGCTGCGGAAGGGCTTGGCGTTCTCGTCCTCGCTGATGGTGGCGCTGTCCTGATAGGCCAGGTCCTTGCCGCCCACGGTGACATAGGGGCCCTTGACCATGCCGTTGGACACGGCGGCCACGGACAGGGACTCGCCATAGGTGGAGGGCTCGCTGACCAGGCCGTAATCGGGGTTGGAGGCCAGGGCCTTGCCGCCGAAGGCGTCGCCATAGGCGGCGTTATAGGCGTTGCCCGCGGCCACAGCCAGGGACACGCCGCTCTCGCCGGTGCGCTCGAACACGTCCAGCAGGCTCTTGGTGAAGGCGTCCTCGCTGTCATAGTCGATGTAGCCGCAGTCGGAGCCAAGGCTCAGGTTGGCCACGTCCACGCCCAGCAGGATGCAGTCCTCCAGAGCGGCCAGAATGTCCGCATAGGACGCGCCGCCGGTGGACTTGAACACGTTCATGTTGATGATCTGGGCCTGGGGAGCCACGCCCATGGCGGCCTCGTTGACGCCGGTGTTGCCGGCGGCGGTGGAGGCAACGTGGGTGCCGTGGCTGCCCTTATCGCCGGGCATGCCGTCCTTGTCCCTGTCGCCGTAGTCAAACTGGAAGGGGATCTTGGCGCTGTAATACAGGTCGGACACGCTGATGCCCTTGACGATGCTCTCCACCTGGAAATCATAAGTCTCCAGCATGGACTGGAGCTTCTCCCGGGTCAGGGAGGGGCTCTTGGGGGCGGTCTTGAAGATCTCGTGGCCCATGTCCACGCCGGTATCCAGAATGGCCACCAGCATTCCCTCGCCGGTGAAGCCCGTGGTATTATAGATACCGCCGCCGATCATCCGGTTGCTGTTGGCGGTGTCGGGCAGCAGCTCAAACGTGGGGGAAATGAAGGCGGACTGCACGCAGTCCAGCTTCCGGATGGCCTTGTACTGGCCATAGGTCACTGTGGCGGAAAAGCCGTTGAGCAGGGTGGTATACTGCCGCTGGGGCTCCACCTGCCCGTCAATGGCCCGGTTGATCTGAGCCAGGGCGCTCTTCTGCGTGCGCAGCAGGGCGTTGACCTGGGCCCGGGAATCCGGGTCGGCCACGGAGTCGTTGACCACCACGATGATCTCGACTTCGTCGCTGTCGTCGAGCTTCGCGGTGCTCTCCATCTGAATTTTTTCGCCGTTTTTCTGGCCGCTGCGCAGGACCTGGCGGGCGATATCGTTGGCGATACCGCTGACCGTGGTTTCCTGCAGGGAGGCGTTGACCTCCTGCTCAGCTGCCTGGGCGAATGCCGTCACCGGCAGGGCGGTCAGGATCATCAGAACCGCCAGAGCCAGTGCGCAGCACCGTTTGATAGCTGTCATCTCGTTCCTCCTATAAAATATATTGTCCGCCGCTGCATAAAAGTTCAGCGCGACTTATATATTATACCAGCTTTTGGACTTTAATGCAATGACGTAACGGCATAAAATGCCAAAATATTTTCCAAATTTTCCGGCATTCTCCGGTCAAAAAAACGGCCCCGGGCCAGACACCCGGGGATGGAGCTTTCCGGCGCGCTGCAAGGCTATGCATTTGCGGACCGTCCGCAGCTCCGTCCGGCGGATCGCGCGGGAAATGCCCGCAATTTCGAAAAATCCCTTGCGCAGCATAAAAATACGGCGCCTGCGAAAAATCCCGCCGGGAGTCCGAAAAAATCGGGCTCCCGGCGGGGTTTTATGTTGACAAAGGGGCCACGCCTGTGGTACAATAAGACGCTATATTGAGAAAATGGGGCCTGATGCCCCATTTCAAATCTGCTGTTATGATACCAGCTTTCCCCCGAAATTACAAGTGGGCCCGGGCGAAAACAAACAACCGAGCCGAGCGTGTCAAAATCCCGGGAGAGCGGTTCCCAAGGAAAAGCACGGAGAAAATGCGAAAAGAAAGGCGTGAGTATTGAAGATGGCCAAGGACAAGTATTATGGCAAGACCCTGCGCAAGAACTTTGCCAGACACGAAGAGGTCATGGCGATGCCCAACCTGCTGGAGATCCAGAAAAAATCCTATCAGTGGTTCCTGGACACCGGCCTGCGGGAGGTTTTTGCCGACGTGGCCTCCATCGGCGACTATGCCGGCAACCTGGAGCTGAGCTTCATCGACTACAGCATGGACGAGAAGCCCAAGTACGACGTGGAGGAGTGCAAGGCCCGGGACGCCACCTATGCCGCCCCCATGAAGGTCAGCGTGCGCCTGCACAATAAGGAGACCGGCGAGATCAAGGAGCAGGAGATCTTCATGGGCGATTTCCCCCTGATGACCCACTCCGGCACCTTCGTCATCAACGGCGCCGAGCGCGTGGTGGTCAGCCAGATCGTCCGCTCCCCCGGCATCTACTACGGCAAGGAGATCGACCTGAAAACCGACCTGCCCCTGCTGACGTCCACCGTGATCCCCTACCGGGGCGCGTGGCTGGAGTATGAGACCGACAGCAGCGAGGTGTTCTGGGTCCGCATCGACAAGAACCGCAAGCTCCCCATCACCTGCCTGATCCGGGCCCTGGGCCTGAAGACCGACGGCGAGATTCTGGACCGCTTCGGCGACGATCCCCGCATCGTGACCACCATGGAAAAGGACACCTGCAAGTCCTATGAGGAGGCCATGCTGGAGATCTATCGCAAGCAGCGCCCCGGCGAGCCCCCCACGCTGGACTCCGCCGAGAACCTGATGCAGGGCCTGTTCTTCGACCCCCGGCGGTATGACCTGAGCACCGTGGGCCGGTATAAGTTCAACAAGAAGCTGACCCTGTGGGCCCAGGCCAAGGGTCAGAAGCTGGCCGAGCCCGTGGCCGACCCCGCCACCGGCGAGCTGCTGCTGGAGGAGGGCCACGTCCTCTCCGGCGACGACTGCCGCACCCTGGACGCCATCGGCGTGGGTATGGTGAAGGTCCGGCTGGAAAACGGCGACATCATCCGCATTTTCACCAACCGCATGTGCGACATGAGCCGCTATGTGGACTTTGACCCCAAGACGGCCTGCGGCATCAAGGAGCGGGTGCGCTTCGACGTGCTGCAGGAGCTGCTGAGTCAGTATCAGGGCGAGGAGCTCATCGAGCAGTGCCGCCTGCAGGCGGACCGCCTGGTGCCCAAGCACATCATCATCGACGACATCCTCACCTCCATCAACTATATGAACGTCCTGGCCCACGGCCTGGTGCAGAAGGACGACATTGACCATCTGGGCAACCGCCGCCTGCGCTGCGTGGGCGAGCTGCTGCAAAACCAGTTCCGCATCGGCTTTTCCCGCATGGAGCGGGTCATCCGGGAGCGGATGACCATCCAGGATCTGGACATTGTCACGCCCCAGAGCCTCATCAACATCCGGCCCGTTACCGCAGCCATCAAGGAGTTCTTCGGCTCCAGCCCCCTGAGCCAGTTCATGGACCAGACCAACCCCCTGGCCGAGCTGACCCACAAGCGGCGTCTGTCCGCCCTGGGCCCCGGCGGCCTCAGCCGCGAGCGCGCCAACATGGAGGTCCGCGACGTGCACTACAGCCACTATGGCCGCATGTGCCCCATCGAGACCCCTGAAGGTCCCAACATCGGCCTGATCTCCTATCTGGCCACCTATGCCCGGGTCAATGAGTACGGCTTCATCGAGGCCCCCTTCCGCCGGGTGGACCGGCCCTCCGGCCATGTCACCGACGAGATCACCTATATGACCGCCGACGTGGAGGATCAGTATGTGGTGTGTCAGGCGGCGGAGCCGGTGGACGAGAACGGCTGCCTCATCGGCCCCCGTATCACCTGCCGCCACCAGGACGAGACCATCCAGGTGGAGCCGGAATACGTGGACTACATGGACATCTCCCCCCGTATGATGGTGTCCATCGCCACGGCCATGATCCCCTTCCTGCCCAACGACGACGCCAACCGCGCCCTGATGGGCGCCAACATGCAGCGGCAGGCCGTGCCTCTGCTGCGGCCGGAGGCCCCCATTGTGGGCACCGGTATGGAGCACAAGATCTGCCTGGATTCCGAGGTGGTGGTGCTGGCCGAGGGCGACGGCGTGGTCACCAAGGTGGACGCCACCAACGTGTCCGTCAAGTATGACAGCGGCGAGAGCAAGGACTATAAGCTCATCAAGTTCCTGCGCTCCAACCACGGCACCTGCATCAAC
>OFMU01002100.1_pt1 | contig 11298 bp, 10 predicted proteins | sample 1541861 | NCBI WGS metagenome assembly OFMU01 (sample SAMN04209238, study PRJEB22552) | human gut metagenome | biome: gut; material: feces | host: Homo sapiens | place: USA: Oklahoma
TGGGTGTACCAGGAAGCCAAAAAGTGCAAAAAGCTCGATGATGTGTTTATCGCCACCGACGATGAGCGCATTGCCGAAGCCTGCCGCACCTACGGCATGGAATACTGCATGACCAGCCCCGACCATGACACCCCCACCGGGCGCATCTGGGAGGTTTCCACCAAGGTAGAAGCCGACCTGTATCTGCAGATCATGGGTGACGAGCCGCTGATCAACGTAAAGGCGTTTGATTTGATTCTGCCGGATACCCTGCCGGAGGACCCGTATTATGTCGCCGTGCTGACCAACCGGATGGAGCACCCCGCGGATGTGATCGATTTTTCCAACCAGAAGGTCGTGACCAACGCCGCACGGGAAATTTTGATGATCTCCCGCAGCCCCATTCCCTACCCCAAAGGCACGCTGGATTTTGAATACGAGAAGGTGACCGGCATCCAGCTGTACTCCCGCCGGGCGCTGGCGTTCTACCACGAAACACCGAAGTCCATTCTGGAAAAAGCCGAAGAGAACGATATGATGCGCTTTGTGGAAAACGGCCACAAGGTACATGCCATCGTCAGCCCGTACAAGACTGTGAGCGTTGACACCCCCAAGGACCTTGCCCTTGTGAGCGAAATCCTGAAAGGAAAAGAATAAATGCCCGATATTAAACTGTTGGACTGCACCCTGCGTGACGGCGGCTATGTGAACAGCTGGAACTGGGGCTTTGCTGCAGCCAAAGATATTATCGCCTCGCTGACCCGTGCCGGGACTGACATTGTGGAAGTAGGCTTTCTGCGCAATGTGGATGGCTACAACCCCGATGTGACCGTCTGCAACACCATTGAAGAGCTGAACAGACTGCTGCCTGCCCACACCGGCAGCACCATGTACAGCGGCATGGCCATGCGCTCCAATTATGATATTGCCAAGCTGTCCCCTTATGAGGGGCACGGCATTGAGATGCTGCGCATTACCGCCCACGATTACGATATCCGCGAAGGCATGGATTTTGCCCGCGAAGTCAAGGCCCGCGGGTACAAGCTGTCCATCAACCCCATCAACATTATGGGCTATGCCGACAAAGACTTGCTGTGGATTTTAGACCAGGTAAACGAGATTCACCCGTACCAGTTCTCCATTGTGGATACCTTCGGCAGCATGCGGCGGCGTGACTTAGAGCGCATCGTCAGCCTGGTGGACCACAACCTGGCCCCGGATATCCGCGTGGGGCTGCACCTGCATGAGAACATGGCGCTCTCTTTCTGCCTGGCGCAGGAATTTCTGGACAAGCACCTGGGCCGCGATACCGCTGTGGACGGCAGCCTGATGGGCATGGGGCGCATTCCCGGCAACCTGCCCATTGAGCTGATTGCCGACTATATGAACGAGACTCTTGGCTGCCATTATGACATTGACGAGATGATGGACGCCATCCAGGACCATATCGCCCCACTGAAAGGCGAGACAGCCTGGGGTTACACCCCGGCTTACTTCCTGAGCGCACGGTACAACCTGCACCGCGATTACGCCGAGCATTATCTGGACAAAGGCGATTTGACCAACCGGGACATCAACCATATTCTGGCCGGTTTTGACCGCAGCAAGGCCACCGCATACGATAAAGACTATGCCGACCGCCTGTACCGCGAATACCAGAATCGCGCCATTGACGACACCGCCGCGCTGGATACCCTGCGCACCGCGTTTGGCGGCAAGACCGTGCTGGTGCTGGCCCCCGGTGCCAGCCTGGCGGACGAAACCGGGCGCAGCGCTGTGGCCGCCGCCAAGGCGGACTGCATTGTTTCAGCCAATTTCTGCCCGGAATTCTGCCAGCCGGATTACGCATTTTTTACCAACAGCAAGCGGTTTGAAAAGCTGGACCTTGCTGCCCTGCCCTGCCCTGTTGTGCTCACCTCCAACCTGCGGCCGCTGCCGCAGGGGGCGCTGGCGGTCAATTATGACCGGCTGGCGGCCCCGGATGTGCAGAACGCATCCCTTGGCAGCAACAGTGTACTGATGCTGCTGCGGCTGCTGCGGCTGTGCGGTGCCAAGGCCGTGCTGCTGGCCGGGGCCGATGGCTACAAGCCCGGTACCCCCGCCTATGCCGACAGCCTGCTGCACGCTCACACCGGGCGCGGAGCTGCGTTCAACACCGCCATGGCAGGTGCCATCAAAGCCTGCGGGCTGGATGTGACCTTTATCACCCCCAGCGAATACGCAAAATAACGAGGTTTGCCCATGATTCGACTTTTGGTTCTGGATGTAGACGGCACCATGACAGACGGCGGCGTGTACTATGATTCCACCGGCAACGAGCTGAAAAAGTTTGCCATCAAGGATGGGGCCGGGATCGTGCTGGCCCGCGCGGCAGGGATGCAGGTTATGATCTGCACCGGGCGCGAATGTGAAGCCGTGCGCCACCGTGCCCAGGACCTGCACATTGACTATCTGTTCCAGAACGTACACGACAAAGCCGCCTTTTTGAGCAGGTTTATGGCTGAGCACAGCCTGACCAAGCAGGATGTTGCCTATTGCGGCGATGACCTGAACGATTTGACCGCCATGGCCCTGTGCGGCTTTGTGGCCTGCCCGGCCGATGCTGCCGGCCCTGTGCTGGGGCGGGCGGATTTCATCTGCCGCCAAAAAGGCGGCGAGGGCGCTGTGCGCGGCACGGTGGAAGAGATTCTGCTGCGGGACGGCCGCCTGCCTGCCGCCGTTAAAAAAGCCTTTGGCGCAGAGATTTGATGGGTGCGGCTGAAACGTTAAAAATTCCGGTGTTTGTTTTGGACACCCCCTGAACGCTGAACCACCAAAACCGGGAGGAGCCCGTATGAGCAAAATAAAGGATTTTCTGAAAAGCCCGCTGGGCACCGCCTTGTGCGCCGCTGCTGCCTGCCTGCTGGCCGTGGTGCTGGTTTGGTTGGCCGCGGTGCGCCCCAACAATGACAAGAGCCTGTCGGAGCGCATCAGCGATGATTACAGCCAGTACAGCGCCGAGCTGGACGAAGCCAACGGCGCTGCCCAGACCTTTGATACCGACAATGACCTGCTGGCCATGGCCTTTGTGTTTGGCACCAGCAACGGCCAACCCACCGGTGAGCTGCACCTGGAACTTGCCGATGCCGACACCGGCGAGGTGCTGGCCCGCTCCACCGGCGATATGGCGAACATTGTGGCCGGGCAGTACACCGGCATGGGGCTGGATACCCCCGTGACCGGCAGCGCAGGCCGCCGCTACCGCGTGACCCTGAAACCGGAGTATACCGGTTCCGGCCGGTTGACCGTGGGCTGCAGCAACGGCGCTGTGCTGTGGAACGATACCTTTACCGTAAACGGCGAAGCCGTGGACGGCACGCTGGCGCTGCTGGTGACTTACAAACAGATTGGCGGATTTTTGACCCGGTTCTTTTTGCTGGTCGGGCTGCTGGCCAGCGTTGTGGTGTTCCTTGGCATTTATTTTGCCATGCGGGGCCGCATGCCGCTGCACCGGCTGGTGTTTGTGCTGGTGCTCTGCTTTGGCATGCTGTACAGCTTTGTGCTGCCGCCCTATGCCGCGCCGGACGAAAAATACCACATCAACCAGTCTTTTACTTTAGCCTGTAAATGGGCCAACATGCTCTCGCCGGATGAATGGCGGATGGGCAATGTGCCGCTGGATATGACCTACCGCCGCGAGCACGACTTTGACCCCCTGCTGCAAAACGAAAAGACCACCGTGTTCAGCTGGCAGGAACTGGGCGAAAACCTGTTCACCACCACCCCTGACAGTTTTGACAGCCACACTGCGCTGGAAGAACTGCAGACCGACCGCAATCCCACGCTGTACCTGTTCAGCGCGGCAGCGGTGTTCCTGGCATATGTTTTTCACCTTGGCTTTGTTCCGGCGCTGATGCTGGGGCGCACAGCAAATTTAATTGTGTTCGCTTTGTTAGCGGCGCTGGCCGTTAAAGCCGCGCCGTTTGGCAGGCGGGTATTCGCTGCAGCGGCCCTGCTGCCCATGACGCTGCATCTGGCGGCTTCTTTCAGCCGGGATTCCCTGCTGCTGGGGCTGGCGTTTGCCTTTACTGCGCTGTGTATGCAGGCGATTTTTGGCTGCAAGGACGGCACGGTGCTGCCGGTGCGGCTGTGGCTGCCGCTGGCGGTGTTCGGCATCCTGCTGGCACCGGCCAAACTGGTTTACCTGCCGCTGGCAGCGTTGTTCCTGCTGATTCCCAACAGCCGCTTTGGCCAGAGCGCCGCAACCAAAAAAGCCGCTTATCTGGCCGGATGCGTGCTGCTGGCGCTCAGCATCAACCGCGCTGTGCTGGTCACCTCGGTGGCCGGTTCTGCCGGGTTTGAAAATCAGACTACCCAGGCGGAAACCACCTCCGCACAGGGTTCTACCCCGGCTGCCGCGGTTTCTTATACAACAACAGAGGCAGCTGACAATCGTACCCTGCATGCCGCCCCTGCCGCGAGTGACGGCAAAACCTCCAACCGGTTTGCCAACATGCCTGCCGAGTACCGCGAAAACACGGCTTCCAACTTTGTGCGCCGCCTGTATTACTGCGTGGAGGGCGTGACCGAGATCCCGCAGAAGGAGCTGGAGTTCTGGGTGCAGGCCTTGCAGGAGGGCGATGTGACCGCCGCCGTTCTGGGCCAGAGCTTTTTCTTCAGCCCGGAGGAAGTGGAGCATTCCAGCCTGACCGATGATGAATTCATGAGTGCGGCTTCCCTGGTTTACCTGGACCGCGACCTGATGACCACCGACGCCGAAATGTGCCGGGAACGGCTGGCCACTGCTGACCGCCGAGACTTTTTCAAGTCCATGTTCAGCAGTGATGAATGTGCAGAGCTGCTTTCCGCCTGCCAGATCTACCCCGGCGTGGAGGATGACCGCTACCCGCTGGACCGCAATGTGCTGATCAAAGAGATCGAAGCTGTCCGTACCGTGCGGGACAGCCAGAGCACCCCCAGCGAGGAAGACCAGACCACCTTTACCCCCGGTTACATTCTGCACAATCTGCCCGCCGTGGCTATGCTGCTGGTACGCAGCGTGGTGCAGGATGCTGACAACTGGGTGCGCGGCCTTGTGGGCGGCAGCTTAAGCTACAGCTCGCTGGACCTGGCCTGGTTCTGGGTGTTGGCGCTCTACCTGCTGCTGTGGTATGCCGCCGTTCCGGCGCAGGATGTTCCCGTGCCGGGGCTGCCCCAGGGGCGCTACCGGGTGTGGTGTGCGCTGGCCGCGCTGCTGTGCGCCGCGTTGGCCTTTGCCGGCTGCCTTGTGTGGACCCCGACCTATTACCAGACCGTTTACGGCTTCCAGGGGCGGTATCTTCTGCCCGTGCTGCCGTTGTTCCTGCTTACCTGCCTGCCCCGCCGGGTTCAGGTTGCCAGCGGCAAACAGTCCGCCTGCACCCTGGTCTGCTGCCTGTGCGTAGTCAACGCCGGGGTATTGCTGAACGCCATGCTTGCGGTGATTGCCCGATGACGATTTGTTATTTTTCTGCGCAGTACCTGCCCACGGTGGGTGGTGTGGAGCGCTACACCTGGAACCTTGCCCGCTGCACTGTTGCCGCCGGGCACCGCGCCATGGTGGTTACCAGTGCTCTGCCCAACCTGCCGGAGCACGAAATTGACGGGGATGGCATTGAAATTTACCGCCTGCCCGTCTGGCCTGTCATGAACGGGCGCTTTCCTGTCATCAAGCCGGGGGCGCGCTTCCACGCGCTGACCGCGCAAATCTGGGCGCAAAAGCTCGATTTCTGCGTGGTGCAGACCCGCATGTACACCCAAAGCGTCTGGGCTGCCCGCGCGGCCAAACGCCGCGGTATCCGCATGCTGGTTATTGACCATTCCACCGGATACATGCCGATGGGCAACGGCCTGCTGGGGGCCTGCGGGCGGCTGTATGAGCAGGTTGCCTGCCGCCTGGTGCGCAGCACCGGCGCGCCGTTCTATGGCGTTTCCGCCGCTGCCTGCCGCTGGCTGCACACCTTTGGCATTACGGCTGCAGGAACCATGCCCAACGCCATTGACCCCGCTGCTTTGGAACAGGAAGCCGCCCACGCGCCAGACTGGCGCGCCAAGCTGAACCTTGGCGACCGTAAGATCGTGCTGTTTGTGGGCCGCCTGATTCCCGAAAAGGGCGCCGGATTATTAGCCCAGGCCGTGGCCCAGCTGCCGGGCGTTGTTCTGGTGGCGGCTGGCAGCGGTCCGCAGCAGCAGGAACTGGCGGACCTTGGGGCCGTTACCCCCGGTGCCCTGCCGCATGATGCGGTGGTTCAGCTGCTGCGGCAGGCAGATGTATACTGTCTGCCCACCCGGTATGCCGAGGGCTTTCCCACCACCTTGCTGGAAGCCGCGGCCTGCCGCTGCCCCATCGTGTGCACCCGCACCGCCGGAACCGAGGAGCTGCTGCCGGACGATACCCACGGCATTGTGCTGCCCGGCCAGCCACAGGACGCCACGGTGGAAACCATCCGCGCCGGGCTGCAGACCCTGCTGGATGATCCCACCCGCGCCCATGCCTGTGCCGAGGCGGCGTACCGCAATGTGTACGCGCACTTTACATGGGATGCCGTATTTGATAAAATGATGGGGATCATAAACCAAAGCTGACATCTGCCCGGTGTTTGCCGGGCAAGTGGATAAGGAACATTTGTTATGTCAAAATTGCTGATTGTTATTCCTGCATATAATGAGGAAGCCAATATTGTCAAGGTCGTCAACGGCATTGTCAAGAACTACCCGCAGTATGACTATGTTGTAGTCAACGATGGCAGCCGTGATAAAACCGCGGCCATCTGCCGGGAACATGGATTCCGCTTGATCGATCTGCCGGTCAACCTTGGGCTGGCAGGTGCATTCCAGACCGGGCTGCGCTATGCCGCCGAAAACGGGTATGACTGCGCCATGCAGCTGGATGCTGACGGCCAGCACCGACCGGAATATATTGCCGCCATGCTGGAAGAGCTGGAAAGCGGGGCCGACATCGTGATTGGCAGCCGCTTTTTGACGGTAAAAAAGCCCAAAAGCCTGCGCATGCTGGGCAGCTACATCATCAGCTGGTCCATCCGGCTGACCACCGGCCGTGCAATCTGCGACCCCACCAGCGGCATGCGGCTGTTCAACCGCGCCATGGTGGAAGAATTTGCCCAAAATTTGAACTATGGCCCGGAGCCGGATACCATCAGTTACCTGATCAAAAACGGCGCTGTGGTACGCGAAGTACAAGTTACGATGGGCGAGCGCGAGGCCGGTCAAAGCTACCTGACCTTTTGGCGCAGCATTGAATATATGGTCAAAATGTCCATCTCCATTTTGCTGATTCAGTGGTTCCGCAAGCGGGACACCGAAACGCCTTACCCGGAAAGGAGCCTGTAAGCCATGTTTGATCAGCCAATTATCCGTGTATGCCTTGTGTTGGGCAGCCTGATCACCGCAACCTATATTCTGCGCCGCGTACGTTTGGCTAAGGTGCAGATCGAAGATACCATTTTCTGGCTTCTGTTCAGCGGCATTCTGCTGATTTTGGCCATCTTTCCCGGCATTGCCTACTGGGCGGCGTATCTGCTTGGGTTCCAGAGTCCCATCAATTTTGTTTATATCGTCATCATCTTTTTGCTGCTGGCCAAACAGTTTTTTATGTCCATCCGGCTCAGTCAGCTGGACAGCAAGGTGCGCATTTTGACCCAGCGCGTTGCCTTGAACGAAGAAAAGATCGAACGCGAAAAATTAGATTTGTAATCCCCTATCTTGTATGGTATAATATTTTCTATTGATTAAGGTGTAGCTGAAAACAAAGAAAATGACGCATATTTCGCAAACGCAAGACGGATTTAAGGCAAAAGCCGCCGGAATCCTTTGTGGATTCCAAGGACTTTTAACGCAAAATCCGGCTGTGTTTGTAGAAACAGGCTATATTTTCGGCTTTTCGGATACAACAACAGCGAAAGAAGGTTGTAAGAGATGGCTTTTACCCCCAGTCTGACCTATAAGGGCCGCCCGCTGGTGCGCTGCGGCAACGATATTTACTATGGTTCTATGCATGACCCCTATGTTGTGTACCTGCAGGTACTGACCACCAAAAAGGAAGGCAATGCCGACGTGGCCGATAAGGTTCACATTGTATTGCTTTCCACCGATGAAAGCAAGCCTCTGCCGGCGCGCATTGTGCGCCAGGCCAACAAGGCCGGCGGTTTGTTCAACGCCCTGACCTTTGGCGATATCATGCTGCGCAACCAGCTGAAGAACGAGAAAAAGTAAACAGGAGCCCACCATGCCCGGTCCGTTTGGACCGGGCTGTTTTTGTTGTACTTCATCCCTGTGCCGCAGGGTGTTGCTGCCTGACCACGCCGGAGCTTTTACATCATTGAGCATCACAAATTTTATAATGATATATTGTCTTACGGTTTCGGAACGGTCAAGCATCGTCCCCTACACATCGTCTACAGGTTTATGGCAGCGTTTGCAACCTCGCTGCAAATTCCTTTCTTCCCCAATAATCAAAAAATCACCCCTGCGGCCAGAATAATCCGGCCACAGGGGTGATTTTCTATCTGTTATTCTATTTTGTGCACTTAACCGCTTACTCGATGGTCACATCGGTACTTTCGGCTTCTGCATCGGCGGGCATCTCGGCATCGTCGGGCAGAACTTCCACATCGAAAGCTGCGCCGCACTCTGCGCAGACGATCTTATCGCTGTCCATCAGGGTGTCTTCATCCACAATGTTGACGGTACCGCAGTTGGGGCAGGTGACTTCATAGCTGGTTTCAAATGCGCCGTCGTCATCCTCGTCCTCATCTTCGTCCTCATCGTCATCGCCGAAGATGCTGTCCACCAGATCATCCATATCTTCATCAATGGCGTCCAGCTCGTCAAAAGCCTGATCCAGGGCATCGTCATGCTCGCTCACAACATCGGCCATCTCTTCCAGCAGGTCCATCATTGCAACAATGATCTTGCCTTCCTGGGTGGTGGGGTCAAACTCCATCCCTTTCATCATACCGCGGATGTAAGCGGCCTTTGCATTCAGATCCATAGCCATAAGGGAAAACCTCCTTCACGCACTGTAAACAGGGTGTTTGTTTTTGCAATTTTCCAAAAAAGCCGGGACGCGGCAAAAACCACGGCCCGGCCATTTGTTTTAAGATCAGACGCGCTCCATATACTCGCCGGTGCGGGTATCGATGCGGATCTTGTCGCCCTCGTTGATGAACAGGGGCACGCGGATCTCGGCACCAGTCTCAACCTTAGCGGGCTTCAGGGTGTTGGTAGCGGTGTTGCCCTTGAAGCCAGGCTCAGTCTCGGTAACTTCCAGCTCGATGAAGTTGGGGATTTCAACGCTGAAAACCTTGCCCTTGTAGGACAGCAGTTTGCAGATTTCGTTTTCTTTGCAGAACTTGAAGTTTTCCGGCACATCGGCAGCGGCAACGGGGATCTGCTCGTAGGTTTCATTATCCATGAAGTAGTACAGGTCGCCATCCTCGTAAGAGTAGGTAACCTCACGGCGCTCAATGAAAGCCTGGGGGAACTTAGCGGTCGGGTTGTAGCTGGTTTCAACAACGGAACCGGTAATCACGTTCTTGGTCTTAGTGCGCACAAAAGCAGCGCCCTTGCCGGGCTTAACATGCTGGAACTCAACGACCTGAAGGACCTGGCCGTCCTGCTCAAAAGTTACACCGTTACGAAATTCGCCTGCAGAGATCATATAGGAACTCCTCCATAATTTTAGAATCGGGCCTGTTTGAAAAAGCGGCCCCGCCGCCCATCAAGCAATGCCATTGCATTGTCATACCTGTAAGTATTTTACCCGAAAAGCGCCAGTATTGCAAGAGGTTAGCGGGATTTTCGGGTGATATTTTGGTTTTTTTCGGCTTTTGTTGGCTGTTTTTGGGCTTTCTCAGCCTTGTTCATACAGTTTTTTCAGCGCCGCCGCATCCTCGGCCTGGGTTCCGGCGGATTCACAGATAATGGTGGGCGCCAGGCCACGGGTTTTCAGCAGCTGCATCAGCGGGGCAGGCGGCGGGCCAAACTCGGTATCCGCAAAAGTCAGGTGGCATTTTTCCCCACCCTTGGTGTAGGCAATGCGGGAAAAATGCGCGTGGAACTTTTTGGCCCGCTCCCCCGGCAAGGCTGCGGCAATGGCATCCAGGATGGCGGCGTAATCTGCCGGGGCGGTCTCATCGTTCAGCTCGGTGCCCTGGCTGCGGGCATACAGGTGGCCAAAATCCACGCAGGGAATAATGCGTTCATCCACACTGCAAAGGGCCAGCACTTCATCCAGCGTGCCCAGCTGGTTCACCTTGCCCATCGTTTCAGGGCAAAGGATACAGTCGCCATAACCGGCTTCATCCACGGCCTGAACGGCGCGGCGCATGGTGTCCAGCGCCTTTTCCAGTGCGGCTTCCCGGCTCTGCTTGCCGCAGCTGCCCGCGTGGAAGATGACCCTGCGGCCGCCCAGTGCCTTGACCAGTGCGCAGCTTTGCAGCAGGTAGTTCACGCTGTTCAGCCGCTTGTCCTCCTCCAGGCTGCTCATGCTGATGTAGTACGGCGCATGGACCGAGAAAGTGATGCCTTTTGCATCAAACGCTTCTTTTAAGGCGGCGGCTTTATCCAGCCCCAGGCGCACACCGCGCCCACACTGGTATTCAAACGCCGTCAGCCCAAAGGAAGCCGTATACTCCGCCATGGCCTGCGGGTCAAAGCTGCGGACACGGTAGCTGTCCGAAAGCCCAGCCGTGCCAAAGCGCGGTGCTTCACTCATACAGGCGGCCCCCTTTTTGGTAATACCGGTCCAACCAGTAGGGTTCAAACCTGCGCTTGAACTGCACACCGCGCTGGTGGTCGCCCCCACGCGGCATGGTATACAGGCAGGAGATGCCGTACAGCCCCGCGGCAAGGCGGTCCGTAAAGATCTGGTCGCCCACCATGGCCATCTGATTTTTGCGAACGCCAAGGCGGCGGCGGGCAACGGCCAGGCCGACCGGCAGCGGCTTGCAGGCCAGCGGCACCCAAGCCAGGCCCACACGGTCCGCAAAGGGGCGCACGCGGGCGGCGGTATTGTTGGAAACAATCGTCAACCGCACACCCGCGGCACGCATAGTATCCAGCCATTGCTGCACGGTGGCATCCAGCTGCTGGCTGCCATCCCCCGTCAAGGTATTATCCACATCCAGCACCAGGGCGGTGATACCATGCTGGCGCAGGAACTCCGGCGTGATGGCCTCAATGGCACGGAAAATATATTCAGGGGTAAGAAGCATAGACAAACTACCTTATTACAAGCGCGGGGCAGCGGGCAAGCGCCACCCCGGTTTTTAGATATAAAGA
>OFMU01002103.1_pt1 | contig 11282 bp, 10 predicted proteins | sample 1541861 | NCBI WGS metagenome assembly OFMU01 (sample SAMN04209238, study PRJEB22552) | human gut metagenome | biome: gut; material: feces | host: Homo sapiens | place: USA: Oklahoma
GTCTGCTTGCGGGGCTGAATGCGGAGGGACGCCGCCGCGCGCTGGAATACATCGCACTGCTGCGCGAGAGCAAGCGCTTTGCCGCCGCGCCCGAAGCGGCTGCGCTGCGCAGCCTGCCGCTGTACTCGCTGGCCGTCTCGGCCGGGACGGGGCAGTTTCTCGACGGCGAGAGCTATGAGATGCAGCCGGTCGGCCCGGAAGTGCCGGAGGAGGCAAACTTCGGCGTGCGCGTTGCGGGCGACAGCATGGAGCCGCGCTTTCACGACGGGCAGACCGTCTGGGTGCACCAGCAGCCGACGCTCGCCCCCGGCGAGATCGGCGTGTTTCTCTATGACGGCAGCGCCTATCTCAAACAGCTCCGGCGCGACGGAGGGCGCGTTTGGCTGCACTCGCTCAACCCGGCCTATCACGATCTGGAGATCTCGGATGCCTTTCCCCTGCGCGTGCTCGGAAAAGCCGTGTCCTGACAAAAAGCAGAAAAACTCCCTGCGGGCTCAGATCCCGCAGGGAGTTTTCATATCAAGTCTCGTTCCAGTGCAGCAGCCGCTCGCCCAGCTCTGCGACGGTCTGCACCACCGCCGCCGCACCGGCAGCCTCCAGCTCGCCCGGCTCTGCATAGCCGTAGTACACGCCGAGGCACGGCACACCGCAGGCAGCAGCACCGGTGACGTCATACTTGCGGTCGCCGACCATGAGCGCCGCCTCGGGCGCAGTCTGCGTCTCGGTGAGCGCGGCCGCAACGACCTCGGCCTTCGTGCTGCGCGTGCCGTCGTATTCGCAGCCGATCACACAGTCAAAGAGCCGCTCGAGATCGAACCGCTGCAGGATCGAGCGCGCCATCGGCGTGGGCTTCCCGGTCGCGACCGCGACGCGAAAACCGTGCGCACGCAGCCGCTCGAGCAATTCCGGAATGCCGGGATAGAGCGTGCACTCATAGATACCGACAGGCAGATACCGCTCCCGGTAGCGCGCGACCGCCGCCTGCGCCTGTTCGGGCGTCATGGCATACAGCTCCGAAAACGAGTCGAGCAGCGGCGGACCGACAAACTTGCGCAGACGCGCCGTGTCCGTCTCGTGGATGCCGAAGCCCTCAAGCGCATACTGTACGCTGCGCAGGATGCCCTCACCGGTGTCAAAGAGCGTGCCGTCAAAATCAAATAATATCGTCTTGATCATAGAAACTCTCCGTTGTCAGGATAAAAAAAGGATAGCATCCCGGGGCGAAATTGTCAACGGCCGCGCCGGCTGCATACGCTGTAGCAACCATGAAAATGTGAGGTTTCGCCATGAACAACGCACTGGAAACACGCTACTTTCTCAGCGCCATGACCGGCGCGGGCTACTACGCGCTGCACCGGCAGTTCCTTCGGCCGCCGGAGCGCTATTTCTGCATTCTCAAGGGCGGGCCGGGCTGCGGCAAGTCCACCTTCCTGCGCCGCGTCGGCGATGCGGGGCGCGCCGCCGGGCTCTCGGTCGTCTGGCTGCACTGCGCGGGCGACCCGGCCTCGCTCGACGGTGTGTATTTCCCGCAAAAGCACGCCGGCTTCTTTGACGGCACGGCACCGCACACCGTCGAGCCCGCGCTCTTCGGCGCGAGCGGCGAATATCTCGACCTCGGCGCGTTTTGCCGCACGGAGGCGCTCGATCCGGCGCGCATCCGCGCCCTGAATGCCGACTGCGCGATGTTCCGTCTGCGCGCACAGCAGTACCTGATGGCCGCCGCCGCGCTCGATCCGCGCGCGACGCCGGGGCTGGTCTTCCCCGAGGACCGCGAGGCCGCGCGCCGGCGCGCCAAAAGCGTCTGCACGCGCGAGTTCGGCACGCCGCCCAAGGATGCGAAGCCCGGCCGGTGCGACCGCCTGTTTCTGAGCGCCGTCACGTCTGAGGGGAGAATTTTCTTTCCGGACACCGTCGCCGCACACTGCGCGCGCGTGTACCTGCTCGACGACGGATGCGGGCTGGCAGAGGAATTTCTGCACACCGTGCGCACGCACGCCGTCCGGTGCGGTCTGGACGTCATCTCCTGTCCGGATGCACTCATCCCCTCGCGCACGCAGGCCGTGCTCGTCCCGTCGCGCGGCATCGGCTTTCTCGCCGGGACGGCCGCGGATGTGCCGGACGGTCTGTCGCAGCGGCATATCCGGCTCGATGTTCTGCCCGATCCGGAGCGGCAGCGCACGCTGCGCCGCGCCATGCGCAGCGACGCCCGCCAGCAGCAGTTTGCCCTTGAGCGCGCCGTCGAGCAGCTGCACATGGCGGCTCTGCTGCACAATGAACTGGAGGCCGTCTATCGCCCGTGCATGGACTTTGACGCGCTGAGCGCCTTCACGGACCGGTATCTGAAAACCTTTCCCGGCGTCTGAGCGCAAAAAGCCCCGGCGGAGCACAGCACGTTCCGCCGGGGTCGTCATATGGATCAGCAGCAGGGGGAAAAGCAGGGGTTGCAGCACAGGTTCAGCAGGCACATATCCGCGCACCAGCTGCCGGTGCCGAAGCCGCTGTTCGGATATCCGGCGCTATAGGTCGCATAGGCCGTGCCGCCGCTCTCGATCTGGTGCAGCAGCCGCTGGATATCCGGGTTGGCCGGATCCATCGCAGCCGCACGGCGCGCGTCTGCAAGCGCCTGTACGCGGTTGCCCGCGCCGGAGTTCGCCATGGCGCTGATCGCGTACCAGTTGGCATCGCGCTCGGCCAGCGGCACACCGGAGAGCGCCTGCAGCGCCTCGGCAAAGTGACCGACGTGGATGTAGTTCGCCGCCGCCTGATATTCCGGCCGGATACCGGGGTCGCGCTGCGCGCCCCAGCCGCCATATGCACCATAACCGCCCGCCTGACCGTAGCCGCCGGACGCGCCGTAGGCATTGGCAGTCCCGTTTTTGATCGCGTCATAGGCCGCATTGACTTCGTTCATTTTTTCCGTCGCGCGCGGATCGTCCGGGTTCAGGTCCGGATGATATTTCTTGGCCAGACGGCGGTAAGCCGCCTTGATCTCCTCTTCGCTCGCGTTTCTGGACACACCGAGGACTTCGTATGGGTCTCTCATTCGGCGCTCCTCCCGATCTTATGTTTTTTCATGGCCGCGTCATACCGCAGCCACACGCCGGAGTATAGAATGTTGCGCAGCAGCTCGACATCCTGCAAAACCGGCAGCGCCTCAAACGCCGCCGAGCATTCACCGAGCAGCATCCGCAGCAGCGCGTGCAGGTCTGCGTCCTGCGGCAGCGCGTGCAGCGGATTGTATCGCCCATGGCGGCGATCCTCCGGCAGGTCGATCACCGCGTCAAGCAGGTAGATAAACCGTCCCAGCGCCTCGCCGAACGGTCGCAGGCGGGCATCCCAGAGCTCTCCTGTCACAAACAGCTCGCCCATCAGCCGGCCGAAGCAGTTCGCTGCAGCGTCCATGTCACCGGTGTCCGCCTGTTCGATCTCGCCCAGCTGTGCCATGCACTGCTCGATCGCGGCGCACTGCCGCGGCCAGCGCGCACGCGCTGCGGCACATTGGCGGCTGAGCGCCTCGGACTCCCAATACTTCAGCGCGCTGCCGTCATCCTGCCAGTCGTCGCGGCAATTGTAATACGCCAGCACGACGTTCATGTCGGCGGCGTAGTCCGTGTAGCGCGTCTGCCAGTAAAAATGCCTGCGCAGCGGATGCGCGGGACACAGCTCCATGCCGCGCTCCTCATCCGCCTCATACAGCGCCGAGAGCAGCAGCACCAGAAACGTCATGTCATATGTCAGCGTCAGGCGGCCGGAAAACCCGTGCCGCTGCTTGAGCACCCGGCACAGGCCACAGTAGCAGCCCTTATAGCGATCCTTCTGCGGCTGGGTCAGGCCCTCGAGATTTGCGATCACATATCCAAACATCAGCCGTCGCCTCAGGTCTTGCGCTGGAACGATGTGCCGCACTTGCGGCAGACGATGTTGATCTTGCCCTTGCCGCGCGGCACACGCAGACGCGTCCGGCACGAGGGGCATTTAAAAAAGCGGTAGTCGCGCCGCTGATGCCAGCGGTCGACCGCGCCGCGCCACGCACTCGTCACCTTGTAGCGCTGACGCAGATATGCGCCGTTTTCCTGCTGGCGGCGGTAGACATTGCGCGAAAACATCCGGAAATAGGTCACGATCAGACCGAGCACGGCCAGCGACCACAGAATGCGCGATGCGTATCCATGCACGAACATACTGACGCACAGCAAAATCAGCGTCAGCACGGACAGGAGACGGTTGAGCGCATCCATACCGTTTCTGCCCATCATCCATTTTGCAAACCGTTGTCTCATGACCGATCACCTTTCCAGGCTGCTGAATTTCATTGTTGTATTTTATCACACGCGTATGAGAAATATATCAAAGAACTGTAAACACCGCGATACATGGCGAAAAAAATACGTTTTTCCTCCCCGCCGCAATGCGTATTCTTCGGCAATCGGCCGCCGGAACGCACACAAAGCCCCCGCCGACTGACACACATCAGGAAGCGGGGGCTCTGTTTTGTTTCGGATCAACAGATCCGCCGGGGGCGCATTACTCGGCGTCCGCGACGATCGTGCCCTTCTTCTTCGTGGCGGCGCTCACGATCACCATAGCAACGGCGGAAACGAGAATGCCGATAAACGCGAAGTTCAGGGAGGTCTTCATAATCTGCGCGACCGCGCAGCCGACCAGACCGAACACCATGCCGGCAACGATACCGGGCGTCGTGATGAAGTGCTTATTGCGCAGGCCGTAGCTGAGGAACACCGGGCAGGCCAACGCCGCCGCAGAATAGGCATAGGTATTGGTCAGCCAGTTGAGCGTGTCCGTCCAGACGAGGCACATCAGCAGCGCGATGGCCATGAGCACGGCCGACAGCACACGCGAGATCGTGACCATCTTGCGGTCGGGGATGTTCGGGTTGATGGTAGAGATGATATCGCGGGTGATATTGGTGACGGAAGTCTGCACGCCGGAGGAAGTCGTGGACATCAGCGTTGCAAAGACGAGCGCTGCAAACAGCGCCATGACGCCGATGGGCAGCTTGCCCATGAACCACGCCGTGGGGCCTTTGGCGATCTCTTCAATGTTGAGAGAGCGGAGCGAGAGGCCCATGTAGATAGCCCAGACAAAGCTCAGCAGGGACAGGGCTCCGGAGAGAATGAGGGACTTGTTGACCTGCTTCTCTTCCTTGATGGCGCAGACGCGCTGGAAGTAGATCTGGTTGGTCATGCCGCCGGGCAGAACAGCAAAAATCCAGAGCATGCAGGTCGCCACACCGATATTATCGGTGATGGAGCTCGAGAAGCTGAGCATGGACGGGTCGATCGTGTTGAGGTTGCTGACGATATTGGAGACGCCGCCGCCCATGACCGTGACGAACACAACGCAGACGATGCACATGACGATCATGAAGCAGGAGAAGATGAAGTCCGTCCATGCGACGGTCTTCAGACCGGACGGCATGACAAACGCCAGCGCAAACACGGCAAACAGCACGCACAGCAGCGTGTAGTCAATGCCGGTCAGGTTGGAGTAGATATTGCCGAAGGCCGTGATCTGGGAGGTCACCCAGCCAAACGGCACAAAGACCGTCATAACACCGGCGACGATACGGATGAGCTTATTTCCGTTCGTGAAGTGCGCGAGCACATCGGGAATGGTGGTGAAGTTGTTGCGGCGCAGCCACTTGGCGAGCACCATAATGATGATGAACGGCAGTGACGCCAGCACGCCATAGATGAAGTGGCCGATGCCGCGGGCATACGCATTGCCGACATGCGCCACCAGAATGCCGCCGCCCATTGCGCTGGCAAACTGCGTGCCGATGACGACATAAAGCGGAAGGCTGCGGTCTGCGACCTCCCAGTCGGCCTGAGTGGTCTTTTTGCGTCCGGAGATGATGTAGGTCGGGATCAATGTAAGTGCGATGACTGCGACCGTTGCCACCAGGATGAGGATCGTGGTTGAGTTCACGTAGGTTCTCCTTTCTAACTTGCGAATTCTGACTCTCTATCTTTGCCCTGTAGGGTATGTTCCGCACATGTGGCGCGCATCCAAAATAATGCAGCGCTTTAACGTGCCAAACAATAAAAGAATTTTAGCACAGGCGTCTATATGTGTCAATAAAAAGGGCACAAATCCTACAGACGAAATTCCTTCAAGAATTGTATATATTTTTGTCGAATATGCACATTTTTTTCGCGCCTGTTTTTGCATCTTAAACAACAAAATATTTATGAAATTGCACAATTGACTGTGTCGCAAAACAGCGCTATACTGAATTTCAGCTCGTTTTATAAGGAGGCCCCAGAACATGGCACAACTGAAAATCAGTGAAACGCAGCGGACCAAGGGCGTGATCCTCGCCCTGCTGTCTACGCTGTCTTTTTCTTTTATGATGATTTTTGCGGCTCTGAACTCGCCGGAGATACCCTTGTGGGAGCAGACGTTTTTCCGCAACCTGATCGGCATCTTCGTGGCAAGCTTCATCCTCATCAAGAACCACCAGCCGCTCTTCGGTGAGCGCAAATACTGGCCGCAGATGTTCGCGCGTTCGCTCTTCGGACTGCTTGCCGTCATGCTGCTGTTCTACGCGTCCAGAAACGCGCTTCAGGCGGATGTCAGCATCATGAACCGCATCTCTATGTTCACGATCTCGATCGTTTCGGTCGTGTTTCTGCATGAGCGGCTGACGAAGATGCACATCCCGGCCATGCTGATCGCCTTCACCGGTGCGTACATCGCGGCAAACCCGCGGTTTGATTCCGCGTTTCTGCCGCTGCTGGCTGCATTCTGCACCTCGCTGTGCGACGCCGTGTGCTATCCGCTGCTGTCCTACTTTTCGGGGCGGGTCAACGCTTACAGCGTGGTCATGTTCTTCTGCACGTTCAGCACGATCGTGTCCGGCATCTGCATGATCCCGACCTTCGTCATGCCGAGCGGTCCGGATCTGTTCTACCTTATCATGATCGGCGTCACGGCGGCGCTCGGCCAGATCCTGATGACGCTGTCTTACCACTATGCCCCCGCCGGTGAGCTGAGCATTTATAACCTCATGGGCATTCTCTTCAGCGCGCTGCTGGGCTTTTTCATTCTGCACCAGATCCCGACCGTGCGCACCTTTATCGGCGGCGGTTTGGTCGTTCTGGCGTCTCTGCTGCTGTTCTTCTACAAAAAGCGCTGGCTGAAAACGAACGACTCTTCCGCCGGCTGAAGCCCACAAAAACGATAACAAAAAGCACGGTCGGTGTCTGACTCCGCCCGTGCTTTTTTCACGCTTTCAACTCAGCCGTTGCAGAGCGCAACGAATTCGTCGAAACCGATATCCTCGCTCAAGCCGAGCGCCTCCATAGTATAGCCTTCCGCCATCACATCACCGACGAGCGCCTCGCCGATCGTGCAGACAGAATCGATCACCGGGGTCGGAACCTTGGCGATCTTGCCGAGGATCTGCACAGAGCGCAGGCTGAACGGCACGTCCTCGAGCAGGTAGCGCACCTGCAGGCTGTTGGGGCCCATGATGCCCTTGTAGCACTCGGCGTTCTTGAGCATCGTGTAGAGGTCGCCTTCATAGCTGTACTCCAGCGCGAAAGCCGCCTCTGCGTCCGGAAGCTTGACGCCATACGCCGCGCAGATCGCCATTCTCTCCTGATCGAGCGCCTTCATGAGCGTGATCTGGCTGGGGACCATGTCATTATAGTAGTTGAACTTCTCGCCCTTTTCGATCTGGGCGGTGTACAGCAGCGTCGGGCCCGGATGGAAGATCAGGTTGAGGTTGTCGAGCGCAAGCTGGATGCTGTTATCAATGAAGTGGTGCTGGCTGAAGACCGGATAGATGGCCTCCTTGATGATCTCGCGCTTGCTGTTGGGGATAGCAACGATGCTCAGCTCCGTCTTCTGGCCGGTGACAAAGACGTCACCGGTGGTCTGAATGCGCGCAGCAAACAGCAGCGTGCTGGTCGCGGCGAGAGAAATGTCCGCCTTGCAGCCGGCCTCAGCCAGCGCCTTCTTAAACGCAAGGATGCCCAGACCGGAGACCGGGTCGATGACGACGATCTGGCCGTCAACAAGGTGCGGCGCAAGCTTCTGCGCGATGGAGACGTGGTAAATCTCCGGCAGAATGATAAAGATCACTTCGCAGCCGTCAATGGCCTTGGCGATATCCGTCGTCGCAAACTGGATCTTGCCGAAACCGGGAAAGTCGGTGTTGCCGTAGATGTTGACACCGCCGAGCTCATTGAGCTTTGCGACCGTGTCTTCCATCACGTCGAAAATTCGGGTCTGATAGCCCTGATTGGACAGCCATGCAGCCGTCGTCTGGCCGCCGTTGCCGGCGCCGATAATGGCAATGGGTTTGTTTGTCATGCTCTTATACCTCCTGATGAAAGATGAATTCCGTATCAGCCATTGACGAGCTTCAGGAACTCGTCGACCGTCATATCTTCGCTCAGGCCCAGCGTCTTGAGCGTATAGCCCTCGTCCATGTCGCCGCCGACAAGCGTCTCACCAAGCGTGCAAACTGCGTCGATGACCGGCGTCTTGATCTTGGCGATCTGACCCAGTGCCTGCAGCGAACGCAGGTTGTACGGAATGTCCTCGAGCAGATAGCGCACCTTGAGCGATTTCGGTCCCTTGATGCCCTTATAGCATTCGGCATTGCGCAGCATATCGTAGAGATCGCCCTCATAGCTGTACATGCGTGCGAAGCTGTCCTCGACGTTCGGCGTGTCGACATGGTAAATGCTGCACAGCTCCATGCGCTCCTTGTCGATGGCCTTGATGAGCTTGATCTGGCTCGGCGTCATCGAGTTGTAGTAATCGAAAGTGATGCCGCGCTCAATGAGAGACGTGTACAGCAGCGTCGGGCCCGGATGGAACGCCAGGTTGAGGTTTTCCATGGCCGTGTCAATGATGTTGTTGGCAAAGATATGCTGGCTGAACACGGGATACATTGCGTCCTCAACGATCTGCTTGCGGTTGCCGGGGAACGCAACAATGCTCAGCTCCGTCTTCTGGCCGGTGACAAGAACATCGCCCGTCTCTTTAATGCGCGCTGCAAACAGCAGTGTGCAGGTCACGGCCAGCGTCACGTCAGCCGTGCAGCCGGCATCGGTGAGCGTCTTTTTGAAGGAGATCGCGCCCAGGCCGGAAGCCGGATTGAGCACGACGATCTGACCGTCCTTGAGATAAGGAGCCATCTTTACAGCGATGGAATCGTGATAGTTCTCCGGGAGAATCAGAAGGATGAGCTCACAGCCCTCAATTGCCTTCTCCATATCGGTAGTCGCAAACTCTATCTTGCCGAAGCCGGGGTAATCAGTATTGCCATAAATATTCACGCCGCCCAGCTCATTGAGTTTTGCAACGGTATCCTCCATCACATCAAAGATTCTGGTCTTGTAACCCTGATTGGCAAGCCAGGCAGCCGTGGTCTGTCCGCCGTTACCGGCGCCAATGATCGCAATGGGTTTGTTTGTCATGTGTGTTCCTCCTTAAACGTGGATTCTAAAATGACATCTATCATCTAGACGTATCCATACTACAACTTTTTAAAGCTCCGGTCAATCTAAAAAATATACAAAGTAATGACTAAATAACCACCATTTGACGGCGATGTGAACGTCGCAGAGATGTATTCGCCCAAAAATATACATGCTTGGCAGGCAATGGCGAGTAATCGTAGCACCAGCGGAAACATGGACACGGTGCATGGACAAAGATAATGTACAATAAGTTGTGCAAATTGAAAATCGCATAAAAGAAGACATAGCATGCAGGCTCTGGTAGAATGAAGTTACCACACACCATTCTGAAAGGAGACAGCAAACTATGTCCGAGAAAATTGTACAGCTGAACATCGAGCCGCCGGGAGAGCAGCGTGGAGGAAGCCCTCATCGAGATGTATCTGGCGGGGCTTCCGTGCGCCGGGTGGAGGACATCACGGAGGCACTGCGGGGCAGCAAGGTCTCTCCTGCCACCATCAGCGAGCAGAACAAGAGAGCCTACGTCCACATCGAGGACTGGCAGAATCGCCCCTTGCAAGGCAGGCACTATCCATACGTCTACGTGGACGGCATATAGAAAGAGAGTCTAACAAATCGCTGTTAGACTCTCCTTGCTTTTAATTATTAAATTCAAATAATCTCTCTGCCCTCTGCGTATGCCTTGCGTGCTTCATTCAATGACATGATATTTCCGCATCCAGCCCAGTCTGGATAATCTGCTTGAACAATATCGTTTGTCCAATTACAGATAGGGCAATCTTCGAAAGGTTCTTTAAACTCATATTTACTACACACTGGGCAAATAATCTGGTCGACTTCTTTTTCAATCATTTTATTTTCTCCTATATTTCTCCTTCTAGACAATCCAATATTCTTCTGGTGATTTCCCATGCGTCTCTTTGTCTGGAATAAACAATGTAGATATTGTTCCTTTATCACTGAATATTGCAAATAAACCTGTAGAATGCTGAAACTTAATCAGGTTGCCTTTAGTGCTTATAAAACAACGACATCAACCATATCTATTTCTTTCTTAATAAAGGCATCTGCCATTGCTTCATATTTATCCCAAGCAGCATCACCTATAAGGCCAGTAAGTTCCTCGGCGTGTTTCTAATGTCGTGGAGTTCTTTTATAAAAACGCAATCGCTAATTACTCCGCTGCAACTCATGGACTTTATCAATTGCTTCCTGAACATCTGGGCTTATCGCTGCCTTTGGCGAACGAACTTTATTAATCATTTTCTATATTATATCATTTTTCTTTTCTAAATTCAACTGGATAGGTTCTGCATCGTCAATCACAGGAATAATACAGCAGCGGCAATTGGGATGCGCAGGAGTCGGCATTTTCTCATACTTTGGCTGCAATACGCATAGTGCAGCGGCCTCCCATAAAAAATTCAGAAACCATAGGCTTACAAGCAGAAACCGTAGGCCTAGCACCAGATTATAACCATTTATTAGGGAAGTCAAAAAGACGCTACTAGGCAAGAAACCTAGTAGCGTCAACACTTTTGGCAGGGGAAGAAGGCTTCGAACCCTCGGCCTACGGTTTTGGAGACCGTCGCTCTACCAACTGAGCTATTCCCCTATATGATCAAAAAATGGTGGGCCTTCAGGGACTTGAACCCGGGACCGACCGGTTATGAGCCGGTTGCTCTAACCAACTGAGCTAAAGGCCCATATTCAAAGAATGCCGCCACACAGGTGACGGCAATATCTCTGGCGCCTCCTGTAGGATTCGAACCTACAACCCTCCGGTTAACAGCCGGATGCTCTACCGTTGAGCTAAGGAGGCAT
>OFMU01002111.1_pt1 | contig 11257 bp, 9 predicted proteins | sample 1541861 | NCBI WGS metagenome assembly OFMU01 (sample SAMN04209238, study PRJEB22552) | human gut metagenome | biome: gut; material: feces | host: Homo sapiens | place: USA: Oklahoma
CAGTTCGTTCGAGTAGGCTCGGCCTATCTCGACAAGCTGCTGCTCGGCAGTGGACAGCTGCCCGAGCAGTGTTGACGGCGCGTGATGCTCAAGTCCTACCTGCCGCTGTATCTCCATGCTGTCGGCATAGAGCTTCTTGTAGTCTATCAGTCCGTTCTTCAGCGGCTGCGCACCGAGAAAAATATTTTCTGCGATACTCAGTCCCTTTACGTTTGTAAGCTCCTGATATATCGCCGTGATTCCTAATTCAAGCGCCCTTGCGGGAACCAGCTTTCCCTGATCCTGGCCTTCAAACAAGACCTGACCCTCGTCCTGCTGGTGTGCGCCGGACATGATTTTAATGAGTGTTGACTTGCCGGCCCCATTTTCTCCGACGACCGCAAGCACCTCACCGCTGTTGATTTTCATGGAAACGTTGTTCAAAGCCACAACGCCCGGGAACCTTTTTGTTATCCCTTTCATTTCGAGCAGCGTGTTGCCCAATGCAGTAACACCTCCTGATTGATGCCGCTCCGTGCCATAAAGTATATTTCAGGCACGGAGCTCATTTCGCCGAATAGTTTAAGTCTTAGCCGTAGAAATCGTTGATGTTCGCGGAAGTGACCATAACGCCGCTGTGCTCAGTGTATGCCTCGGGGTTCTCGCCGTTCATGATGGCGAACACCTTGTCAAGAAGCTTGTAGCCGTAGCTCGCGGTATCGAGGTCGATCGAGCCGTACCAGGGGGCATACTCACCGGAAGCGGCATGCTCTTTCGCGTATGCGATGTAGGTTTCGGTGCAGTCGCAGGAAAGCATCAGAACTCTATCGGAAGCACCAGCGTCTTCGATAGCGTTAACGATGGTGGGGCAGAATGCGTCGGTGCAGACGATATAGAGAATGTTCTTTGCGTCGGGGTGAGAGGTGAGCATGCTTGCGGTGCTCGCGCCGATGGTGCTGGTGTCAAGACCGGTGTCGATCGTGACCCACTCGACGTCCTTAACGTATTCGTAGCCGGGAAGCGAAGCAAGCGTTTCGACTGCCTTGTCGGTTCTTGGTGCCATTGCAGGGACAGCGGTGTATGCATTGGCGGTGACGATGAGGTCTATCTTGCCTTCCCATTCCTTGGTGACGGCTTCGGCTGCAAAGTTACCGAAGAACTCGCCGAGTCCTTCATTGGAGGTGCCGTAGCTCCATACGCCTTCCACCGGGCAGTTAAAAGAAACTGCGAGGAACGGCATTCCGCTTTCGACCGCTTCTTCCGCATATGCCAATGCGATCTCCTCGCTTGCATAGCCGTCGACTATTATGTCGCACTGCTGTGCGACCATGGAGTCATACGCGGATCGCATGCCGGCGCTGTCAGCAACTATCTGGTAGGTCATTTCTACACCTGCCTCATCGCAGGCCTTTTCAAAGCTCTCCAGGACCTCTTTCCAGAAGCCGGACGATGCGTCGGATACAATAAATCCGACCTTGAACGACGTGGCCTCTTCAGACGCGCCGTTGTTCTCGGCGGCAGCCTCGGAAGCTGCCGATGATGCCGCAGGCTGATTGCTCTGTCCGCAGCCCGCCATCAGGGCGCAGAGCATCATGATCGCGAGTAACATTGCCAGAGTTTTCTTCATTTAATTGATCCTCCTGTTTTTTTCTTATATTTTTCACTCATTTTCATGAGTCAAGCACATCTTTGCAAATTGTCGGTTTATTTGACTTGATTATACCTGCGCTTATTTCGTTTTTCAACATTATTTTGCATTTTCTTGCATCAAGCGCGCATTTCCTCGCATTTGCACAAAAAATCAGCTGCCGTTTTAGCTAAAGCGCCCATGCTCCCCGCTGCCGTTTCCGATGTTATTTGCAAAATTATGTCTTTATTTTGACACAAAATGTGCAAAAAGCACCCCGTGCACAGAACTGACAGTTACGTTCCGCGACGGGGTGCAATTATACTGTTTCTTATACTATTTCAAAATTTGCCGGCAGCGGATCCGGCAGCGCTTCGCCGCTGTTGCAGAAAACCTTTTCGAATTCGCTCAACGCTCTGAGCTTACAGAAGCTGCGGCGGTTGAGCTTGCCCGTATCCATAAGAAGATATGCCTTGTCGCTGTTCGCGATGGCGGTATTCTTCACCGCCAGGGTCAGAAATTCGTTCACGTACGAGCAATCCTCGCCTATATCCGCGCAGGTGCAGCTCACAAAAACCTTGTCAAAATGCAGCTTTTGTATCATCTCCTGCGTCATCGGACCGACGCTCATGCCGTAATGCGGCAGATATGTACCGCCAATCAGGAAAATCTCCGCCACGGGGTTATTCATGGAGCGCACAAGCAGTTCACTGTGAGTGAATATCTGTATAGGGCGTTTTTCAAGGAATTCGGCCATGACGGCAATGCTCGTCCCTCCGTCAAGATACACACATTCCCCATCTTCTATATAGTCGCAGGCGCGGCGCGCAACACGCAGCTTCGCGTCATAGTTCAGGTTTTTCTTTGCGCGCATCGTAAGCTCCGCGCTGTTGATCACCGGCGCTTCCTCGCCATGTTCATTCAGCTTTGCTCCGCCGGTGACTCGGGTGAGCTTGCCTTCGTTCTCCAGCTTCTCAAAATCCCTGCGGACGGTAGCTTCGGAGATGTTCAGTTCTTTTGCAATGTCTTTCAGGTTGATGATTCCCTTTGAATGAAGCTGCGATATTATATAACGCGTTCTCTCTGAAGCCAGCATAGGCTTACTCCCTCCTGCTTTCAATCGCTCACATTATACAACATTTTTCCGCGTAAGTCCACAGCGCGATGCCTTAATTTACAGGATATTCCATAAAATAATCATAAAAGAATTTCAGCAGGTCGCCCTTGTTGCAGTCCCACTCCCTGTAGAAGCGTGAAGCCGACACAACAACGTCCCACGGCAGGCACTTCTTACGAAACTCTTCGGTACTCAGACCGCAGTTTTCCGCATATCTGCTCTCATAACTGCGTATGAACGTCATTATTCTCCCTCGGGCGCGCATCATGCGCTCATAGCTCTCCTGCGGCATGTTTCCCTGCCCGGGCTTTGCCCGCATGCCGAAATCGAATGCCTGGATCGTATGCGCAACGTCTGAAAGCGGATTGCTCGCCGTCGCGTCGCTCCAGTCTATGACGATCATTTTACCTGCCTCGTTATATATCATATTGCCCGGGTGAAAATCATTGTGACAAAGCCGGTCCATCTCCGGCAAACTGTCAAGGAGCCGCAGGCAGCGCTCCATAAGATCGGTGCCGAGGCAGTACTCTGACATGCGAAGCTGCTTTGCAAGCCGCTCTTTCCCCGGCTCAAGCCCCGCTGCGGGGCATTGGTGTATTTTATAGTGTATATCCGCAAAATCCCTGCCCAGCTTTTCCGGCTCGGCGTCGCCCACGGTAAGCTCCTTCATCGCACTCTCGCCGCGGATATACTCAAGCAGTATCGCACGCTTTCCATTATATGCGACGGCTCCGCGGTATTCCGGTACGTCCAGTCCCTTGTTCTGGACAAATTCCGTGCAAAGTATCTCCCTCTGCACGTCCTCGTCCGGAATCTCGTCGCGATATATCTTCGCGAGCGTACCGTCGTCGTACATCTCAACGTCGGCAGTAAAGCCGGTGGTATTTCTTTCAAATTCTGCCATTTTTTCCGCCTCCGTTTTGCATAATGTGTCATAATTTTGCAGCTCAATAGTACATTATTTTTCAAAGCGTGTCAAGCACTTACACCAAACTTTTCGTAACTTCAGATGCAGGACGCGACTGAATGGTTTTGCCGTCTGCACCCCCGCGGCGATGAGCCCCTGGCCTGAGTGAAGGAGGAGCAAGGGAGCACAGACGAAGAATCCGGCAGCTCATCTTGAGCTGCCGGACTTTGAGCGGAGCGGACTTTGCTCCGACGCGGTCGTATGCCCGACAGGATTTGAACCTGTGGTCTCTCTTCCGCAATTTATTATCCGTTTATTCTTTTTCTTTCCTGAGCTGCTCGATCAGGGCTGAGACTATCTTGACCGCGTCGCCGACAACGGCGTAATCCGCGTATCCGAAGATCGGCGCGGAGGGGTCACGGTTTATCGCGACGATGCACTCGGCCTTTTCGACGCCTACCATATGCTGGAGCGCGCCGGAAATGCCGCAGGCTATATAGAGCTTCGGGCGGACTATCTTACCAGTCTGGCCTATAAGGTGCTTCTGGTCGACCCATTCGGCGTCGACCACGACGCGCGACGCGCCGACTGCAGCGCCGAGGAGCCCCGCAAGCTCGCGGATCAGGCCGAAGTTTTCGGCGCTGCCCATGCCTCTGCCGCCGGCAACGATAATGTCAGCGTCCGTAATTGACAGCTCCGGATCTCTCACGTTCAGAACCTGGCGGATAAGCTTCACGCCGTCATCCTCAAATTCCTCCGCTGTCTCGTCTATGATCTCGACCTCCGCTTCCTGTACGCTGTCCGCCTTGCGGAAAGCGCCGGGGCATATCGTGCCCATCTGCGGGCGAGTGTCGGAGCAGAGTATCGTCGCCATGATCCCGCCGGGAGCCGGCATGTTCCATGAGATCAGGCCGCTTTCCGCCTCGACGCTCAGCTCCGTGCAGTTGGCAGTTATGCCCGTGCCGAGTCTCCTTGCAAGGCGCGGTGCGAGATCCTTGCCGTTCTTCGTTGCGGATACCATAACGGCGTCCGGTTCGTATTTCTTTACAAGTGCCGTGAGCACGTTCGTGTATGCCGCTGTCCTGTATTCTGCAAAGCGCGCGTCGTCCACGCGGATTATCGCGTCCGGAGCGCAAGCCGCGGCGGTCTTCACAGCCTCGTCCGTGCCGTGGCCGATAACGACAGCGATCACCTGCCCGCCGGTCTTGCCGGTGATGGTGCGCGCGGCGGTGAACAGTTCAAGAGAGCTTCCCTTTACGCCCGCGCCGGACAGCTCCATGACGGTGAAAATATCTCTGTTTGTTTTCTTCATACGCTCACCTCATATCATTCTGGCACTGCGCAGCGCCGAAAGCAGATTGCCCGCGATCTCCTCGCTGCTCTCCCCGCTGACGGTCACGCAGGACTTGTTGTGCTCCGGGAAATAGGAGCTGCCAACCGTCGTCCTGGAGCCCTTGACGCCGATCTCTTCTGCCTCAAGGCCGAGCGCCTGTGCGTCGAGGACAGGTATCTCCATGTGGTTTGCCTTCAGCTTCAGGCGCATATTCGGGCGGCGCGCCTCGAACACGGTCTTGTCCACAGACGCAACTGCCGGCAGCGGCAGCTCGATGTGGTCCGTACCCTCATCCGTTTCGCGCTGAACTATGAGCTTCCCCTCGGAAAGCTCGTAGCCGCTCACGAAAGTGACCTGCGGCAGGCCGAGGCATTCCGCAAGCTCAGGCATTACAAGCGAGGTGTCGCTGTCGCTTGCCTGCTTTCCGCAGAGCACGAGGTCATACTTTGTACCGCCGGCTTCAAGATACGCCTTTGCCGCGGCAAGTGCGTTGACCGTCGCGTAGGCGTCTGCGCCGCCGAGTGCGCGATCGCTGAGAAGATAGACATCGTCCGCTCCCACGGCTATGCAGTAGCGGAGCACTTCCATCGAAGAGGGAGGTCCCATCGTGACCGCAGTCACCTTTCCGCCGTCCTCGGCCTTAAGTCTCGCTGCAAGCTCCATGGCATATTTGTCATACTCGCTTATCACTCCGGTCCCCTGAGAACGGATAAGCGTTTTAGTCACGGGATCAAGCTTGAGATCCTCTTCCTTCGGCACCTGCTTTACGCAAACAAGTATATTCACCTTCATGCTCCCTTCTTATTATTATATATTCCTATGCTCCGCATCCGCTCACGCAACGGGCGTAAACAGATCAGCGCGTTCTCTGAGCTTTGCTTTCTGCACCTTGCCGACGTCGTTCTTCGGAAGCTGGTCCATGAAAGCCCAGTATTTCGGTTTCTTGAACGACGGCATTACTTCCCGGCAGAAGCTTATAAACTCCTGCCCGCCGAGCGTGCAGCCGTTCTTCAGCACTATCGCCGCGGCGATCGCCTCGCCGTACTTTCTGTCCGGCACGCCTACCACGGCGCATTCGGATATCGCCGGGTTCTTCAGCAGATCCTGCTCGACCTCCTGCGCGTAGACGTTCTCGCCGCCGGTCTTGATGATATCGCGCTTGCGGTCAAGGAGATAATAGTAGCCCTCCTCGTCGCGGTACATGATATCTTCCATGTCGAACCAGCCGTCCGAGAAGCTGCGTTCGGTCAGCTCCGGTGCGTTCAAATATCCGCCGAACACCAGTGGCGAGCGCACGAACGCTTCGCCCCTGCCCGCGCCCTCGACGATATTGCCGTCCTTGTCCACGAGCTTCAGCTCTGCCACGGAATTGACCTTGCCGACGGAGGTCAGCAGCCTGCGGTCATTCTTTATATCCTCGCGCCTGAGCGTGACCGACGTGATGTTCGACGCCTCGGTCGATCCCCACGAGAGCCGCACCCCGGCTTTGGGGAACATGCCGAACAGATCCTCGAAGCACTCCTCGCTCGCCTTGCCCGCGGCGACGTGCGCGAGCCTGACACTGCTCAGGTCATACTTCTCCGGGTACCCCGATGCCTTGAGCCGCTGGTACGACACCGGCGGGACAAGCGCTATCTGCGTTGCGCGGTACTTCTGCACCTGCGCGCATATCTGTTCGCAGTCAAAGTGATCGAGCAGTATTAGCGTCCCGGCGCTTACGAGCATTTTTACCACGCAGCATATACCCGTCGCATGATACAGCGGTGCCGGTGTGAGCATAGTATCGCCGTCACCCAGTTGCTCCTCGCCTGCCAGTACGGACGCGTATGCCGCCATCATCCGCTGTGTGCGCACAACGCCCTTGGCGGCGGAGGTCGTCCCACTGGTGAAGAGTATGATGCTCTCCTCATCGCCGGTCATGCCCGCCTGCGCGTCGGAGCAGTCCTCCCCGCGCATGAGGTCTTCAAAGGTATCCGCGCCCTCCGGAGCGTTTTTCTTTCCGCCCTGCACTATCATCCTGAAGTCCCTGCCGGAGTGCTCCGCAATGTACTCCGCCTGCGGCATGTATTCCGTCGAGCAGATAAGCGTATCCGCCCCTGTAAGGGCGACCATGCGCAGCATCTCCTCCGGCAGCAGGCGCAGGTGTATCAGTGCAAGCCCCACGCCGAGCTTTTGGCAGGCGTAGAACGCAAGCAGCCATTCTATGCCGCCCTTCATCAGCAGCGCGGCGCGGCCGCCCTTTTTCAGCCCCGCGCGCCGCATGGAATTTGCGAGCCGATCGGCTTCTTGATTCAATTGTCTGTATGTCATGGTGTTTTCGCCGTGGATCGCGGCTATCCGATCCGGAAACTTTTCCGCGTTTCCGGCAAGAAGCCCACCGAGAAATTCCATATTACCTCCTACTGTCCGCATAAAAGCAGCCAATGCCGAAAGCCTATACTCTCAGGTTCCAGAACAGCGGCATGAACGCCACCACGGCAAGCCATACGAAAAGCTCAAGGAGCAGATTATATTTGAAGTATTCTTTGAAGTGGTATCCCGCGACCATGGTGGTGCCGGTCTGGGCATTGGCAAGCGGTGTCGCGAAGCTGAGGTTCGCCCCGTAGCAGACAGCTATCGCGAAAGCAACGCAGTTGAAGCCGTACTGCTGGCAGACGGCGAGCACGGGCGGGAGCACTATGAATACCGCCGTTGAGTTTGAAATAAAGTTACTGACGACCATTACCACAAAGACCGAAGCGGCGAGGAAAACTATCGGCTGCACATCCGGGCCGAAGACCGAGGTAAAGCCGCTGGCGATCAGGTCACCGCAGCCGCTCTCGTTGATGCCGGAGGCAATACCGAGACAGCCCGCAAGGCGGATGAGCGTCGCCCAGTCCATGTTTTTCAGTACGCTCTTCTCCGTCGTGCATCCGGTGACGACGCAGAGGATCGCGCATATACAGGTCGCAATAACATTGCTGACAATTTCCGTTGCGAAAAAGACGACGAGCATCACGAGAATGATATACATGTATATCTGCTTTCTCTTGTGGCCTGCGTCTTCCTCGACCTTGACGGCTCTCGACGCGACGAGCGTATCGAGCTCATCAAGATTCTCGCTGCCGTCGTCCTTTTCCCAAATTTTCTTTCCGAGTGGATAACCGATAAAGAGGACGTACAGGAGATAAACTACGCTCAGGCACAGGCCGACGGGCATGAAATCCCACATCCCGGCCGTCTGTCCGGCAGCGCCTTCAAGGATGGTCTGCATTGTGAGCTGGGGCGTCGACCCGACGAGAGTACATACTCCGCCGAACATTGCGCCCATAGTCGTCGCAAGGCAGATGTTTTTAAGCTTTACATTGGGGTTGGTCCTGCAAACGCTGCTCATGACCGCAAGGTACATTGCGATGACAGCCATGTTTGCAAGGAACATTGACATGATTATAGACGTTCCGCCGGCGAAGAGGATGAACTTTCTCTCGCTGCCGCCGGACACGCGCATTACGACATTGCCGATCTTCTGAGCCACACCGGACTCAAACATTGCGTTGCCGATAACGAGCATCCCGAAAACGAGTATGACCGTGCTGTTGGAAAAACCGGAGAAGGCCTTTGAGAAGGAGCATATCCCGGTCATTGCGAAGAGGAGACACGCTATAACGCTGGTGACGGTTGAAGGTATCCACTCGGTTATAAAGAACACTATGCAAAAGACTAATATCAATAAAGCTATAACCTGGGAAGAGAGCAAAATACCACATCCATTCTATTTCTGATTATATACATCTCCCGCCGATCTCAACGGTGACGTATATTCCCTCGACAGGGCCGGGCACGATCCCCTGGAGACCATGTCCCGCCATGAGTGGAACCTTCGGTTCTACGTAAAAACGACAATTCATCCGCGATTATTCCACAGTTTCCGGAAAAGCGCAAGGCTTTTCCGGAAACGCCGGGAACGGCTCGGACAGATTACGTTCTTTGCCGTATTAAAACAGTAAATTTAAGCTTAGAATACGAGGCAGCCAACGCTGTAGCCGACAAAGACGAGGCAGATGTATGCCGCGATCATCGGCAGCCACATCCACTTGGTCATGAAGCTGCCCTCGACGTCGCCTGTACCGACGACCATGGAGGTAGTGGTGGTGCAGCCGGGAGTCCACATTGCGTAGTGAGCGGCGCAGATCATTGCAACGCCGAGAGCCGGGCCGTTCACGCCGGACATGAGGACTATCAGGGGAGCCGCGACCTTGAAGAGGACCATTGCGATGGAGTTGGAAACGAAGTTCGTGAGCAGCAGCACAGCGCCGATGCAGACCATGACGAACACGAAGGAGGGCAGAGCCTGGACCATTGGTCCGAACACCTGCTGGATCCACAGAACGATGCCGAGCTCTTCCATGTTGACAACGGTGCCGAGCAGACGGACGGTACCGATCATCATGCAGCTCTGCCATACGATGGACTTGGTCGCCTTGTTGAAGTTCATGAGCGGCTCGCCGTCGATGGGAACTACACAGAACACGCAGACGCAGAGCAGTACGGGGATAGCGGAGCCGAGGCTGGAGATGAAGTCACGCATGCCTGCGAAGAACGGGATGCCGGTGAGACCCTTGAGCAGATCCTTGCCGACCCAGAAGAAGATAACAACAAGGAACATGATGCCCGCGAACTTTTCCTTCTTGCTCATGGGAGGGATGGTGGCGCGCAGAGCGTCGATGTCGAGGTTAACGAGCTTGGAAGCGTCGATCTTGTAGATCTTGGCCATGATGAGCACTACCAGCAGGATCCAGACAACGCCGATGGACATACCGATGGCGGCGGACTGTGCGATGCTGATCTCGAGGCCGAAGGCTTCACCGACCCAGCCCATACCGGTGATGAAGTTGCCGTGGCCGATGGCGGTCATACCGTTGCCGGCAATGGTGATAGCTGCGATGCAGCAGAACAGGAACTGGGAGAACTTATCCTTGCGGTCATATCCGCAGGTGTCGAGGATCTCCTTTGCCAGTGCAAGGAACATGACGCAGGTCGCGGATGAGGTCATGCCGAGGCCGAGGACGAACATCGCCGCGAAGAACATCAGCACGATTATGTACGGTCTGCCCTTGACAAACTTGCGGGTAATGAACCATACCGCGATGCGGCGGGAGATACCGGTCTCGCTCAGGACATGGTTGACGAGCATGCAGGCCATCAGGAAGGCGAACATCCAGTCACCGAAGGAGCCCTTGATAGCGGCCGTTGCGCTCATCGCGCCGGATATTGCTACCATGCTGACGACCAGAATGCTCGTCCAGCCGGTCTCGACCGTGATCCACAGATAGGTTGCCATGATGAATACGCCGACGATCTCCATGCCGGTGTCGGTCATGGGTTCGGGTGCGGGGATGAGCCACTTAAAGATGGCCCAGATCACAAGAGCGATGATGGTGTGCATCAGCTTCTTGTTCGAGGTTTTTGCCTTTGCCATTTTTTTCTTCCTTTCTTACTCTGTCTTTTCTCGTTATATTTCCGACTAAGTCAGGCTTTATAATTCCGACGCGGCTCCCGCGCCGGAATTATATACATAAGTTGTCGGCCGCCGTGTGCTTACGCCTTCTTCGGCAGCATCTCCTTGGTGATGTCCTTGCTGATGACCATCTTCTGTATCTCAGAATCTACGCTGTACAGATGGCGGAAAGGAGGTTCCATCAGTTTCAGATATACCGAAACCGGTGGCGTACGTTTTTCATACAGTTCCCTGTTCATGGCAATAAAGTGTTTCCGCATAAAAATTCCGGGTATGGCGAAGGAGGAAGCACTCAAACGACTGTCTGATTATAAAGACGGGATTCTTCTGAACAAATGCACAACTGAAACCAAATGATAGACAAGGAAGATATACTGGAACGCACAGGCCGCGGGCTTGCCGTGTTCAAACATTACATCAACTTTCCGGTGCGACCCGGAAAGAATTTCAGGAATCCGCTCTACGAAGATCGGATTGCTTCATGCAATATCTATTATGACCGGCATGCCCAAGTGTTCAAGATGAAGGATTTCGGAAATAACGAATATTCGGGCGACTGCTTCTGGTTCGTCGGCATGCTTTACGGATTGGACGTGAAAAGAGACTTTGTCGCTATCATTAACCGTATTGTATCGGACCTGAACATCACCATAGTCCACACAGGAAACAACGATATGCCTGCTCGTAAAAAGGCAGTAGAAAAACGTATCATCATGAATGACAATGACAATCCAATAAGGAAGGATTACCATACAGAGGTTAAACCCTTTTCAGTTGCTGAACTTGCATACTGGCAG
>OFMU01002115.1_pt1 | contig 11244 bp, 10 predicted proteins | sample 1541861 | NCBI WGS metagenome assembly OFMU01 (sample SAMN04209238, study PRJEB22552) | human gut metagenome | biome: gut; material: feces | host: Homo sapiens | place: USA: Oklahoma
TTTGTTTTTTATTTTCTTGCCCTCTCTCAAGGACAAGTATTATAATATCAGCTTTTACATTTTACGTCAACACTTTTTTCAAATTTTTTTAAAAAACTTTTTATAATATCAATTTTTTTAAAAGTTCTTTCTTTATTTCCATAAAATTTACATCACTTAATATATCTATATTTCTTGGTCTTTCAAACTCCATATCTATTATTTCTACAATTCTTCATGAGTTTTTACTTAGCACAACTACTCTATCCTCCATTTATAAGCATATTTTTATTAGATATATTTATATTTATAAATAAATATATTATCTTTTGGGATAAATGAATGTAAATTTAAGTCATTAAATATATAATATGTAGTATAATAATATCTATACGTTTGAGTATTTTTAAATATTATCGTTAAAATGTATTTATCGATATAACAAATGTAAATAAATATAATTTAAATTAACGGACTAAATTTAACTGTTTGAAAAGGAGGAATTGTTTTGAGTTTCAATTATGTAAGAGAACCTGGCAATGGATTCACTCACTTATTTGGTGCTATTTTGTCCTTTATTGGACTTCTAGCATTAGTTATTAAAACATCTATCGTAATGCCTACTCCATTAGCTATAGCCTCTGTGATAATTTTTGGAATAAGTATGATTCTTTTATATACAGCTTCTACTGTATATCATTTGGTTATTTCTTCAGATAAAGTTATCGCTTGGCTGAGAAAAATAGATCATTCTATGATATTCGTATTAATAGCTGGTTCATATGCACCATTTTGTATGATTTCATTAAAAGGCAATGGAGGATATGCTTTATTTGCAATAGTCAGCATTGCAGCTATAGCAGGTGTATGTTTTAAATTAATTTGGTTTAAATGCCCTCGTTGGATTTCTACAATTATATACATTGCGATGGGTTGGGTATCTGTAGCACTTGTAGTGCCTCTTTACCACGCACTTTCATTTAGTGGACTTATGCTACTTGTTGGAGGAGGACTTTTCTACACAATAGGTGCTGTAATATACGCTACTAAGCCAAAGTTTTTAGAATTTAAACATTTCGGTTTCCACGAAATTTTCCATATATTTATAATCCTTGGAAGTCTATGCCACTTCTTATGTGTATTCTTCTATGTTTTATAAATTATTGTATTGATATTTTATACTATCCATTGATATAATTAGTTGATATGTCTGAAAGATGTATCAACTATTTTTTATAAGGAGAAATATATGTCAAAAAAATTATCTAATAATACTCTATCAGCTTTTGCAACAGCTCTTCTTTGTACTATTTGGATGGTTATTGCAAATGCAACAGGTCTTTTAGGTTGGGCTGGTTTTGCAGGATGTACAGCTTACTTTGCTGGTCCTAAAAAAGGTGTTTCTGCACTTCCTCTTACTTTTGCTTGTGTTGGAAGTGGTGTAGCTTATGCATTAATATCAGTTCATTTAGGAAATCAAATAGACTTTGCTCAGATAGGTCTTGTATTTACATTTGTAACTACATTCCTTATGTGTGCAGGCGGAAAAATAGGTATAATATCATTCGTGCCAGGAGCATTCATGGGTTCATTCTCTACATTTGCAGCTGGTGGCGATTTTATGATAATACCATCTATAGCAGCTGGAATAATATTAGGACTATGCTGCGATACTTTAGGTAAAAAATTATGTGCTATGTTTGGCTCAGAAGAATAAATTAAACTAAAAAGAGGAGCTCGTTTCAAACGACCTCCTCTTTTTCATTGTTTTCTTTTTTGAATCTTAAATCTTAACTTTATATTTCATATTGATTTCGCACCACCAAAATCAATACTACAAACTCACTTAATATATTCCGATTTTCCTATTATTTTAATCGATTAATTTTATACTTATAATTTTATGTCTAAGCAAATATAAACTTCTATGCTATTTTTCATCTTTATCTGAATCGCCATTTACATATTTCTTGTATATACCCATTACTACGCCACTAAGTGCAAATAATGCTATAGCATTTGGTATAACCATCAGACCATTGAAACAGTCAGCTAACTGCCAAACTAATTCAACTTTTAATGTAGATCCAACTATTATAAATAATATAACTATTAAAGAATATATTTTTACTGCTTTCTGTCCGAATAAGTATTTTACGTTTATCCGTCCGAAGAAATGCCATCCAAGTATAGTAGAGAATGCAAAGAATAATAAACATACTGCTATGAATAAATCTCCACCACTACCAAAAGTATTTACGAAAGCTGTCTGAGTAAGTGCTATACCTTCTTTTCCTGAATCTAAAACACCACTAGTTAATATAGAGAATGCTGTTAAGTTTAGTATTATGAAAGTATCTATAAATACACTAACCATAGCTGTTAATCCCTGTTCATGAGGGTTTTTAGCTGCTGCTCTTGCATGTGCATGAGGTGTAGAACCCATACCAGCTTCATTAGAGAATAATCCTCTTGCTACACCGTAACGTATAGCTTCTTTTATAGATATACCAACTGCACCACCAAGTACTGCCTTTGGATTAAATGCTCCAACTATTATCATTTTGAAAGCTTCAGGAACTTCTGATATATTCATTCCTATTAAAGCTAAACTTCCTATTATATATACAAATGCCATTATAGGTACTATTTTTTCAACAACTGATGCTAATCTCTGTGTTCCACCTATAAATACAAATCCTGCTACTACAGCTATTAATAAACCAACTGTTATAGGAGGTATATTTATATTTCTACTTGCGAAAACTTCTGAGAATGCTGCACCTATTGAGTTTGACTGAACCATATTACCCATAAATCCAAGTGCTAATATTATTAATACTGAGAATGTTGCTGCTAAGACTTTACCAAATTTTCCTGTAAATGCAGCTCTGATGTAGTATACAGGTCCTCCTGTTACTTCGCCATCTACAACTGTTTTATATTTCTGAGCAAGAGTTGCTTCCGAATAAATTGTAGCCATTCCAAAGAATGCACTAAGCCACATCCAGAATATAGCCCCTGGTCCACCAGAAAGAAGTGCTGTAGCTGCACCAGTTAAGTTACCTGTACCAACCTGAGCTGCTATAGCTGTTGCTAATGACTGGAAAGGTGTCATTTCACCGTGTTCTTTCTTTTCACCGTTTAATTTTAGGTTACCGAACACTAATCTGAAGCCCTCTCCAAATTTTCTAACCTGTATAAATTTTAGTTTGAATGTGTAGTATATCCCAACTCCACATAAGATGAATAGTAGTAAGAAATTCCATAAGAATCCGTTTACGGCTACTACTACTTCTAATAGATTGTCTAAGAATAATTCCATGTTTTTACTCTCCTTTTCTTTTATTTTTTTGGAAATAAAAATAGAGCTGATATATCAGCTCCAAAAATAAGAGTAGAACATTTGCAAACAGACCTTAAAAATTTGATCTGCCTTACTGCTCTGTCCTTTTGCCTGAGAGATTTGCAAACTTAGTTTGTGTACACCTTCGGCGCCCCTTTTTTGGAGACTCTCCAGAGTTCCTAATAGATTTTTTATTAATTTTATAATTACAATTTATCTATCTGTTTAAATAATATCATCTATTTTGAGTAATTACAACATTTTTTCTAAATTTATTGAAATTTTCAAAAAACACACATATTTCCTTTTTATTTTTAGGAAGTATGTGTGTTTTAATATTGTTTTATTTATTTTTTAATGTATACAACCAGTTTTTTTACAGTAGTAAAATTAGGAATACGTTATTTACAGAATATTTAATTTATTAAACTTTTATTTTTTAAGTTACTAAACTATTTTTACTATATCATATTTCTATAATTTGTATAAAAAATTATGTGATTCTATAAAAATAATTTATTCTTTTAAAGTTCTCATTGCATTAAGTACGGCTATTAATGCAACACCTACATCTGCAAATATTGCTTCCCACATATTTGCAACTCCACCAGTACTCATAAGCATTACTATTACTTTTACACCCATTGCAAATACTATATTCTGCCAAACAATTTTATTTGTTTTTTCAGAAATTCTCTTAGCTATAGGTAATTTAGATAATTCGTCTGTCATAAATACCACATCACTTGCTTCTATTGCTGCATCAGATCCTACACCACCCATAGCTATACCAACGTCTGCTCTAGCTAGAACTGGGGCGTCATTTATACCGTCTCCTATAAATGCTGTATTTCCTGTGCTATTTTCTTTTGCTATTTCTTCAAGTATTTCAACTTTCTGATTAGGTAGAAGTCCTGAATAATGTTTGTCTAATCCAACTTCTTCAGCTATTTTAGCTGCAGCAGCTTCATTATCTCCTGTTAGCATTACAACATTTGTTATACCAACTTTTCTCATCTCTGCAATAGCTCTCTTACTATCTTCCTTAACCTCATCAGATATTACTATACATCCAGCATACTTGCCATCTACTGCAACGTATACAGTTGTTCCAACTTCATCTACCTTTTCATATTTTACATTTTCGCTATCTAAAAGTTTAGAACTTCCTGCAAGTATTGTCTTTCCATGGTATAAAACTTTTATACCATGCGCTGCTATTTCTTCATACTTGTCTATTTCACTTAATTTTACTTCTTCTTCAAATTTTTCATTATAGCTTTCCATTATAGATTTTGCTATTGGATGGTTTGAATTCGCTTCTGCAATTGCTGCAAATCTTAATAATTCATCTTCTGACATTCCAACAGGATTTATTTCTGTAACTTTAAATACACCTTTTGTTATAGTACCAGTTTTATCAAGTACAACTGTATCTACTTTTCTTAATGCTTCTAAATAGTTACTTCCCTTTATAAGAATACCGTTTTTAGATGCAGATCCTATTCCGCCAAAGAAACTTAGAGGTATTGATAATACTAATGCACAAGGACATGAAACTACTAGGAATATTAATCCTCTGTATAACCAATCTCTAAACACAGCACCTTCAATAACTAGTGGTGGTATAAATGCAACTGCTAATGCTAGTCCAACAACTATTGGAGTATAGTATCTACAAAATCTTGATATAAAGTTTTCTGTCTGAGATTTTCTACTTCCTGCATTTTCAACCATATCAAGTATCTTAGCAACTGTAGATTCACCGTATTCTTTAGTTACTCTTACATAAATTAATGCATTTGTATTTATTGTTCCCGATACAACTTCTTCGCCTGGTTTTACACTTCTAAGTACAGATTCACCAGTTATTGCAGAAGTATCAAGCATTGCTTCACCTTCTGTTACAATTCCATCTAGTGGTACTTTTTCACCTGGTTTAACTACTATTACATCGCCTACTTCTACTTCTTCAGGATCTACCTGTATAATTTTTCCACCTTGAACTAAGTTTGCAAATTCTGCTTTTATTTCCATAAGAGCAGATATTGATTTTCTTGACTGACCAACTGCTTTCTGCTGTAAATATTCACCTATTTTGTAGAATAACATAACACCAACTGCTTCAGAATGTTCACCTATTGCAATTGCACCTATTGTAGCTATCGACATTAGGAAGTTTTCATCCATTACCTGGCCTCTAAATAGGTTCTTTGCAGCTTTTAAAAGTACATCTCCACCTATTAAAATATATGCTGCTAAAAATACAACCACACCAAATGTACCTGTATTTCCAACTGCCATTTCATATATTCCAAATGCGTATACAAATACACCTATTATGATTTTTATTAGATCTTTGTTTATTTCTTTCTTTTCTTTTGGTTTTTCAACCTTTTTAGGTTTAATTTCTTCATGTTCGTCGTGGTCATGGTGATGTCCTCCGCATCCACATTCTTCATCATGTTCATGATCGTGGTGATGGCGTTCTCCACATCCACATTCTTCCCCGTGTTCATGATCGTGGTGATGGTGTTCTCCGCATCCACATTCTTCTCCATGGTCGTGATCGTGATGATGTTCTCCACATCCACAACTTTCACCATGTTCATGATGATGTTCTTCTGAATTATTTCTATTTGCATATAGTACGTTTAAATCTGTTCTACCTCTTCTTGTTGTATTTCCAGATTCAACTATATTTCCCTTATTATCAAACTCTAAAGCTCCAACAACTTTATTTTTTAATAAACTTACTGTTAATCCACTTTCTGTTTCGTGTATTATCTTTGCTATTTCAGACATATGCTGTTTTGTAATATCTCCAGCCTTAGCAAATACAGATAATTTCTTAGCCACAAAGTTCATATTGCTATTTTCTACATATGCTAATTTTCCAACTTTATCGTTTATCTTTTCTGCACAATGTGCACAGTTTAAATTATTTAATAGAAAATCAACTCTTATAACTTTATTTTTATCTATTTCATCTTTTTTCTCTGACTTAATTATATTTCCCTTATTATCAAAACTTATTTCCCCAAGTACTTTGTTCTTTAATAAGCTTACAGTTAACCCACTTTCTGTATCATGAATTATCTTTGCTATTTTAGACACATTAGCTTCTGTTATGCTTTCATTTTCCATAAATACAGATAATTTTTTTGCCACAAAATTCATGTTGCTATTTTCTACATAGTCTAATTTTGAAACTTTGTCATTTATTTTTTCTGCACAGTGTGCACAATTTAAACCATCTAGTAGAAAATCTATTCTTGTACTCAATTTAATTCACATCCTTTTCTTAAAATCCCTTTATTTTATACACATTAATTGCCTATTGTTGATATCTTCTATCTTCCATATTCTTCTTTAACATGTTCTAGTCCATATTTTAATATTCCACTTATATGTTCATCGTCCAATGAATAGAATACTGTTTTACCTTCTTTTCTAAATTTTACTAGTCTAGCATTTTTTAGTACTCTAAGCTGATGAGATATCGCTGACTGAGTCATTCCAAGAAGTTCTGCTATGTCACATACACACATTTCATTAGAGAATAGTGCAAATATTATTTTTACTCTAGTTGTATCTCCAAATACTCTAAATAAATCTGATAAATCAGCTAATACCTCTTCATCCGGCATTTCTTTTTTTGTTTTGTCTACTACTTCTTCATGTATCTTTTTTTCTGTACAACAATCTATTTCTTTATTTTTCATAGGTTTTTCTCCTTTCTTAACGTTTTAATATATGAATAACTGTTCATATATTCATTATAATCCGCTTACTATTTTTTTGCAATAGGTTTTATAAAAATATATGAACAATTATTCATATATTTTTAAAAATCAGTCATTTCATTGATATGCATTCATTCTATTTAATTAATTGCAACAAAAAAGGACCAGCATTTTCACACTGATCCTCTTATTACACTTTTAATTATCTATAAATTGTTTAAAGTAACTTCTTGTTCTTTCATTTGTAGAATTATATAATAACTCTTTTGGAGAACCTTCCTCTACAACCTTACCTTTTTCCATGAATATAATTTTATCTGCTATTTCAAGTGCAAATCTCATCTCATGAGTTACAATAAGCATTGTACATTCATGTTCATTTGATAATTCTCTTATTAATTCTAGAACTTCATTTACAAGTTCTGGGTCAAGAGAAGATGTAGGTTCATCAAACAATATTATATCAGGATGAACAGCTAGAGCTCTAGCTATACCTATCCTCTGTTGCTGACCACCAGATAATCTTGATGGATAGTAGTCTCTTTTATCTGCTAATCCTACCTTTTTTAGAAGAGTCATTGCCTCTTCTTCAGCTACTTTTTTATCTTTTTTCTGAACTAAAGTCATCGGCATCATAATATTTTCTAAAACTGTCTTATTTTTGAATAATGAATAGTTCTGAAATACCATAGCCGTTTTCTTTCTAAGCTCTATACAATCTTTTGGAGATAGGTTCTTAGAATCTACAGAAAAGCCATCTATTTCTATAGTTCCCTCAGTTGGAGTTTCAAGTAAATTTATACATCTTAAAAGAGTAGATTTACCTGTTCCAGAAGGTCCTATTATAGCAGCAACTTCACCTTTTTTAAGTTCTAAATCTATACCATCTAGGACTGTTAAATCTCCAAATTGTTTCTTTATATTTTTAAGTTTTAACATAATACTCTCCTAATGTTATAAGAATTTACATACTCTCTTTTCTAGTCTTTTTTGAACTAAATCTATTGCCAGTATAAGAATCCAATAAACTATACCTGCTGCAATATACGCTTCCATGTAGTTAAATCCTCTAGCTGCAAGTATTTTAGATTCAGAAAGAATCTCTACAACACCTATTGTAAACGCAATGGCTGTATTTTTTACAGCTCCTACAAATGTATTTCCAAGTGCTGGAAGTATACTTACAAATGCTTGAGGTATTACAACTTGAGTCATAACCTGAAATTTATTTAGTCCAATAGAAAGTGCTGCCTCTCTCTGTCCCTTATCTACTGATAATAACCCACCTCTCAATATCTCAACTATAAATGCTGAAGAGTTCAATGCAACAGAAATTACAAATGAAGTTTCTGCTGATAAATTTACAAGAGATGGTATTAACTGAGGTAAACCATAGTAAAAAATAAATAATTGTGTAATGTACGGTGTAGATCTAAAGAATGATACAAATAGTTCTGCAAACCATCTAAACACACTTATTTTAGAGTTTCTTATTATAAGTATAACTATTGCAAGTGCCATAGAGGCTACAAATGAAATTATACCTAAATATAAAGTAAACGGTATTTTAGCAATTAAGGCTGGAAAACATTGTAAAAAGAAATTAAAATCAAACCTCATTTTTAATTTCTCCGATTACTGCTGAACAGTTGTATCTACTTTGTAGTGTTTTTCAGCTAATTTTTTCATAGTTCCATCTTCCATCATAGATTTTATTGCATCGTTTACGTCTTTTACTAGTTCTGGATCTGCATCTTTAGAGAATGGATATGCATTTTCTTCTACAACTATTGGATCCCCTGCTATTTTAACTTTATAAGGTTTTTTAGACATAGCTTCTTTAAATGCAACTTCTGTTATAGGACAAGCGTCATATCTTCCTTGTTCTAAAGCTTCGTACATACTTCCACTATCAGATGGTATAACTATTATTTGTTTATCTTCTGGAAGAGATTTATTATATTCTTCTACTGCTGGATAGAATGAATGTGCTGGTGGAACATTTACTTTTTTCCCCTGTAAATCATCCATATTTTTATAATCAAAATCATCTCTTACTGCAAGATATATTTTGTTGTATCCATATACTTCTGAGAAATCATAGTTTTTCTTACGATCTTCATTTATAGATATCTGGAATGCTATTGTATCTGCTTTTCCAGAATCAACCGCACCAAATAGTGCATCTTGACTATCTCCTTCTATCCATTCTATTTTACGACCACATCTTTTACCTATTTCTTCAAATGCATCATGTTCGAATCCAGCTAGATTTCCTTCATCATCTTTGTAACTACATGGAGGGAATACTGGTGATGTAGCAACTCTAATTGGTGCTTTTTCATCTCCTCCACTAGCTTCTTTGTTTCCACATCCTACTAATGATCCCATTACAACGGCACCAACTAGTATACAAGATAATAGTTTTTTCCCAAATTTCATAATATTTTTCTCCTCTTCTTTTAATTATTTTGAGTATATAGCTAATACTCCATCAGCTATTCCGTAAAATTTATTCATAGGTATACCCATACCTAGTTCACCATGATCACTCAATGTAGATGTTCTTGCTCCACAGCACATAAATGATAGGTTTATATCATTTTTCATAAATGGTTTTGAAACCATATCACTACAAGCTGCAGCATTTCCCACACTTATGTAATTCTGCGGTACTCCATAACTATACGTATATCCTTGGACTAGCTTCATTATACTTTCTGCAAATCCTATTACGACTACCACATCTGCATCATCCATTTCAGATAATGGCATTATTTCTAATCCGTATATCTTCTGTGGAATACGCATAAGACTATCTGATATATTTCTAGCTATAGCTAAATCAGAGTATAAACCTGAATATTTATGAATCTGCCCTGATTTAAACCCTTCTGATGCAACTGACATACCAGTCTGAGTAGGTCCACCTGAACATCCAAAGTTTTCTTTTGTAACTTTGAATTTTCTACCTTTACCAGCTTTACTTATAAAACCACAAAGTCTTATTTTTCCCTTAAATTCTTCTGCAGGTGAATTTTCAAAATCCTTTTCATAAACAAGGAATCTAACACCTACTATTTGTCTCTCTAATCCAAGGCAGTCCTGAACTTTTAAAATTGTATCTTTATTCATTAGAACCCTCCTTATCATTAGAACATGCTTTTATACATTCTTCGCAGTATTCTTCATATTTACTTGCCTGAATTGCATAGTCATAATTCATTACTATTTCAAAACCTAATTCATCTGGTGAATCAAGTCTTTCTAAAATCTTCTTTTTAGGAATATTATTTTCAGTTAGATTAACTGTTTCTAATATACCTTTAAATATATTTTCTGCAAGGTGAATTGGGAATGATGCTCCCATGCATCCTGCGGAAAAATCAGTTAATTTTCTGCAACAATTACTTAACAGACTGATATTTAGATCATTATTCATAAATGGTTTTGAAACTAACTCACTACATATTCCCTGAACACCTATTGAAAGTAAATTTTTATTTACTCCATAGTATCTACTATATCCCTGAGTTAATCTCATCATATCTTTAGCAGTTGCAATAACTATAACAAGATCAGGATTTTCTATTTCTTCAAGCGGAGAAATTATTGCTCCATATATTTCATGAGGAATATATTTTTTTTCATTTTGAACCTGAAAAGCTATTGACTTACTAAGATATTTTCTGTCTTCAAATTCTTTACGACCAGAATATACGTACTCTGGAACCTCTTTTAAGCCTATTGCATATGCTGCATCATCACACCCTATTGTAGAAGCATTGCATTTTACTGATTTACCATTACATGCAAGCTTTACAAGTGAACATAAACTAAGACCTTCATGTTCTTCTGCTGAAGAATCTTTATACTCTTTTTCAAGAACTAAAAATCTTAACCCTAGAATTTTATTCTCAAGCCCTAAGGCTTTTGATACTCTTGTAATTTGTAAATTATCCATAAAAAACCTCCCTTCAATTTTATTATAGATTGTAAACTTTTTTTATTCCAATAGATAGAAACTATTAAGCTGTATTTATAAATAGATTTTTTAAATACTATTTTTTATTATTATTTTAAAAAAGTTAGTTTTTATTTATAATTCAGAAAAAATGTATATTTAATATTTTTATTAATTTGTAAATATCTCTTATCTTATATATATTAATT
>OFMU01002116.1_pt1 | contig 11235 bp, 10 predicted proteins | sample 1541861 | NCBI WGS metagenome assembly OFMU01 (sample SAMN04209238, study PRJEB22552) | human gut metagenome | biome: gut; material: feces | host: Homo sapiens | place: USA: Oklahoma
ATTTGAGTCGGATAATGAGGTTACAGGAAAGCAGTTTGAAGAGATAAGAGCGAAGTTAAACGAATACGTTGAGTCAGTCAAACAATTATAGTGACTAATGCAGGGGAGATGGAAGGAGACTTATAAGCTTCTTTTTAACATTCTGGATGTCGGGCATGACATGTTATCTTGCAAGTATTATCACAGATGAGAAATATAGGGGAAGGGGATATGGCAGGCTGATGGTTGATCATGTGAAGAAGCTTGCCAAAGCGCGTGGCTGCAAGGCAATCATATTGGATTCAGGTATGCCTCGAAAAGCTGCACATGCATTTTATGAGAGGTATGGGTTTGAGAAAAGCTGTTATGGGTTTGAGTTGTTTTTGGAATAGTGGCTATCAATCTAAACAGATAAAAAAGAAGCAGGAACTGCTCTTGTGGAAATATAATAGTATTTCAAAGATGTAAATTGAAAAGAAAAATAACATTGAATTTGTCAGACACTGTCTGACAAATTCAGAAAGGATATACCATGAACGATTTAGAACAGGCTGATATGCTTCAGGTATTGGTTAATGAGATTGCTGATACGGTTTCTAACGCAAAAAGAGAATTGGCAGAAAAAGTAAATAGTGTGATGACAGAAACTTATTGGACAATCGGAAAATACATTGTTGAATTTGAGCAGGATGGTAATGTGAAAGCAGAATATGGTTCTCAATTATTGACGAAGCTCTCTCACCAGTTGACATTGCGATTAGGAAAAGGTTATAGCCGTCCTAACCTTAATAACATGCGTAAATTTTATCTGTGTTATCCAAATTGTCAGACGGTGTCTGACAGATTAACATGGTCGCATATTTGCGAACTGATAAAAATTGATGATAAACTTGAAAGAAGTTTTTATGAAAAAGAATGTTATAAGGAAAAGTGGGATGTAAGAACTCTAAGGAGACAGATGGATTCAGCATTGTTTCTAAGACTGGCTGCGAGCAGGGACAAAGAGGGGGTATTAGCACTTGCCAAAGAGGGAATTACTTACAATAAGCCAGAAGATATTGTTAAGGATACTTATACATTGGAATTTTTAGGTATTCCGGAGCAGGAACGATATAGCGAAGAAGATTCAAATGTTCCGGACAATACTGTCTGATCTAGTTGAGCTGTCAGAAAGCCCTGTACGATTTCTTTTTTATGGAAAAAGTTGTAAAGTGGTGTATAAATATAGTGTTCTATGAGATTTTTCGGAATATTTAAAAAGGCGGAATAATACCACCGTGCCTACCGTTCGGTATACGGGAATTTCAATGGTTGAGGTACAAAGACAGATAAGCTGTGGCTAAATCATAAATGCCACTGTTTATCTGCCTTTCTTTTGTTAATTCTGAACTGTGCAATTTTATTATGCTAAAACCCGCAAAGTCGCGAAATACTGACTTTTTAGATGTTTTGTCTAGTATCACAGTTGCACTAGCACAATTGTCAGGAAATGGATTAAGATCAAGGATTTCATGGCTTAGTGTAATTTTTATGCAAAGTTCAGATTAATGCTCTGTTGACCGCTCCCAAATTCTGCTTTTATACGTAAAATAAAATTTACATCCGTTCCTTTTGGGACATGTTACTCAAAAGTTAGATTTTCTTATCAAAGTATAATAAAGCAAAGAATTCTACTATATTACGAATCCCAAAATAAATTAGGCTATAGGTCATTACACGTGAAAACGTAAAGGTTAACTTAATCTCATGAAAGAAAGGTATGGTTGAACCTATAGCTATCAAAACAACTAAAATACAATTGAGACAATTAGCTGAACCATTTGCCTTGTTTTGGATTACTTGCCAACGTTCATCATTTTTGTAGTTATACTGCTTTTTTGCTTTCCATAAATAAAGAAACATGGTTCCTACAAATGTAAAAATAAGAAAAAATAAAATAATTATTTGGTCATTCATTTACACAACCCTCCTTATATATAAAAACTTCATCAATTGGAACTTTAAAAATAGCTGCGATTTTGAAGGCTAACTCTAGTGAAGGTGTATATTTGTACTTTTCAATAGATATAATTGCTTGGCGAGAAATGTCTGCTTTATCAGCTAAATCTGCCTGTGTCCAATCACGTTCGGCTCTCAAAACCTTAATACGATTAAAAACCAAAATAGATACCTCCTTATCTGTTTTATAATCTTTCGGAATTTGCAGTTCTTATTTCATAAGGACTGCAATTCCTTTTTAATTAAACTCCTTTTTTCAAAAACGCATCATGGGTTAATTAAAAATGTGACCTCCATGCTGGCTACGCAGATATAATTATTCAAAATTGCAAGAGATCATTTAATTCACATTATTATCAAATGAATCAATTCATTATATGATGTATAGTAACATGTAGATAACAAAAAGTCAACAACGAATTACATAAAACTCTTTTTAAAAATATTTTATGGTAAAAATATTTTATTTACAAAGAGTAACGATGATATAAAGAACTTAATTGTTATAGTGGGAAAAGTTACATTAGACTTCGGAATTATAACATGTTTGTAAAATGAAGAAATTAGTGTGATATATTTTGAATAGACAGAAAAAACTTGAAACAAGTCATTAAAACGTACGGAGGAGTGAAGATGAATAAACTTATTGAAAATGCAATGACAATCGAAGAAAAGTGCGAAAATTATTCGATTGGTCAAAAAGTTGATTATTCATATTTTGAGGAGTGGAGGGATGTTCGCACTTTATTAAGTGATAGGTATTTTGATGTTATGTTGAAGGAAATGAAGTTATCGAAAGATGCGTTTGCATTTTCACTTCAGCCGGGAAATGGTGCCATTGCTCCGACAACTAAAAATGATAATTGGTACAATGTGTTTACAGAGATTATGAATACCTTTGAATATAGTAAAATTGATTATTGTGTTGGGGTGCACCTACCTACATTACCTTTTAATAAATATCTGGTTCGACAAATAAAACATGTAATGGGACAACTAAAGAATATTAAAGTATGCGATAAGATTCTAGATTCGTTTATCGAAGCACATCTGATTGAAATGTTTAGCATAATGGGGAAAATTACAGCTATCAGTCTAGAGGAGTATAAACAAACAAACCAATTTGAGAGTGAGGATAAAGAGGCACGTTTTCAGGAGTTTTTAAAAAATACCTTTTTTTCGAAAGATAGTTTTATGGAATTATTTGATAAATATCCAGTTGCAGCAAGATTGGCAACAGTAAGAACTATGTATCTGATAAAGAATTATACTACATTACTGCAAAACATTGAAAGAGACCATATTGAAATAGAGCAATTTTTAAAAGTTGATAAGTTAAATTTAACAGAAATAGCTCTCTCTATAGGTGATTCTCATGAACAGGGTAATGCTGTTTCAATTCTAAGTTTTGATGATAGGAAATTAGTTTATAAGCCGAAAGATTTGTCAATTAGTAAATCTTTTGACGAATTTGTTGAGTGGTATGTAAGTGTCTCTGATCTACTACCTATTAAAATTCCGAAAGGGATTTATAAGAAGGATTATACATATAATGAATTCATTGCTCCCCAATTTTGCCGAAATGAAGAAGAGGTGCAGAACTTTTATATTCGGTATGGTTATTTAATCGCATTATGCTATTTAGTTAATTTAAATGATTTGCATTTAGAAAATATCATTGCCCACGGCGAATATCCAGTGATAGTTGATATAGAAACAGCTTTTCAGGTATCACCGGCAATGGAAAAACAAACGATTTATGTGGATCTCTTAAGATCTTTAGAGGTAGACTCTGTTTCGAATTCGTTTTTGCTGCCCAAACTAGTAAGCGTTGGTATAAACGATCAGGTTGATCTAAGTGCATTAAACGGAAAAGAAGTAAAAGTTTCCCAAACGTTTCTGTCACCTACAGAACTTAATACTGACCAGTTTCATTATGAGAAAGTTCATGGGTATTTTCCTGGTGGTAATAATATTCCTCGGCTAGGCGAATCGAAAGATGTTGACGTAAAAAAGTATAGTTTGAAAATCTTAGAGGGTTTTGATGACTTTATTCATTTTGTGATAAGCCATAAGAGTGACTGCCTTGAAGCATTAAATGTTTTTAAAGGAAAAAAAATCCGCTCCTTAATTAAAACGACAGAAAAATATGCATCGATGCTCAGGTACGCAAATCATCCGGCATATAATCGAGAAATGAAATATCGAGAACGATTGATGATGAATATTTGGGCATTTCCGTACTTTGATAAACGAATAATTAAGAGCGAGGTACGAGATTTGTTATTCAACGATATTCCCATTTTTTATTCTTTTACGGACTCAAGAGACATTATAGATAGTCAAGGAATTTTGTATAAGAATTATCATAGTAAATCTGGATTCGAACTGTCAGTAGATAGAGTGAAAAATCTAACTCAAGAGACGATTGTAAGACAGAGAGCTATATTACTGGCGGCACTTGGGGTATATGATGCTAAGCTAAACCAGAAGATTCAAAAAAGGGATATCAGCTTTACAATTCAGAAATTTAATTATGTTAAACCGGCGAAACAGATAGCAAATAAAATGACTAGCGAATCATATGCAAAAGGTAATAAATGCTCATTTTTAAGTATTGATTGCGATAAAAATAAACATTGGAAAATGGTGCCGTGTGATGAAAGTCTTTATAGCGGATTGAGTGGTATAGCGGTATTCTTCTTAGAACTGTATATGAGAACAAGGCAGAAGATATATTTTGAATACTACCAAAGGTTAGTCAATACTGCTATAGAGCAGACGAAAAATACTGGCTTCCAAAGCGCATTTTCGGGATGGTTATCTCCGGTCTACCCATTAACATTAGAATATAGATACTTAAGTACGGTAAGCAATAAAAAATATATGGACTTTACAATAAAGAAACTTGCAACCATGAAAGTTGAGGATATCCATAAATTAGTAGAATCAGATTATATCTCGGGAATTGCAGGTATTATCCATTTACTGTCAACAAGTCAATCTACCTTTGGTAAAGATTATATTAATGATCAGATTATTCGGAATTTTTCCGAAGTATTACGTGATAGAGTTGAGTCTGGAAAAGAAAAGGCAATGACCAAAGTCGGAATTGCTCACGGGATTAGCGGAATTATGTTGGGATTAGCATCTGGAAAAGTAGTTGCCCCGGAAATTGTTAGGGACTTTTTACTGAGAGAATTCCGAATGAAAATTCCACAGAAAAACATATACAAATGGTGCTGGGGGTTATCAGGGATGATTCAAGCAAGATTAAAACTTTTAGAAATTATTCCGTCAGCTATTGATAAAAAGCAGTTGAATCAGCTCATTGAAAGATTTCATAAGTCGTTATCTTCGATGTGGTGTGAGGATAGTCTTTGTCACGGAAATGGAAGTGTAGCTACCACCCTAAAAATGATATATGAATATACACACGAAGAGAAATGGAAATCTTTGTTACAATTGTGGATGTCTAATATACATATGAATGCTTTGCTTGATACATTTAAAATTTCTGAAATAGGAGATATTAAAACCAAAGGCATATTTGACGGAATCAGTGGAGTGGGATGGTTATATTTATACTCATCCGATCAAATTAATAATATTTTACTGCTTGAAGCTAAAGAAGGATAGTGCACGTCCAGATTTAGTTCTCAATATAAAATAAAGAAGGAAGGAGGATGAGGTATATGTCAGAAATCAATACAAAGATGATTGTTGGAGAGACATTTGAAGATATGAGTATCTTAGAAATGACAATGGTACAAGGATCTGGAGATGTGGAACCGGATTCGCTGTTATCAATAAGCGCTGCGTTGACATCAGCAGCGGCAACATATTCATTTTCAAGAGAACTGGTCAAAACACTTAAAGGAAAATGCTAATCCAAACTTAATGGATGTAATTAGCCTCTTTACCTTAACTATTTAGATAATATGAAGGGAGATATTATGTCAGAAATTAAAATTAATAAAATTGTTGGAGATTCATTTGAAGATATGAGTATTACCGAAATGACGATGGTACAGGGATCAGGAGATGATATATCAGGAGAATTTACAACATCGCCTGCTTGTGTTGCTCTTTCTGTGGCATTTTCGCAACAATCATCTGTAAAATGCGCATCAGCGGCGAGCGCAATTTCAGGTGCAATTTCAGGTGCAGTTATTTCAATAGTTAAATGCTAAATATAGATGCTTAGAGGTATAAATTTCTAGAGGAAAATCTTCCTCTAGAAATTTATAATTGTGTCACAGTAAAAAATACCCCTCCTGCTATGCAGGGGGGGAGAGAAGTTCTATAGATATAAGCATGAGCTCCTGTACTAGAAGAAATGTGGGTCTACAAAACCACAAAAAAACACAGGAGGTCCAAAGAATGGACACTAACAGTTTAGCTCGTACGAAATGGGAATGCAAGTATCACATAGTATTTGCACCAAAATACAGGAGACAAGTAATTTATAAGGATATCAAGGCGGATGTGGGACAAATCCTGGGAATATTGTGTCAAAGAAAAGGGATAGAAATAATGGAAGCTGAATGCTTCCCAGTCCATATGCTGGTAAGGATACCACCAAAATATTCAGTATCAGAAATAGTAGGGTACTTAAAAGGAAAAAGTTCACTAATGATATTTGAAAAGCATGCGAATCTAAATTATAAGTATGGAAACAGGCATTTCTGGTGCCGTGGATATTATGTAGACACCGTAGGGAAGAATACAGCGGCAATTAAAGCGTATATTCAAAATCAGCTAAAAGAGGATTTAGAATACGACCAGATGACGTTAGTAGAGTATATCGACCCGTTTACAGGTGAGCTGGTAATGAAAAAAATAAATCGCTTGGAGCTGTAGCAGGAAAACAAAGCAAACCAACAAGCCCCTTATGAGGCTGCGCCTTCCAGGTGCAAGCAGGTAATAGCCCCTTATAGGGGCAGAGCAAGCCACTGGCTAAGCCGGTGGTCTTGACTTAAGGAAAAGTAGGTGACTGACTATGAAAAAAATATTTGTATTAAACGGAAGTAGACAAAAAGAAGGTAATACGACAAAATTTGTTAGAAAAATTATTGAAAAATTAGATAAGAATATTTTTGAAACTGAATTTGCCTATCCGCAAGATTACGAAATACGATTCTGTGTTGGGTGTCACCAGTGTTTCATTAATGCCAAATGTTCAATCAAAGATGAAATTGAACTTTTGCAAGAAAAAATACTAAGTGCAGATATTTTTATTGTTGCTTCCCCGGTTTACTTACATTACATGACAGCAGATCTAAAACTAATACTTGATCGTTTTTCATGGTGGGCTCATACATTAAGGTTGCAAGGAAAACCAATTGTAGTTTTAAGTACATGTTCAACAAATGGTTTTACCACAGTTTTAGAGCCTTTATGCGAGATAATGACTTTTATGGGCGGCAACGTGATAGCATCGGCCAACGCAGCACAATTCCCAAATCAAATAAATAATAGCAAGTGGATAAATGAGGTGGCTGAAAAAATTGTAAATAGGATTGTAGAACATGCGGATTTACCGCCTCAATCAAACCCTTTCATTGAAAATGTTTTTATTAATGCTAAAGCGTCTATGATGCAACAAGTTGAATTTGAAAAGAATTCTAATAAAGAATTGGGCGAAAGTAAATATTGGAGAGAAACAGGAATGATTGAGTTCAGTAGATTCAAAGATTACTTGGCAGCAAAGAATAAAGAGGTGAAAAAGGGGAATGAGAATCAGATTTCAGCAACAAAGCGAACATTCTGAGTGTGGACTAGCTTGTGCGTCAATGCTTATAGATTTTTACGTGAAAAAAACAAAATTATCGAATCTAAGAAAAAAATATGGTGTCCCTAATGGGGGATATAATCTTAGTCAAATTCAAACAATTCTGGATGAGTATAATATTACCTCCAAAGCAGTAAGAATCAATGCTGAATCTGTAAAAGCGTTGCCGATGCCTTTTATAGCTTTTTGGAATTCAAAACACTTTATTATTGTTGAAAGAGTATGTTCGAAGTATATTCAAATAGTTGATCCTGCTTTGGGCAAAATGAAAATTTCTGAGGAAGAGTTCAAAGAAAAGTTCTCTAAAGTTGCTATGTATGTTACAAATGATAGTCGGAGAAAATTTGAGATACCTAAATTTAATAATACAATCTTTAAAAGTATTAATAGAAATAAAGGTTACCTATTTAAAACTTTATTTGTATCTTTGGTTATGCAATGCTTAAGTTTACTTGTTCCATATGCAATTCAGTTTATCATTGATGGAACCGCATTAAACTTAATTCAAAGTGTAGGTTATTTAATAATATCAATATGTTTGATTATTTTGGTTTACTTTTTCTCTAATTTTGCACGAACTAGAATAATTACAACTTTACAAACTTCATTCGATAAAGAGTTTCTAAGCATGACAATAGAACACTTGCTGGATCTTCCGTACTCATATTTTGTGAATCGCAGTAAAGGTGAACTAATATATAGAATAAACTCCAATACATATATTCGTCAGATTTTAATTGAACAGGTTATTGGGCTAGTTGTTGATATCTTTTTCTTCTTCTTATATTTAATAGCAATGTTTGCCTATAATACATACTTAGCGGTTTTTACAATTTTGATATCGATTATCTTATGTGCTTTTACATATATTAGCGCCAAACTGAATCGTAAAATAGCTCAAAATGAGATAGTTGTATTAACTAAGTCTCAAGACATGATTAATGAAATCGTTAATAATATTTTTACTATCAAGTCGACCAATTCACAAAAAAACATGTATGGAAAATGGGAGAGTAACTTTGAAGAACAAATTAAAATGGAGAAGAGAAAGGCGAAATATACATCAATATTAACAAATATTCCTCAGACTATACAGACCTTTTACCCATTACTTATATATGTAATAGGATATACACGCTATTTACAGAATCAAATAACAATAGGTGGTGTTGTTGCCTTTAGTGTAATTGGTGCAGCTTTTTTAACACCAATACTATCAATAATGAATTCTTATAGTCAATTCCTATTAGTTAAGATTTATCTGGATCGACTTTTAGATATCTTAGAAACACCAACTGAGACATCCTTGTTTGGAAAGGGGATTCTTCCAGATTTTAGTGGCACGATAAGTTTAGAAAAGGCCTGCTATCGTTATAGTAGATTTTCAAAAGAGGCAGTTTCAGATATTACATTAAAAATCAAACCAAATGAAAAAGTTGCAATTGTTGGGGCGAGTGGGTCTGGAAAATCAACTTTATTGAAATTGGCTGCCAGCCTTTATCAAACGACTAAAGGAGAAGTCTTTTATGATAGTTATAATGTGAAGGAGCTGGATATTCAAAAGATAAGAGAAAATATAGGGATTGTACTACAGGAAAATGTTCTGTTTAACGGGACATTCAGAGAAAATATTACAATGGGAAGAACGTTTTTGACAGAAGATATAATGAAGTGTATTAAAGCAACTAATCTGACAGAGTTGGTAGATAGCTTTCCATTAGGATTAGAAACAATCATATCTGAGAGTGGGCAGAATTTATCTGGAGGACAACGGCAGAAAATCTCGATTGCAAGAACGATCATTTCTTCTCCTAAGGTGATTTTTTTAGATGAACCTACTAGTGCTCTTGACAATGATTCGGAAAGAATTGTTATGGATTATTTGTTTAATATGTCAGCTACATTAGTTGTAGTTGCACACCGCCTTTCAACAATTCAACAATTTGATAGAATTATTGTGATGAGTGAAGGAAAAATAGTTGGAGTTGGGACACATAAGGAGTTGCTTCGGAATAATAGTCATTATGCGAGATTGTATCAAAGACCTAATGATTAGTATATCTGTAGGGATGGAAAATTTGCAGGATGAGAGCTGAAAGGAAACCGGTAAGCAGATAATCTCTTTTGCGACCAAGGTGCTGATAAAAGGCGTTATAAAAGGTTTGTGGAATGAAAAGTGAAACATCAAAATGCTGTTCCAGAAGTTGGAAGAAGGAAGGGACACCATCCAGAAATAAGTCCTTGCAATCTGAGAAAGTATCTTTAAGTGAAAGCTGATGATAATTATTAGCCATAAATTTTCTCCTCCGATGGTGTGTGGTGGTTGGTGGTACTTCTATTATACCATTAATGGAGAGAAAATTTATATAGAAACAACAAAAAAACTCAGTAAAATCAATGGGTTGCGGCATTTAGCAAATGCTTAATTGACATTATTGGAAGACTAACTATTAAAAGTCAAGCCTTAAAATGATATTTTTTGAATAAAGTACAGAAATGTATTTTAGATATATTTGGAACTCAGTTAGAGTTCCTTGAACCTTGAAAACTGTATGACAAAAAGAGCATCGTGATAGGTGCTCAAAAAAGGAGTATTGAATTAGAAAGATTTAAGCTGCTTTTATGTATTGCTGCTTTGTTTTTTCAAGATGATAAATCACTCGAACCAATTTTTTTACAGCGTGTGATATGGCAACATTGTAATGTTTACCTTCCGCTCGTTTTTTAGCAAGATAGGCTGCAAATGTTGGATCCCAGTGGCAGACATATTTGGTGGCATTATACAAAGCGTATCGCAGGTATCTGGAGCCACGTTTTTCCATATGTGCGTAGGCACCATCCAGTTGTCCGGATTGATATGTTGATGGCGAAAAGCCGGCATAAGCTAAGATCTTATCAGGAGAATCAAAACGATTGAAATCACCGATCTCGGCAATAATCATAGCTCCCATGCGATAGTTGATTCCAGGAATGCTAAGAATTGGAGAGTTGATTTCATCCATGATGATTTTAATCTCATTTTCGATTTCATCAATCTCTGAATCAAGTTCCTGAATAAGTTTGATGGTGTGCTTCAATTCAAGAGATTTGGCTGGCATATTTGAGCCGATAGAAGCTCTTGCAGAATCTCTGAAAGTAATAGCAGTATCTTTACCATATCGACCTTTGGAAGATTCGGAAAGAAGATTTGTAAGTCTGGTAAGGTGTGCAGTAGCTACATGTTTAGCACTGGGAAATTCAGAAAGCAATGCATAAACAGATGCCATATGAAGTGTTGGTACAAGTTTTTCTAATTCAGGGAATAAGATACAGACCAGTCTTGAAACGGAAGTTTTTAGCTTGGCACGTTCTTTTACTTTATCAAAACGATAACGAGTTAATGACTTTAACTCTTCGTTGTGGTAAGATGTGTCTGAGTAGGACTTTAAGTTCACATCAGACATGAGCATGGAAGCAATCGTGCG
>OFMU01002123.1_pt1 | contig 11209 bp, 8 predicted proteins | sample 1541861 | NCBI WGS metagenome assembly OFMU01 (sample SAMN04209238, study PRJEB22552) | human gut metagenome | biome: gut; material: feces | host: Homo sapiens | place: USA: Oklahoma
ATGGGCGGTGAGGCAAGCGCTGTGGAGAAGAAGGCTGTGGTCCAGTGCCAGGGCAACTCTGAGCACTGCAAGCCCAGCTACGAGTACAAGGGCATCCAGACCTGTGCCGCTGCCGCGACCCTGTACGGCGGCCCCAAGACCTGTACCTTTGCCTGCATCGGCCTGGGCGACTGCACCAAGGTGTGTAAGTTCGATGCCATCCACATTGTGGACGGCGTGGCCAAGGTGGACAAGGACAAGTGCACCGGCTGTGGTGCCTGCGCCAACATCTGCCCCAAGCAGGTGATCATGATCGACGCTGCCGGCCCCCGCAAGCCGGTGGTCATGTGCTCCAACAAGGATAAGGGTGCTGTGGCAAACAAGCTGTGCACCACCTCCTGCATTGCCTGCGGCATGTGCGAGCGCACCTGTAAGTTTGATGCCATCCACGTTGTGGACGGCGTGGCCCGTGTGGACTACGACAAGTGCAAGGGCTGCGGCATGTGCGCCCAGAAGTGCCCCAAGCACATCATCCTCTTCCCGCTGAAGGACGATCCGAATCCCCCCAAGCCCGTGGTGAAGCAGGCTCCGAAGCCCGCTGCCGCTCCTGCCGCTCCGGCAGAGCCCGCCGCAAAGGCTGAGGAGGCAAAGGCTCCCGAAGCCCCCAAGGCTGAATAAGCGGAACCCATTGTAATATGGTAAAGCGCCCCCATTGCTCCTTTGAGTGATGGGGGCGCTTTTTGGTGAGGCACGCCCTCTCAGTCTCGCATTCGCTCGACAGCTCCCCCGAGGGGGGAGCCAACGCATCTGCAAGGGAAACGGGAGCTTTGGGCAGACTTTTGGGCGGTAAATGCCGCTGAAGGTCGAGCCGCAATTGGCTCTCCCTTTGGGAGAGCTGGCAAAGCCGTCAGGCTTTGACTGAGAGGGCTCCGAAAACTTTTTTCAAAAAATCTCGAAAAAAAGTGAAAGGAATCTGCGTTTCATGTATTATAGAGAGTGAAACTGCGAAGATACAACACAAAACTGCGTGATATATCAATGCGGCGGGCGTGCGGATAAGTCGGACTGTTCTACTCCCCGCAATGATATTGCGACGGTTCATAACGTGCTGTATATCGCAGAATATTTTGTCTGAAAAGGAGAAGGAAAAATAAAATTTCACTATTGAAAATACTGGATATACATGCTATAATTACGATAATGATGTATCTGGTAAAAATAACCTGCCAAGGGAAAGAAAAACGACAAAAGTTGAATATCTTTTCCTCCGGTTTTGCCAAAAATACTATGATGCAGGGAGGGCTCCACTGTGCGGAAAAATCATCACGGAAAAAAAGATAGGCTGGTGAAGCGCGTTTTTGCGCTTTGTCTGGCGCTTGCGGTCATCTGCACCTGCCTTGTGCCGGTGTTTGCAACGGAGGGTCTGATCGATCCTCAGGTTCATCAAGAGGCCTCCCGGCCCGTAGATGACGGCGAGGCATCCTATCCTGACGACGAATTTGCCGGTTTCGGCGAGGAGGAAGCCACCCGGCCTGTAGACGGCGGCGAAGCTGCCGGTTTTGGCGAGGACGAAGTTGCCACCCGGCCTGTGGAAGGCGGCGAGGACAACCTCGATGGCGGCCCCACCGTTCAGGATTCAGAGTGGGGCACCGTTATTGACTACAGCACCAGCTCCAGCACCGGTACCGAACCCGAACCCGAGACCCAGTGGTCCGGCGAGGACGACGTGGTGGAAAAGCCTGATGACAAAGTGGTCGTTTCCGGCGACGAGATCAAAAAGCTGCAGGACATGGTGGTCTACCGCTTCTGGCTGAGGGAGCTGAACACCCTTGACCTGCAGGACATTACCGCTCAGGCACAGATCAACAATATGACGGAGAGCGAGTATCTGGCCCGGAACGGTGAGGTTCTGTGGAACCTGTACTTCATTCAGGCTGTGCCCCGGGCAGAGACCATTGCGGATTACAGCAGCTACATCGAGAACCCCTCCTCCAACCGGGACCCCAAGGGCGAACTGCGGCAGTTTGACTACTGGTACACGCTGGACGAGTTTGGCAACCGGGTGCGCCTGAACCTCACCGACCCCACCAGCAACATTCTGGACGACAAGACCACCACCGTAAACGTCTACGCCGCATGGAAGGACGGTACCGTGGGCTCCGATGAGGAAGAGGACGTGGATCACGAGGATCTGGTGGACAAGAACCCCGTGCCTGTGGATCTGACTGCCAAGGCCTCTGCTTCCTACGAGGACGAGGATGGCAACACGAAGAGCGTCAATCTGCCGGTAGAAGTGAAAAACCTGCCCTCTGCCGCCCATAGCCTCAATGTCATCCACATGGGCGATGACGATATGGAGAGCTTCTATGAGAGCCACGAGGACAGCTTTGGGGAAATGATGCCCATTCTGGGCCTGAAGATCTCCCCCAAGAACGCCAAGGGCGAAACGGTGCAGCTGGCCAAGGGCCAGAAGGCCATCGTTACCGTTTCTGGTCTGGACAAACTGCCGGAAATTGCGGAAATGGAAGAAGCGGGAGCGCTCACTGCCGATGCATTGAAGGTGCTCCACCAGAAAGACGACAATACCGTGGAAAAACTGGATGTTGTCAGCTATGAGAATGGCACCCTGACCTTTGAAACCTCCAGCTTCAGCCCCTTTGTGATTGCACTGGAATATCCGGATCAGGGAAGTGAGGACTTCGATGATGACGGCATTGAGATCGTCAGCATTGAGATCGATGGCGTTGAGTACCCGAATGTGAATGATGGGATTGCTACGATCAGCAGCATTCAGGGTGATGCAAAAGTTCCGGTTGGCGCAACGATTACACTGCGATCCAAAAACGGAAAATCGTACTACGAACATAAATGGATAATTACACCGAATCAGAAAAACCCCGGTGAAGCGAAGTTTGTTGACAGCAATGGGAATTTGGTTGACGAAATTTATGGTGTGGGAGATACCTTCAAAACAGTACGGTTAAAGGTTACGAAAACGGGTGAGTTGACGATTAACCACCGCCACGGTGACCCCAAAGCAGATGATAAACATAAGCTTAGTAACGGCGATGAGCTGAATATTACAGTTGTGGAAAGCAATCAGAAAGACACTTATAATCTTTATGTTTACACGCAGGTTTTGGGCTATTCGGGTGATTACTATGGTAGTAAAGCTGAAAATAAAGCGTGGAACGGCATGGCCGTTGGTACGATTTCAAATGTAGTTGCTCCGAGCAATTACAATAAGCGTACCTCAATTTATGACACGGCCGACATTGATACGAAGTTGGGAACTGAAATTATAGTTGATTCCGGACAGTTTCCTGTGATTCCGATTAAACAGAATGGCCAATACAAGGATTACTATTATCTGGAAAAACCGAGTAGTTGGGAGTCAGATACCGCAAAGAAGAATTATGGCGGCACGTACACAATTGAATGGTACGAGGTCGTTGCTGCGGGTGGAGCCAACACTGGCAAAAACGGCAAGGATGGAGACTGGACGGATGAAGAGACGTATAAATCCACATACACGAATGGCATATATAAATCTCCGATTTCGTCGGTCAGTGATAAAAAAATGACGTACCATCTGGATGGTCTGATAGTGCTCCATGATACAACGCACATCAACGTCCAATTTAAGGTTCAGGATGTGGGTAAAGATACCTTTGCTCTAGTGCGTGATTATGGCGGAGCATTTACTATCCCAGAAGGGAGCAATTCGATTTCGCTGAGTAATATCAATCGTCCGGATGTTCTCCGCGCAGGTCAAACTGAAGCAGATTGCCCGGCAACAAAAGAAACAGCGGATGGAACCGTTTATAAATTTGAGGGTTGGTATACGGATAAGAACTTTACACCTGCAAGCAAGTTTGATTTTATAGAGGATACCATTAGTGCAGATACAACTTTCTACGCAAAGTATGTGCCTGCTTCCGCCAACCTGACTGTTACCAAAACCGTTACCGGCAAACTTGGCGACACCAATAAGGCTTTTACCTTTACGATTACCAAGGCTGATGGCACAGCGGTGAACATCGCGAGTGCAAATATTGAAATTAGTGAAGCAGATCGTGCAAAGGTTGAATGGCTGGATAATGGCAAGTTTACGCTGAAAGACGGAGCGTCGATTACCTTCAAAAATTTGCCGAGTGGCGAGTACAAGATTGTAGAGGACGATTACATCGGCGAAAAGTACGAGACCAGCTGGCAGATTGGTACAGACGGTAAAGTATACGAAAAGAATCGTACTGCAACTGTAACAATCGGTACAACTGAGCAGACGGTTCACTTCACTAATCACCGGACGCTCGAGCCTGACCTTGGTGTCCTCCTCGACACCCTGCCTTACATCGTCATCCTTGCTGTGGTGGCTGGCGGCGTGGCCCTGCTGATGCTGCGCAAGCACCGTAAGGAAGATGACTAAAGGGGGCTGACCGCATGGCGAAGAAGAAAGCGCCCCAGCGGCTGGCCGGTGCAGAGGAAAGCTGTATCAGCCCGGAGCAGGAAGCGATCATCCAGTGGTTCCGGACGGTGAAATTCCGCAAGAACCTGCTGGGCGGCGTGGACGAAGCGGCAATGTGGAAGAAGCTGGAAGAGCTTTACGCCCTGTACGAAGCCGCCATCCGCGCCGAGCGCACCCGCTATAACGTGCTCTTGGAGCAGCAGACCGGAAGCCTGCCCTTGGATACCACCAAAGTTGACAGCTCTGACCCCCAAAAGGAGGCGCATTCCGATGCACCCGCTGGACAATGAAGCCCTGAAGCAGGGGGCAAAGGCGGTGCGCCGCCGCAGGCTGGACGCTGAGAACCGGCAGGATTTTATCAGCCTGCTGGGCCGCATTGTGGTGATCCTGCTGTGCGCCTGGGTGCTGTTCACGCAGGTGTTCCTGCTCACGCAGGCCAAGGGCAGCAGCATGTTCCCCGCGGTAAAGGATGGCGACCTGCTCATCTGCTACCGCCTGCAAAAAACCTACGCAAAAAACGACGTTGTGGTCTACACCCAGGGCGGCAAGCTCCGGGTGGGCCGCATCCTTGGGCGCGAGGGCGACCTTGTGGCTCTGGACGACAGCGGCACCCTTGTGGTGAACGGCGCGGTGCAGAGCGGCGAGATCCTCTACCCCACCTACGCAAAAGACGCGCTGGAGTACCCCTACACGGTGCCGGAAGGCTGCGTTTTTGTGCTGGGCGATTACCGCACACAATCCGAGGACAGCCGGGACTTTGGCCCGGTTCCGCTGGAGGATGTGCAAGCAAAAGTAATTACACTACTGCGGCGACGCAGTCTGTAATACCACGGAAGCCGGAAGAAGCTGCCGGCATCCTGCCTGTGAACCGCGGAGTTTGGGCCGCGGCACAGGAGTACGAACTATTTCTTACTAGGGAGGAATAACAATGAAACTGAAGAAATTCTTCGCGGGCGTTCTGGCTGCCGCCATGATGCTCACCGTCGGCGCAACCGCTGTGTTGGCGACCAACACAACAGATTCGATGATTGTTGCAGATAACAATGGCGTTGCAAACTTTACTCTGACCAAGAAGCTGATGGTGGCAGAAGGTACTGCACCTCAGAAGATGACTTTTAATTTTACTGTGAGCGGACGTGATGCTGATGCAGCCAAGGGCGCTAAAGCAGGTACACTTGGTAAAGATTTTACCACACAGCCTAGTGTGACGCTCGAAAAGACTGGTAATGAGCAGTTTACCACATCTACTACTGCATATTCTCAGACCTTCAGCATTGACCTTGTTAAGCTGCTGGGCGACAACTACAACAAGGTTGGCAAATACGCTTATACCATCTCTGAGAATGAAACCAAGATTCCTGGCATTACCAAGGATTCTCACGAATATGAGATGATCGTTACTGTCGTGAACAAGGAAAAGGATAATCTGACCAGCGATACTGGTTACGGTTATTTTGTTGGTATGTATGACGCTGACGGAAACAAGGTTCCGGCCGAGTTTACGAATACCTATAATTCCTATTCTCTGGAAGTGGAGAAGACTGTTAAGGGCAACTTTGGCGATTTGAATGATATTTTCACCTTCTACATTACTCTTGGCAAAGAGGCTGGTAAGGACGATAACTACGCAACCGCAACCGTGAAGGTTTCTGATACCAGTAATCCTGCCAACAATGCAAGCTGGACTATTGGTGGCGGTCAGCAGACTATTACCCTGAAGCATGGTCAGACTGCTACTATTTCGAATCTGCCTGTTGGTGTGACCTATACCGTTACTGAGAAGAAGACTAACGACGATGGTAGTGCATGGGTTTATACTACTACTGGTGAAGCAACTGCTGAAGCTAATAAAACGATTGCGGCTGATGATAACAAGGTTGAGATCGTCAACGAACATCAGGGCACCCCTGACATGGGCGTTATCCTCGACAACGCTCCTTACATCGCTCTGCTGGCCATCGTTGCCATTGGCGGTGTGGCCCTGATGCTGAACAAGCGCCGCCGCGACGAGGAGTAATTGCTCGCGGTAGATTAAACCCCACCGTCATCCCTTGCGGGATGCCACCTGTCCGGGTTGCGGCACCCAGCGTCCACATCGTGCAAAGCACTCGTGTCCTGCTGGCCGCTGCCCCAACAACTCCTCCCTGTTTCCGCCACTGGCGGCGGTCGTCGTTGTTGCCTACTAGGGGCGGCCTTGGCAAAACCGTGAAGCTTTGCGCCATGCCAAGGGCCCCCCTATTAGCGGGGGCTGGCACGCGAAGCGTGACTGGGGGGTTATCCCAGCACAAACCTAACGAATAACCACTTATTTGAATTTGCTTAACCGGAGGTGGGCTGTATCAACTGGCAGAGAAAAGCGTTGAGGGCAGCTGACTTTCTGGTGAGCGCGGTGGTCGTGCTGTTCCTGGTGGTCGCCGGGGCGTATTCAGCCTATGCCCTGTGGGACAACTCGCAGGTGTACGCCGCCGCAGACAATGTTCAGGCAGAGCTTTTGCAGTTCAAGCCCAAGGCGGGCGCGGATAACGGCGCGAGCTTTGAGGAGCTGCTGGGCATCAATCCGGATGTCTGCGCGTGGGTCACACTGGACAACACCGCCATCGACTACCCTGTGGTACAGGGCGAGGACAACTTTACCTATGTGAACACCGATGTCTACGGTGATTTCTCGCTGGCAGGCAGCATCTTTCTGGATGTGAACTGCGACAAGAACTTCACCGACCCTTACTCTCTGCTGTATGGTCACCACATGGAAGAGAGCAAGATGTTCGGTGATCTGGATCTCTACAAGGACGCAGAGTTCTTTGCAGAGAACACCACCGGTGAGCTGATCCTGCCCGACCGCACCTATGATCTTAAAACCTTTGCATGTCTGCTGGTCCCTTCGTCTGAGAGCGCGATCTTCCAGCCCCAGCGCTGGGACAGCGACCTGCAGGGGTTGTACACCTTTGCGCAGGAGAACGCCCTGAACCTGAACACCGAAACGCTGGCCGCCATGAAAGCGGCAGGCGATGACGCTCAGGTGCTGGCGCTGTCCACCTGTTCAACGGAGTTTACCGATGCACGCACCATTCTTCTGGCGTGGATGATCCCGTCCGCGTCGGATTCATAAAGGAGAGGATGAAATGAGGTTCCGTAAAATCGCGGCAGCACTCCTGACGCTTGCGTTGGGGTTCTGCCTGTGTCAGCCGGCGGCATTTGCGGCCACCGCGGCTGACCAGCATACACAGCTGCAGGAGCTTCCGGTTTCCATTCAGTCCACGGGGGAAACACCTCTCCCAAAGGAAACACTGACTGTGGAACTTGAGGCTGTGGACAATGCGCCCCTGCCTGAGGTGACCACTCTGGAGATCACCGACGGCGAGACCGGCAGCTTTGGCCCCATCAACTACACCAAGCCCGGCTATTACGTTTACACCGTGCGCCAGCGCGCCGGTGTCAACACCCGCGGCACCTACGATGAAACCGTGTACTATCTGCGCGTTTCCGTGGTGTGGGACAATGACAAGCTGGTGGCCCGGATGGCCGTGCACACACAGGCCGACCTGATGGACGAAAAGGTGAGCAGCATCACCTTCAACAACAGCTACAAGGCCATCGAGACCCCGTACTACCCGGACCCGTATGACCCTGATCCTGTCACCCCGCCCACCCCTTCCACGCCGGAGAACCCGGCCCCGGCAGATGCCCGCCCGACCGTGACTGAAACCACCACCCCTAGTGCACCGGAGCCCACCGCCCCGGCCAGCGTGGTGGCGGATGCCCGCCCGGCCGAAGGCCCCAAACTGATCCAGACCGGCCAGCTGAACTGGCCCATCCCTGTTCTGACGGCAAGCGGTCTGGTGCTGGTGGCCGTGGGTGCCTATCTGATGGAGCGCAGCAAGAAACGTGAAAAGAATGCGTAAAGTATCCCCCGGGCTTGTCTGCATCGTGCTGGGTGTGGTGCTCCTGCTGGCGGCTGGCGGCCTGTATGCTTACAACCGCTACGAGGATGCCCACGCCGGTGCCGAAGCTCAGACCGTGGTGGCCGACCTTCAGCAGAAGGTGGAGACCCCGGAGCCGGAGGCAGAAAGCGGCCCCCTGGACCCCGAGCTCCCGGTGGTGGAGGTCGACGGCAACGAATATGTGGGTGAGATCTCCATTCCCGCCATCGGCATTGACCTGCCGGTGATGAGCGAGTGGAGCTACCCCCGCCTGAAGATCGCCCCCTGCCGCCAGTTCGGCTCTTCCCGCACCGATGATCTGGTCATTGCGGCGCACAACTACGAGAGCCATTTCGGCAAGCTGACCTCCCTCACAGCGGGGGACAGCGTCACCTTCACCGATATGGACGGCATCGTGAATGAGTACGTCGTGAACAAGGTCGAAGTGCTTGACCCCCACAGCGTGGAGGAAGTGGAACACAGCGGCTACGCCCTGGTGCTGTACACCTGCACCTACGGCGGCAAGACCCGTGTCACCGTCTTCTGTGATCGTGCATCGTAAAAATCAAGGCTGAAAAACAAAAAGAAGCCCCGACATTCGTCGGGGCTTCTTTTTTACTATGTGGGAACTCCCTCCGTCATTGCTGACGCAATGCCACCTCCCTCTCAGAGGGAGGCTTTTCGCTGCCGTAAGGCTCCCTCCTAGAGGGAGCTGTCGCCGGAGGCGACTGAGGGAGTTACTGTTTTTTCCACCGCCGCATCACGCCCATGCCCAACGCATAGGGGCCGGTGTGCACGGCAATGGTGCAGCCGATCTGCAGCAGGACCACATTGCACTCGCAGGTGGGGTACTTGGCGCGCAGGGCGGCGCGGGTCTGCATCCAGAGCCGCTTGCCCTCGTCGGCATCGTAGCCGTAGCCCACCGTGATGCAGTAGTCGTCGGGCGTGCCGTTGTGCTCGGCCAGATAGGTCATCAGCAGGTCGAGGGCCTTCTCAAAGCTCTTCTGGCGGCCGCGGGCCACGCCAGCGGAGAAGATCTCGCCCTCCTTGAACAGGATCATGGGCTTGATGCCCAGAATGTTGGCGGCACGGCCCGTGACTTTGCCGATGCGCCCGCCCTTGATGAGGTAGTCCAGATTACCCACCGTGAAGAAGATCTGGTTGGTGATCTTTTCCGCTTCCAGCCAGGTCACGGCTTCGTCCAGCGTACAGCCTGCATCCCGCATGGCCACCGCGTTTTCCACCACGATGGACTCGGTCACGGTGGCGGCGGTGCTGTCAATGACCTCGATCTTAGCATCGGGGAAATCCTCCAGCACCAGCTCCCGGGCGTTGCGGGCACTGCCCACGCAGCCGCTCATCTTGCTGGTAAAGCAGATGCAGAGCACCGGGCGGCCCGCCTCGGCATGGGCCCGGAAGGCGGTTTCAAAATCCTCCAGCGAAGGCAGGCTGGTCTTGGGGTAGGCCGCGGGGTTATCTACCATGAACTGGTAGAAATCGCGCACGGCGATCTCCTTGCCTTCCTTGCGGTAGTGCTCACCGTCCAGCGAGACATAGAAGGGGATGATCTCAATATTCAGCGTTGCGGCCGTCTCAGGGGTCAGGTCGCAGGCGCTGTCCGTGATGATATCAAACATAGTCACGCTTCCTTTTCAATGCGGCGGGTTCTGTGGCGCGGATCAGACGTTGTGGTGGATGTAGGCCTCACGCTCGGCACCCACGGAGATGTAGGTGATCTTGCAGCCAATAGCCTTTTCCAGATACTCAACGTAATCGCGGGCTTCCTGGGGCAGATCCTCCCACTTGCGGGCGGCAGTGATATCGCAGTGCCAGCCGGGCAGATACTCCACCACGGGCTGTGCGGTGTCCAGAGCCATGCCCATGGGGAAGCGCTTGGTGATGGTGCCGTCGGTCAGCTTGTAGCCGGTGACCATGGGGATCTTCTCCATGTAGTCCAGCACGTCCAGCAGGGTCAGGGCAACCTCATCGCAGCCCTGGCAGAACACGCCGTAGTGGCTTGCCACCAGGTCGATGGGGCCAACGCGGCGGGGACGGCCGGTGGCTGCACCGTACTCGTGGCCAGCCTCACGCAGGGCGTGCTTCTCTTCCTCGGTCATGGCCAGCTCAGTGACAAAGGGGCCGTCGCCCACGCAGGAGGAGTAAGCCTTCATCACGCCGATGCTGTTGGTCAGCTTATGGCCCGGGATGCCTGCGCCGATGGGGGCGTAAGCGCCGATGACGTTGGAGGAGGTGGTGTAGGGGTAGATGCCGAAGTCGATGTCGCGCAGAGCGCCCAGCTGGGCCTCGAACAGCACCTTCTTGCCGGCGGCATCTGCGTCAGCCAGATACTGGCCCACGTCGCAGATGTAATCCTTGAAGATGGCGGCATACTTCTCCAGCCATGCCCACATCTCGTCCACGCTGATGGGGGCGGAGTGGTAGCTGCCCTCCATCACCAGGTTCTTGGAATCCACCATGGTCACCAGGCGCTTCTTCACGCTGTCGTCCAGGTGGAGCAGGTCGCCCATGCGCAGGGTCTTCTTCATGTACTTGTCACCATAAGTGTAGGCGATGCCGCGCTTGGTGGAGCCGAACTGTGCGCCGGTCTTGGCCAGGCGGGCCTCTTCCAGGCCGTCCTGATCGACATGGTAGGGCATGGTGATGGTGGCCCGGTCGGAGATCTTCAGGTTATCGGGGGTGATGGAAATGCCATGCTCCCGCAGATTGTTGATCTCGCCGTCCAGATGATGCGGGTCGATGACCATACCGTTGCCCATCACGCAGACAACGTTGGGGCGCAGGATGCCGGAGGGCAGCAGGTTCAGCACGAACTTGCCGCGCT
>OFMU01002126.1_pt1 | contig 11207 bp, 12 predicted proteins | sample 1541861 | NCBI WGS metagenome assembly OFMU01 (sample SAMN04209238, study PRJEB22552) | human gut metagenome | biome: gut; material: feces | host: Homo sapiens | place: USA: Oklahoma
GGCTGCCACACGGGGGCGATCAGGAACAGTGCACCGGCCGCGATAAGCACCACCGCCAGCGCAGCCGCCAGAATCTGTTTCTGCGTTGTCTGCATTGCCTGTTCCCCGCCTTCCATTGAATTTCAATTATAGCACATTGCGCCAAAAAAAGCATCCATTTTTGCGGGATTTTACACAAAATATACGATTTTCTTGCTTTAGCGGCGGTGTTTTCCCGGCAAGGGGTCTGCATCGACCATAACCACATCAGTGCCGATGCTGCGGATGCTCTCCCACGGGAGGATAAGGTCATCATCGCACCCCAGCAGGCCAAAGCAGTGCGCGCGCCCGCGCAGAATGACGGACTGCAGCCGTCCGCCGTTTTCGTCAAAGGCCAGATCGTCGATGCGGCCGAGGTTTTCACCGTTTTTAAGCCGGATGACATCCTTACCGCTCAATTCACGCAGCGTCATGGCAGCACCCCCTTCTCTGCCATCCTATGCAGCAAAAAAGGAATTGTTTCCTTGCCGGATTGCGTGTATAATAAGGATGAGAAACAAAGCAGACCCTTACCGGAGGTTTTTATGTATAAAAATATCATTTTTGATTTCGGCGGCGTTGTTGTGGATTTTGCCCCCAAGGATTTTTTGATGGATCACTTTATGAACCGCCGTGCCGAGGAGGAGACCTACGCGCTTGTGTTCGGCAGTCAGGAATGGCTCGATCTGGACCGCGGCATCATCAGCCGGGAGCAGGCCAACCAGCTTATGCTGGAAAACGCCGCCCGCGCCAACCGCGTATTTGAGGTGCAGACCTGCATCGAGGAGTGGGCCGCCATGATGCAGACAAAAAAGACCACCGTGCAGATCATGCGCAAGCTGAAAAGTGCAGGCTACCGCCTGTATTACCTGACGAATATGGCATCCGATATGATGGACGAGCTGCGTCAGCGGGAGTGGTTCTCACTGTTTGACGGCGGCGTTGCCTCCTGCGATGTCCATCTGCTCAAGCCTGAGCCGGAGATCTTCACCACGCTGATGCAGACCTGCAACCTTGCGTATGACGAGACGATCTTTGTGGACGACACAAAGGCCAATGCCCAGGCCGCGTACAACCTGGGCATCACGGGCATCCTGTACAAAAACCCGAAATCCTTTACCCGTGCGCTGGGTGCGTGCGGGATCGAGGTGGACTGATTTTCTGCTCTCCTGCTTTGCAGCCAAGCGGCATCCCGGCGGATGCCGCTTTTTTTATTGGCTGCATATCTGCGCCTTGATGCGGCTGAGCGCGGCCTTTTCCAGACGGCTGACCTGTGCCTGACTGATGCCGATTTCCCGGGCCACCTGGGTCTGGGTCTTGCCGCCCAGATAGCGCAGTGCAATGATACGGCGTTCCCGCGCAGAGAGTGCCCGCACCGTATCACGGAACATCATATCGCTGATCCAGCTTTCCTCCCCGGTTGCGTCCCGCAGCTGATCGACCACGGCAAAGCTGTCCTCTCCGTCCGAGTAGATCGGCTCATACAGGCTTGTGGGCGTCACGGCGGATTCCAGCGCCATCGCCACATTCTCGGGGCTTTGCCCCACCTGTGCCGCAATCTCGGAAATCTTCGGCTCGCGGCCGTTTTTCTTTTGCAGCTCCTCCCGCGCGCGCATTGAGTGGCAGGCCAGATCGCGGATGGAGCGGCTGACCCGCACGGCATTGTTGTCCCGCAGATAGCGCTTGATCTCACCCACGATCATCGGCACACCGTAGGTGGAAAACCGCACATTCTGCGCCGGGTCAAAGTTGTCGATGGCCTTGATAAGCCCGATGCAGCCGACCTGAAACAGATCGTCCATGTTCTCGCCGCGCCCGGCAAACTTCTGCACAACGCTCAGCACCAGACGCAGGTTGCCCTGCACCATCTCCTGCCGGGCCTGCCTGTCCCCCGCCCGCGCCGCCTTGATGAGCCGGCTTTTTTCCGTCTCGCTCAGCACCGGCAGGCGGGCTGTATCCACACCGCATATCTCGACTTTTCCTGCATACATCCTTTCAACCCCCAAATCAAGCATTTCCTTGCTGGGAGTATAGGCAGCTGTGTGCGTTGGCAAACCGGCAAATTTTGGGCAGCACCGCACACGCCCTGCCGCTGCGGCATAGCATACGGAAAAGGAGGGCTTGTTATGGTAGATTCCCTGTGGTTTGTCCTGACGCTGGTGCTGCTGGCGGTCGTGTCTGTGGCGTTGGTGCTGGTGCTGATCCTTCGGCGGGAGGAGACCCGCCCCACACGCGAGACACGCACGGAATATTTACATCCCGACTACGGTCAGGCGTGCGGGTTCCGGGTAGCCTCTGCCCCCAGCAGCGAGGTCATTCTGCCCTATCGCTACTGGCTTATCGAGGAGCGGGTGTCGGAGATTGACTACGACATTGTGCCGGGCCGCCGCATGAGCCTGCGCACTGCAAAGCAGGGGCAGATGCTTTACCCCACCGACTTCTTTGAATTTGCCTTTGAGGATGTCCAGCAGTACGATATTGACGGCATCACCGTCACCCAGCGGCAGAACGCCGGGCGCATCTCCAGCATCTTCTGGGTGCGGGACGGCTATGAGTATCTGCTCTACTCCATGCAGCCCGAGATGAATATGATCGCCGGGCTGGCCGTACCGTTTGTGACAAACACCCGGGTGGAGCCGGCGGTGTAGAAGGCATTGCCCTGTAGGGGCCGCAGATTTTTTAGCCCACCGCCTCCAGTTCCCGGCGCAGGCGGCGGATAATGCGCTTTTCCAGACGGGAGATGTAGCTCTGTGAGATGCCCAGCGTGTCGGCCACCTCCTTCTGGGTATGCTCCTTTTCATGGTTCAGGCCGAAGCGCAGCTCCATAATGCGGCGCTCCCGTGGGGAAAGCCGGCCGACCGCCCCCCGCAGGGCGGCGCGCTCGGCGCTGCGCTCCAGTTCCTCCCCCACCTGCGGGTCATCGCTGGTCAGCACATCCATCAGCAGCAGCTCATTGCCGTCCGTGTCGGTATTCAGCGGCTCGTCAATGCTGGCATCCTGCCGCCGGTTGGAGCTTTTGCGCAGATACATCAGGATCTCATTCTCAATGCATCGGCTGGCATAGGTCGCCAGCTTGATGTTTTTGGTGGGTTCAAAGGTGTTGACCGCCTTTATCAGCCCGATCGTGCCGATCGAGATCATATCCTCAATGCCGGCGGTCGGCGTCTCAAACTTTTTGGCAATGTACACAACAAGCCGCAGATTATGTGTGATGAGCAGATCCCGCGCCGGGGTCTGCCCCCGGGCGAGTGCAGCCAGCGCCTCGCGCTCCTGCTCGGGCGGCAGGGGCGGCGGCAGGGTATCGGCCCCATTGATGTAATGCAGTTGCTGCGGTGCCGCCAGCCACAGCCACAGGCGGTACAGTTCTTTGCGCATGTCTTGTTTTCCCCCTTACATGAAATCACTGCCGTAAAGTGCCTCATAGTCGGTGCTGCCGAAGCTGCGCGGCGCAAATACCACCGCGCTGCGCCCCAGCCCCAACACACCCTTCTCGGTGATAAGGCTGATGCCCTGCACTGCAAAGCCGGGCAGCAGTCCCTTCTCTGCCGCCGTGCCGCAGGGCACCAGCCGCAGCCGGGTCCCGGGCGGCGGCTCGGCATGGTCCTGCCCTGCAAACCACTGCGCGAGGAAGGCATCCGCAGCGGCAGGCAGCCGTGCTCTTGCATCTGGGTAGCTGACGACCAGCACCGGCAGGCAGGTCAGCGGGTCCTGCAGATGACAGCCCGTGTCCAGCGCTGCCCGCAGACGGACAAGCTGGCCGCACAGCTCAAACTCCAGCCCCGCCGGGAAAGGAGCCGCAGTCCCAACTCAACAGCCGCACAGCACCCCCCGCACAGCCCCAACAGCAGCAGCGGCGAGATGTGCAGGTAGACCGTCAGGTTGGCTGCGTCCAGCCACCGCGCCCCGGTGTTCAGCATGATGAGCATCACCACCCCCGCCAGCGCAATGTTGAGTGCCGCATACCAGCAGGCCGCCGTCAGCAGACGGCGCAGGCTGCGCCGCCCAAAGGCCGCCGCCGTGATGCCCAGTGCCGTGGCGATCTTGTAGGCAGCCTGCACCGGGTAGGGCTGCGGCGGGGCAAACAGAACAAGGGCCGAGAGCGCCGCCAGACCGCTGCCCGCCAGCATCCGGCCAAAGCCCGCCCGCTGGCCGCTGAGCGTCCCCGCCGCCAGCAGCAGAAAATAGGCCAGCAGAAAATTGGTCAGCAGCAGCACATCGAGATATACCACCGTTTTGATACGCCCACCTCCCCTTTTTGCCGCCATGCTACCACTATATGCGCTGGTGGAAGAGAAAATCCGCGGACGGTGGGATGTGCGAAAAGCTGACAAGATGAATGCCTTTCCCCACGGGGGAAGGCAAACCAAACAAAAACGCCCCGCTGCAAAAGGCAGCGGGGCGCAGGAGCTTATGCTGTTTTACTTGGAGGCACAGCCGGAGCAGCTTGCACAGGAGGTGCAGCCGGGGTGCTCCTCTGCCCAGATACGCTCGGCAGAGGGCGTCCACTGGTCAGCGTAGGGGCGGCAGCGGCGGAATACATCATCGGTGGATTCCGGCTGCTGCATATCGGTGCTGTGCGCACCGCTGCGCTTGACCATCTCACCCAGCAGCTCGGGGTTTTCAAGCATCGGGCAGGGGCGCAGGTGGTTGTTGTTGAAGGGCTGGCCCTTGTGGTATTCCTTGAACAGGGGCTGCTGCAGGCACTCGAGCAGGCTCTTGTCATGGATATTGGCGTTGGAGTAGTGGATAAAGACGCAGGGCTCCACATCACCGGCCGGGTTGATATGGGCATACTGGCGGCCGCCGGCAATGCAGCCGTCGATGTACTCGCCGTCATTCTGGAAGTCGATGCAGAAGATCGGCTTGCCGCCGGTAAAGCCGCGGATCTCACGGACGCGGTGGATCATGTACTCGCGCTGCTCGGCGTTGAGCATCAGATCGACATTCGCGCCGTCACCGATGGGCATGTAATGGAAGTACCAGTTGAAGCGAACACCATGGCTGATGAGCATATCCATGAACTCATCGCTTGTGACAGCCTTATAGTTAGCGCTGGTGTAGCAGATGGAGGTGCCGAACAGCAGACCGTTCTCCTTCATCAGATCCATGGCGTGCATGACGCGGTCATAGACGCCCTCGCCGCGGCGGTCATCGGTGGCATCGCCGATGCCCTCGATCGAGATGAAGAAGGCCATGTTGCCCACTTCCTTGACACGGTCGCAGAAGGCCTGGTCGATCAGGGTGCCGTTGGTGAACAGATGGAACACAGAACTCTGGTGCTTGGCAGCCAGCTTGAACAGATCCTCCTTGCGGCAGGTCGGCTCGCCGCCGGTGCACATGTACCAGTGGATGCCCAGCGCCTCGCCCTCGGTAACGATGCGGTCCATATCCTCAAAGCTGAGGTTCAGGCGGTTGCCGTACTCGGCAGCCCAGCAGCCCTTGCAGTGCAGGTTGCAGGCAGAGGTCGGGTCGAACAGCAAAATCCACGGCATGTTGCAGTCGTACTTCTTGCGCAGCTCCATGACATAGTTGTAACCGGCGAACATACCCTCATACACAAGGTTCAGGGCGTTCATCTTCAGGATATGGGGGTCGATCTCGTTGATTGCCCTGTAGGCATACCCCATCCACTTGCTGTTGGGGTCGGACACAAAGGCGCGGACCTTATCCCAGTCGGCATCGGGGTAACGGTGGGCCAGCAGAGGCTGAGCCAGATTGACGAGCTTGACGGCCTGCTCGGCCATATTTTCAGGACCCTTGCCGCGCACTGCCTTGATGGCAGAGTCAAGGGCAGCGCTGAACGCTGCGCGCTGGGCGGCATGGACTACTTTATTCATCGGCATAGTTGATTGCACTCCTTTTCTCTCCGTTAGCGTATGCCCTATTGTAGGCTTTTTTTTGCCGCAGTGTACATAGACAAAAGCCGGCGAATGTTCAATTAGAAAGCCCTGTTCCCGGCCGCGGCGGGCAAAACCAAACACTCGGGATAATTTGTCATACAAATCACAGCGCAGGTCCTGCGGGGAATTTCACGAAGGCTTGAAACCTCTTTCGCATTTAATACTAATATTTTCAGGGGAATTTCACGAATCATTTGCACTTGACGCAGAAAATGTGTTATAATGCAGGTATGCTGTTTACCACCCCATTTGCAGGAGGATCACTATGCCTCGTTCCAATCAAACCAAACATCTGCTGGCCGAAAGCCTGCAGGAGCTGATGGTCACGACCCCGCTTGAAAAGATCTCGGTCAACGACATTGTGGATCATGCGGGCGTAGGCCGCAACACCTTCTACTACCATTTTGAGGACAAGTATGACCTCGTCAACTGGTATTTCCAGAGCGGCATCACACAGTTCCTTGTGGAACGCGGCGCCTACACCAGCTGGGATTCCCTGCTGGCAGCTATCAGGGATTATTTTTTGGAAAACAAGGTGTTCTACTGCAACGCTTTGGCCTACAGCGGCCAGAACAGCCTGCAGAAGTACATGTTTGATTACCTGTGCTCTATTTTTGAGCAGAACGCCCGGGAGCTGAACCCTGACATCAGCGCCAGCGAGACATGCGCCATCGGCCAGTTTTTTTCCGGCGCGCTGATGGGGATCCTGATCCCGTGGGTGCTTGGCGGTATGCGCACCAACGGCCTTGTCATCTCCGACCTGACGATCCCGGTGTTCAACCACGACATCCTGCAAAAGCTGCTGCGCGGCGATACCTGAAAAAGCAAACGACCCTGTACACGATGATACCATCGGTACAGGGGCGTTTTTTGTTATTATGTGCGGTTTCAGCCCAACTGCAGGGGGAAGGAGCAGCCCTGCGGCAGCGCATTGCCGAAAACCATGTGCTCCGAGATACGCTGATTCAGGTAACTCACATCGCCGTCCCAGTCGAGCAGCAGAACCGGCTTGCCGGTCTCCATGCGGCCCTCCACAATGCTGCGGCGCAGTCTGTGGGAGGCTTCGTCCGAGATGCCGTTTTTGCGGGCGCAGACGCAGAACAGTGTCTCCTGCGCGATGCTCTCAAGCCAGTCGTCCTGCATGACCTCGTCCACGGTGTCGTCATCGACCAGAACGGTCAGGGCGTAGAACATGTTCTGCGCCTTCATACGGCGGGCGGCGCGGCAGGCCTCGGGGGTCAGCTCCGGCGTGTTCAACAGCGGCATCACCACCAGATTGCGGCAGGCCGCCAGCGCAGCAACGCAGTCCTCGGTCAAGGCGGCGGGGTCTGCCAGCAGACCGAAGGCCGTTTGAGGGTTGGCCTTTGCCAGCGGCACGACCTGTGCCGGATCAGTAGAAAGGGCATCCAGCAGCCAGACATAGCTGCCGTGCTTTACCGCCTCGGGGATCATCTCCGCCAGGCGTTCGTCCCCGCAGCGTGCCGCTGTGACCCAAGAAATAGGCTGGCCGTCCGCATCGGCCTTCTTTTTCAGCTCGCTTGCACCGTAGATCAGGCCGCAGAAGCCCATATTGACGCCGACCGTGCAGATGCGATCCTCATCCACGGTATCCAGCAGGCGGTGGATCAGGCTGTAATAGCAGCTGTCGGTGCGCTGCAGGGCCTTCTGTGCGTAGGCAAAAAAGTCTTTTTGCTGCGGCATTTTTGCCAGCGTGGCACACATGTCCACATAATTGCGCAGCTGCCGGAAGCCCCCGCGGCGGATGTCCCCTACCGCGCGGTGCGCCAGCGTCATCGTAAAGCTGCGTGTACTGTTATAGTCCATTGGCAAAGCGTTCACTCGCTTTCATTTCATTTTAAAGGCAGACACTCATACATTCCATGAATAGCATAGCAGATGCAGCCAAGGATTGCTATAGACAAAAAGGGTGGATTGTTTTGAATTTTTACTTTAATTCCACCACGGTCACGCCGCTCTCGCCCTCGCCGTAGCGACCCAGCCGGAAGCTTTTGACCGCCTTGTGGGTGCGCAGATGCTTCTGGATGGCGGTGCGCAGGGCGCCGGTGCCGTTTCCGTGGATGATATACAGGGTGGACTGCCCGCGCAGCATGCCGCTGTCGAGGAACTTGTCCACCTCGTTGAGGGCCTCGTCCACCGTGTAACCCAGCAGGTTCAGCTCCATGCTGGTCTTGCGGGACTTATCCAGCTGCACGCGGGTGGAGCGACGCGGCTCGGCCGGCTTGCGCTTTTCCATCTTGTCAGGGGCACGCAGGTTGGACAGCGGAACCTTTGTTTTCATGATGCCGGCGCGGACCTCCACCATGCCGTTGCGGTCGGGGCGCGCCGTAACGGTGGCCGTCTGGCCCAGATCGGCAATGATGACCTCCTGACCAATCTGCACTTCTTTGAGCGGGACGAACTCTTTGACAGGCTTCGGCTTCGCATCGGTCTGCTTGAGCAGGCTCTCGGTGTCCTTGCGGGCGATTTCCCGGGCGCGCACAGCACGCTGGGCCGCGCTGGTCTTTTCGTCCTTCTGGATACGGCGCAGCTCATCGGTCAGGCTGTAGGCCTCGTTCTGCACCTGCTGCATCAGATCATGGGCCTGACGGCGGGCGTTCTCCAGTTCCTCCTCACCCTTTTTGATGAGGTCATCCCGCTTTTTCTCGGCGCTTTCCAGCGCATGCTCTGCATCGTACTTGGCCTGCTCGGCCTCGGCCTGCGCCTCCTTCAGCTGGACCTTCAAATCGTCCAGCTGCGACAGTACGCTGTCCAGCCGCTTGTCATCGTTCGACATGTGATTGCGCGCGGCATCAATGATCTCCTGCGGGATGCCCAGCTTTGCGCTGATCAGGAAAGCATTCGACTTGCCCGGCACGCCGACGCTCAATTTATAGGTGGGCATCAGCGTTTCGACATTGAATTCGCAGCTGGCATTGACAACACCGGGCGTTTCCAGCGCATAGACCTTCAACTCGGCGTAGTGGGTCGTTGCCATGAGCAGACTGCCCTGACGGCGCAGCCGTTCCAGAATGCTGACGGCCAGCGCTGCACCCTCGGCAGGGTCGGTGCCCGCGCCCAGCTCGTCCAGCAGGGTCAGGGTCGCCGGGCCGGCCAACGCCAGAATGCCGCTGATCCGCTTCATATGGCCGGAGAAGGTGGACAGACTCTGTTCGATGCTCTGCTCATCGCCGATGTCAACGAGATATTCGTCAAAATGGCAGACAACGCTGCTCTCATGCGCCGGGATCAGGAACCCATACTGCGCCATCGCGTTGAGCAGGCCGGCTGTTTTCAGCGATACGGTCTTACCGCCTGTGTTGGGGCCGGTGATAACAAGGGTGTCATAGTCGCTGCCCAGCTCAATGTCCACCGGCACGACCTTTTTCTTGTCGATGAGGGGGTGGCGGGCCTTGTTCAGCTTGAAATAGACCTTGTCGCTGACGGCGGGCATAAAGGCGTTCTGCTCCACGGCCAGCCGGGCCTTTGCCAGCAACAGGTCGATCTTGAGCATTGCCTCATAGCTGTAGGTAAACTGCGGCTCCAGTGAGCCGACCTGATTCGAGAAGGAGGTCAGAATACGGGTGATTTCCTCCTGCTCCTGCGCGCGCAGCTGCATAATGCGGGCGTTGGCCTCGACCACGGCGGTAGGCTCCACAAAGACGGTCGCGCCTGTGGAGGATACATCGTGGATAACGCCGCCGACCTCACCGCGGTACTCGGCGCGGACCGGCACGACATAGCGGCCGTTGCGCAGCGAGACAACAGCGTCCTGCAGAAATTTATTGGTGGTGGAGTTGCGGATGATATTATCCAGCTTGGTGCGGATGGAATCCTCGGTCTGGCGGATTTTGCGGCGCAGATCGTGGAGCGTTACACTGGCGGTGTCGGCCATCTCCTCCGGCGAGAGGATGCTCTCTGCGATCTGCTTTTCCAGCACGGGCTGGGGCGCGAGCGCAAAGAACAGATCGTCCGTGGGCAGCATCTCATGCTCACTCAGGCCATACCACTGGGACAGGCCCGAAAAATTGCGCAGCGTTGCGGCGATCTCCAAAAGCTCCCCCATCGAGAGGATGCCTCCCTTGCGGGCGTGGGCAACAATGCGGCGCACCTCGTGCACGCTGCCAAAGCGGGGGCTGCCGTTTTTGATAAGCAGTGCATTGATGGCATTGGTCTGGGCCAGATCGTAGCGCTCATCCTCCACGGTGGGGGCCGGCTCCAGCGCCTGCATCATCTCCTTCGTCTCCTGACAGGCGCAGAGCTGCACGGCCCGGGCAAGGACCTTGTCCAGTTCCAGTGTTGTTTTATAGGCGGTATCCATACAGGGTCTTGGTCTCCTTATTCAAGTACAGTTTTGAGAAAGTCCAGGCTTTTCAGCCCATGCTCAAGGTGGGCGAGCGTATACTGCTCACTCGTGCGGGAAAGCTCTTTCAGACTCTCCGGTGAGATCTTGAAGCCGAACAGCTTTTTATCCTCCGCAAGGCAGATATGGCGCAGGGCATAGAGCGCACCGTTATCCAGATTGGTGATATGCCGCGCTTTTTCGGCACAGTCCGCGCAGAGCAGGCGGCCCTCCACAGGGTCGAGGTAGAAGTCCCCGCCCTCATACTTACCGCAGCCGGCGCAGGCCAGCACATCGGGCATATAGCCCGCAAGGGTCAATGCGCGCAGTTCATAGATGGCCTTCAGTTGGCGGCAGGGGTAGCTGCGCTCACTGAGCATGTACAGGCAGTTCAGCAGCAGCCGCAGCTGGGCGTCCGCCTCCGGAGGGGCGGGGGCAAGCTCCATGGCGATCTCCGCCATATAGCTGGCCAGCGCCATCCCCTCGATGGTGGCCGAGATGCCGTGGAACACCTTTTTGACCTGCGCGTTGTCCACAAAATAGTGGCTGCGGCCGCTGGAGAGGGTAAATTCCGAATAACAGAAGAGCCCTGTTGCGCTGAACAGGGCGCTCTTCATCCGCAGACTGCCGCGGGCCGATGCCGATACGACCCCCAGCTCAGGCGTCAGGATCGTGATGATCCTGTCCGCCTCCCCCACCTTGACCTGACGCAGCACAAGTCCTGTCGTTGCCGTCTGCATACATGCCCTCCTGCGCTGCGTTTTGCTGCAATTTGTACGCTAAATAGTCATAAATACTGCCAGACTGCGCAAAGCGCAGCCAGCCTCCCGCCGCGTCAGTCATACCGGTCACCCCCATGGGTACAGTGTAACAGAGGGGGCGCGGGGATGTTGGCGGAATACGGAATAAAATAAATTTGCGGATGCTGTAGGGGCCGGACATGTCCGGCC
>OFMU01002128.1_pt1 | contig 11204 bp, 8 predicted proteins | sample 1541861 | NCBI WGS metagenome assembly OFMU01 (sample SAMN04209238, study PRJEB22552) | human gut metagenome | biome: gut; material: feces | host: Homo sapiens | place: USA: Oklahoma
CCGTCATCGTCCGCGACTGAGCAGAATTGAAGAAAAAATAGCATGGAGCGGCGAAGCGCCGATCCATGCTATTTTGTTCTTGCACGGACGTGGAAGATGTTGTATAATATCTGAGTCGGCATTTGAATAAGGCATAACCGGGTGTAGCGCAGTTGTCAGCACGGGTGGTTTGGGAGTGCCGTGCCTGTATCCGGGGCGGGACAGACCGAAACGCCGGAAAGCCTTGCAGCGCCTGCGCTTGCGGGATTTGAGCAGCCGGTCAAAACGGGCGAAAAATCAGCATTGACCACATGACTGACCACAGTCGCAGCAAAACTTCAACTTCATAACCGGGTGTAGCGCAGTTGGTAGCGCGGGTGGTTTGGGACCATCAGGTCGGGGGTTCGAGCCCCTCCACTCGGACCAAAATGTATGACCCTACTCAATTCTAACAAGCCCTTGAGACTTGTGGAGTGGATGGGGTCATTCTTTTTTGAAGCCTTGGTATGACTGCTTTTTGGAAGAGAGGCGCTCTGAGGCAAGAATGTACCCGATACCCGAAAATCTGAACAGTTTCAAACCAGCTCAAGAATGAAAAATCGGTTTACATGATATGTCATATATGCCTGCGGTCTTAAACGGGCGGATTCAGTTTGTAATACTTGATTTTTCTAAAAATACTCCGTATACTTATAAAGAACACAGTTAGTTTTTAAAGGATGTGTCATTTTTGAATCATGAATTAGACTTAAGACACTTAGGACCGATTGATTCCTGTCACCTTATCATAGACAGATTCACCGTTTTAACAGGCCCACAGGCAAACGGGAAAAGCACTGTTGCAAAAGCAATTTATTTTTTTAGGACAATTAAGCAGGATATTTTAAGTGTTATGATGCAGGGTGGCCCCCAACTTATAGCCGGGAAGAGTTCTGCAACATGGCAATATGTCATGATGCAACGAATGAAAGATAAGTTTATGCAGTTGTTTGGTACCTCTTGGATTATGCCAAACGACATGGAAATGCTTTACACCTATAAGCGTGGCGTTTACATTCGAATTTCTTTGCAGGAAAATCTGGATGATTTCTCAAAGAATTATATCAAAGTAGAATTTAGCAATGAGATAATTGGATATTTTGATGAACTCCAGATGCACTCTTTCTCGAACATTACGAGTGGTCAGCTCATGCATGAGGAAGCTGAATTAAACAAATTTTTTAATGATCCATTGGAAACTGTTTTTGTTCCCGCTGGCCGTAATTTGATTACACTCCTCAGTGCGCAACTTAACTATATTTTCACGTCGCTTGAAAACTCTCAGCTTCGCAACATCGATTATATAACTAAAAAATATACTGAGCTGATCTTGAAGATGAAGCCGATGTTTAGCCACGGTGTGGATGGAATTATCCGTGATGCAGAAAATGATCCTATCCGAGCAAAAAAATATGGAAAAAATCGTCCAGCGATTACGCTGCTGTTAGAAGCGGCATCTAAGGTTTTGGGTGGTAAGTACTACTATACGGATAATGAGGAAAGGCTGTATCTATCTAATGGAAGGTATGTGAAAATCAATTTAGCATCTTCCGGTCAGCAGGAAGTTATCTGGGTATTCAATTTGCTTTTTTATTACTTGATTGAAGACAAGAAAATATTTTTAATTTTAGAAGAGCCAGAATCACATTTATATCCTTCTTCTCAGGAAGTAATGGCACAGGTACTTTCTCTCATGCTTGACTCTGGAAATTCTGTGCTGGTCACTACGCACAGCCCATATATCTTGGGAACCTTCAACTATCTTCTGATGGCACAACAGGTACCATTAGAAAAGCAGGACGAAGTTAAAAAGAAATTGAGAAAACGCCTATGGCTGCCTGCTGAGTATACAAATGCCTACTATATTCACGCTGGGCAAATCGATTCTGCAACTATTGTAGATGATGGGATAAAAATAATACAAAACGAGTTAATTGATGGTGCATCTGACTCAATCAACGAGATAACAGACTTCCTTCTTGGCAACTTTTATAGTGAGGAGGAGTCCGGATGACTTGTAAGATTAATGAACAGCCCCCATATCGCGCTGGAGAACATCCTGTATATATTTCTACAGAAAATCGTTGCACCCATATAGGAAAAAACACCTCACTCTGCAGTGTTAGGCAGTTCAAAATTGATGGTGGAGTATTTACGGATGAAACAACTTCTCGTTGTGACTACCTTCTTCTGAATGATAATTTGCATACTTCTTATTACATCGAATTGAAAGGTTCTGATCTGCCTAAAGCAATTGAACAAATTGAAAACACGATTTCTATAATCGGTCCTTCAATTCCTGAATACAAAATCTTCCGCAGAATTATTTATCGAACTGGAAGTCATAAAATTCGAGAGAGTAAGGTAGTGCTGTGGCTGAAGAAGCATATTAATACAGCGCAAATAAAAGAGCGAAGATTGGAAGAAAACATATAAAATCATTTAATACTATGGGATTATTGGGGGAAATCCCATTCGGCCCAATATTGTCTGGACAATATTGGATTATACTTTGTGGAACAGCATCTAACCAGAATCGGAATATGGCCTTGCCTGAATTTCAAGCAAGGCCATATTTTATTTGGTACTGTCAAGAATTATGCGCAAAAAAGTTTGCAGACTCCGGCTGAATGAAGTCAGCCGGCAATAGAGACGTCGTTAAGAGCCGCCTCTAAGTGCTTCATGTTCATGTATTTCTTGTTGCCCCACTGAGTTCCCGCCACATGGCGCAGTCTCGCACAGACCAGCATCAGAGCAGAGTTGCCATCGGGAAATGTCCCCACCACGCGAGTCCTGCGGCGGATCTCACGGTTCAGCCGTTCAATCACATTGTTTGTGCGGATACGTGTCCAATGCTCGCTTGGGAAGTCGCAGTAAGTCAGTGTTTCTTCAATACCGTCCTCAACTTTCTTTGCTGCTTCTTTCAGCTTCATCGCTTTCAGCTCGGCAACGACAGCCTTTGCTTTTTCACGGGAGGCATTTTTACTCTCCTGTGCATGGATCGCCTTAAGCATTTTCGCCACAATTTTGACCTTGGATTTAGGCACAACAGAGAAAACATTGCGGTAGAAATGTACAACGCAGCGCTGGTATTTGGCATCTGGAAACACTTCTCCCACTGCCTCCAGCATTCCCATGCACTTGTCACCAACAATGAGCTTCACACCGTCCAGACCGCGTCCACGGAGCCATTGGAAGAAGCTGACCCAGCTGGCCTTGTCCTCTTTCATTCCTTCAGCAGCTCCTAAAACCTCGCGAAAGCCATCTTCATTCACGGCGATCGCCACCAAAATCGCCACATTTTCATATTCTCCGACCCAGTTGCGGCGCAGGTAGATACCATCCACGTAGACATACGGATATCTGCCGCCCTGTAAAGGACGGTTCCGCCAATCTTCGAGGTCTTCTTTTATCCAGTTTTCTTATTGCACACTTATTGTACCTTATCGCCAGCATTGGGTCAGACTGAATGGATCGCAGAGAAAAGAATAGCTGCTACGCCAGAAGGCGCTGAGGCTTGGTGGGGCTCAGCGCTTTCTGGCGGGTGTCGTTATCGGCATTTTCTGACTGCCTACTGGTAGCTTTAAGCAGCACCTTTATAGCGAGTATAGACATACTCGTAAATTCTTTGCCGGTATACAGAAATGCTAACCTCATCGTAGGATTCAGGAAGTTCGGCCCACAGGGTATCTCTGATAAGGTTGTCGATGGCAGCCTTAGTTTCCTGCTTATCTGTCCAGTGGTCAAGCTCTGCGATTTTGGCTTTGACTTTCTGGAGTAGGTCAACGGCTACCTGTTTGATTTTCTGAATATCCTGTTTTGAGAGATTTTCAGAGAACAGCATATCGTAGAGAGACAATTCTTCATCGCTGGAGAAGCCTTCCCGAACATACCGCTGTTCTTCTTGATCCATATCTTTGACCAACTGCATCAGTTCGTCAAAGGTTTTCTCAATCGTTGCTCGGTCCTGTTGACGATTATAGTCCTCAATGATTTCTTGATAGCGCTCATGATACTTGATACGGTCAGGATTGTTGAACAACATGGCATCCAACCGAACTTGGATCAACTCCTGAAGGTCTTTCATCACCAGGTTCTTTTTCTTCGCCCTGGCGAATTCTCGCCGTAGCAAATCAAAATCAATTTGGCTGATGTCAAACTGCCTGGACGGCGTTATCCCCTGCGCCGCTTGCTCAATATGAACATACTCACTGATAATGTTGTTGATCTCCACCATCAAGTCAACATTCGAGACAGTTTTACGTTTTTTCTTCAACTCACCATAGATGGCTACAATAGCCTCATACCGTTTGCGAACATCCGGCTCAATATCTTCACGATTGGCATATTTCATCAGCCGGATAAGCTCAGAGGCATAGGTTTGGAATGTTTTCTTCTCTTCAATGGTGGAGGACACCGCATTGGCCGCAGTCTGCAGCAGTGCCAGTTTTTCAAAGTCTTTTGCATGGATCAGTTCCTGCAATGAAACGCCATGTCCATCAAGAAAGTTCTCTGCCGCCGCGATAGTCTCCAAAATCCGGGCGATCAGTTTTTCTTTATCTACCGTCGGGTCAGCACTACCGTTGCCATTCACATTGGCAGTATAATCAGCCAGCGCTTTTCGCAGAGCTTTGACGATTCCGATGTAGTCGATAATCAGACCATTGCTTTTGCCCTCGGCCACACGGTTGGCACGGGCGATGGTCTGCATCAATGTGTGCGCTTTCAGCGGCTTATCCAGATAGAGACAGGACAGGCACTTCACATCAAACCCGGTCAGCCACATAGCGCAGACAAACACGACGCGAAGCGGGTTGGCGGGATCCTTGAATTCCTTATCCAGCTCCCGCTTTTCCATCTTTTCCCGGTGCTTTTTGATATCCAACCCCCATTTCTGGAAGGTCTGTATCTCGTTCTGCTCCTGGCTGATGACCACAGCCATTTCCGTTTCCTGCATCCATTGCAGCTTGCGTTCCAGCTCCTGCGCCTCCTGCTGCGTGGCGTGCTTGATGCGAATTTTCAAAGCGTCTATCTCGGCAGCCCAGTATTTCTGCACCAGGTCATACATCCGCACGCAGGTCACCTTGTTCAGGCAGACAAACATGGCCTTGCCGCTTGTCCACAGGTCAGAGTAGTGACCGACAAAATCCCTGGCAATGGACTCCAGACGCGGCGTTGCTGTCAGCAGGTGGATTTCTTTTGCAAACTCTGCTTCCAGCTTGTCTTGTTGGTCTACATCCAGATCCGCCTGCTCGATGGCGTCCAGAATGCGATCTGTAATTTCCGGATTGTCTTTCACATCCAGAATCTTCTCACCGCGGTTTTCGTAGTACAGCGGCACGGTTGCACCGTCCTCAACCGCACGCTTGAAGTCGTACACGGATATGTAGCCGCCGAAGGTACGCTCGGTGATATTGTCGCTGGACAGTAGAGGAGTTCCTGTAAAACCGATGCGGGACGCTGTCGGCAGCAAACGCACCATATTGTCCGCAAAGATACCGTACTGACTGCGGTGGGCCTCGTCCGACATGATGACAATATCATGGTCGGGATAGATCGGTTCCACATCCGCGTTGTTGAACTTCTGGATCAGCGTAAAGATGAAGCTCGGGTTGCCTTTCAGTTTATCGATCAGGTCGCCGCCGCTGGACGCGATAAACTGGTTTGCTTTTGTTTTTCCAAGAATACCGCAGTTTTCAAAGGTGTCGCTGATCTGTGTGTTCAGTTCGTCGCGGTCGGTCAGGATCACAATAGTGGGCGAGCCGGAGAACTTGCGGCGGATCTTCTGCGCCAGAAACACCATAGAGTAACTTTTTCCGCTGCCCTGGGTATGCCAGAACACGCCCAGCTTACCATTGTTCAGCTTTCTGGCCTCGTAGGCTTTGACGGCCTCGTTCACACCGAGGTATTGATGGTTGCGGGCAAGGATTTTTGCCGTATGCCCACCGGAATGGTCAAAGAGGATGAAGTTTTCCAGCAGATCCAGAAAGTTTTCCTTTTTGCAAATGCCGCGAAGCATGGTTTCCAGTGCCACGCTTCCCTGCTCCTGCTCAGACAGACGCTTCCACTCATGGAAAAACTCATATTTGCTGCCCAATGTGCCGACCTTGGCTTCCGTTCCGTTGGAGAGAATCAGGAAAGCGTTGTAGTAGAACAAGTGGGGAATGGTGTCCAGATAATCGGTGTAGTTGTTGGTGTAGGCGTCCTGCACATCCACGGTGTTTTTCTTCAGTTCGATGAACAGCAGAGGAATACCGTTTACAAAGCCGACAATATCCGTGCGGCGGCGGTACAGGTCGCCGTGAATCTTCAGCTCCTTGATAGCGAGGAAATGGTTGTTATCGGGATTCTGGAAGTCGATGACCGCGGCATATTTGGTTTCTGTCCTGCCGCCGGGCTTCTTAACGGTGACGGGGATGCCATCGCGAATGAGGGAATACTTCTCCTCATTGATCTGCAGCAGGGAGGCGGTGGACAGCCGGTACTCCAGTATGCGCTGAGCCTCGTCCATCTGAGCGGGGGTGATCCACGGATTCTGGCGCAGCAGAGCCTCCCGAAAATACCGGGCCAGCAAAATCTCCTTATAGCTCTTGCGGCCAAAGGTGCCGTTTTCACCCAGCTTCTCCGTGTTGTAGGCAAAGGCGACCTCCCAGCCCAGTTCATCGTGGAGCAGATGCCCGGCGCTCTCCTGCACGAGAATATTTTCAGAATAATCGTAGCTCAAGCGAAGTCACCTCCTGACTAATTGTTTTCCGTAGTATTTCTTGGCTTGCAATTACACCCTTCCATAGCGGCTTCTGGAAAAACGAAAACATATCCATCTGAATAAAACTTTTCTCTGAATGATGTACAAGCCGCATAAAGCTGATCTAACAGCTCTTTTCCTTCAAGGGCTGACACCTTAAAACGATTATCCATATCTTGGTATGTTTCTAAGCTCAGCAAGTCATGCATCATATCATTACGTTTTTTAACCCATAACCTTGTACTCTCAAGAAGCTCATATGTAAAAGATTCCGAGATGCAGGTAACATTGCTTTCCAAAAGTCTTTTTATACAAGCAATTTTGGTGCTAATCGCAAGTTCGTTTTTATTTTTCTTGCATTTTCCGCTACAGTATTTACATTGCTTCTTATATTTTTGAAGCGTTCTAAAGAACCGATTCTCCATACACGAATAAATCAACCATGAAGCTTCTATATAGCGTTCATCAGCAACAGCTTCATTGATCTTGTTCAAAAAGAAGTCGTGCATGTCAACTCGCTCTAAACGTTCCTCCATTTTTTCGGTGCTCTGCATACTCACACCTCCAATTCTCCGCTCATCAGTTTGGGCAGCAAGCGGTCACGTGCTTCTTGAAGTAATATGATTTTTTTACTTAGACTTTCAATCTTTCTAAATATCGGTTCGCACCATTCATAAAAAGTGTTTCGAAGTTCCATAGCAGGGCACACAACAGGAATCCGCCCGAACTTTGTTTTATTGACATTGGTCATTGTCGCTCCGTTGCTACCAACGCCATCCAACAGGGACTTCATCTGCTTCAGCTTAAAGTACAAGAAATACAAATCATGCTCGTTATACAGAATAACGGAATTGATCTGCTGATTCGTTTGACATTCCTCTATGGAGATATTCACTAAACCAACTGTTGCGATACAAGATACCATGAGACTATTTGGGGGGATGTACTTACTTTTTTGGCTTACTGCGCCTTCCTTAGTCAGGTGCTCTTCTGTTGCAATTGGGAATACATTGTTGTGCATATCTGGTATTTTCACGAATGGTATATTACCGCCATAATACTCCGCTTTAGCCGTAGATGGTGTTTTACCTGTAACAATTTCTCCAAAATCAGCAACTTCTGCCATTTCCCACCCCTCCGGGATGCCATCCACGATGGGTATGGTTTCGTGACCGGGAAAACGCAGATCTACGAACCATTCCTTATATAGCTGCTGCGCCGCCTCCTCCAGGAGCTTGATTTGCTTTTGGTTGTTTTCAATCAGGTCATCATATGAGGAAAGAACATCTGCAATACGCGTCTGAATTTCAATTGGTGGTTTATCGATAATAACACTTTTCAGCTTTTGACCCGGCATATGTTTTATGGTTGCACCAGTAAAATACTGTTCCAGAACACCAGTTTTGCCGGAAAGCAGAAACCAATAATACAAATACCGATAATCGAGGCAGTCATGCACACGAACACGATGCAGAGCCTTCTGAATTTTCATGTTAGGAATTTGATCTTTCCAGATTGCGCAGCGACCAGGCTCTCCACCTTCACAGATAACAAGATCACCATATTTTAATCCATAGCGATCTTGTTCGTCCTCTTCAAAACGCATTTCCGAAAGATTCTCAAGATTGAAACTTCCCCAACGAACATCAACATTTGCAAGATATGGCTGGTATTCACCACGATTCTTTTCTTGGTCAAGCATCTTGCCGAGGCAAGAATCGGTAACATCGCCAAGAATGGCTTTCTCCCATTTCATAACCAAATCTCCTTCATATTCCTGGAGATGGTCTGCATCAGCTCATTAGATTCCGCCTGCAAATCTATCAGCTCTCGGTGGATCTCTGCCATGCGCTGGGCAAAGTCCACGCCGTCATCCTCTGCGGCGGCTACGCCCACATAGGCGCCGGGGGTCAGAGAGTAGTTCTTCTCCGCAATCTCCGCACGGCTTGCCACCTTGCACAGACCGGGAATGTCCTGATACGCTCCTTCACCGAACTTTTCGTAGAGCCATTGTGCATCATCAATCACAGTAAGGATTCTGTTCAATTTACTTCTGGCGGCATCCTGTTCGGCTATAACGGATCTTTTATAGTCTTTAATGTTCTTATAGCCTCGTTTTTTTGCTATAAAATACTGGTTGATGCGTTCAAATAGTGTCACATCGTCAAATATCTGCTCAGTTGTTCGCTTCCAAGAATCATAAATCCTGTTGATATACTCATTCGCATCAAAGCAATCGGAAAGAACCTTTATTGACGCAACTTTAGCAGAAAATGCCTGCACATGTTGAATCGTATCTGCATAGATGTTATCTGTATAAACAGGAATATCGCGGCAAATATCATCCAGTTCAGCAAGCAAAGTTGAGATCTTCGCATAATACTCGCCCAGAAGTTTGCGGTATTTCCCCGTCTCGCCCCGGTACAGCCACACGATAGCGTTCAGATTTTTGAGCTGCCACTCGCCCCACTCGTTCAGAGTGCGGTCGACCACGGTATAATAATTCCGGGCGTCGATGAACAGCACCTTGTCCTGTAATTCTTGGGGCTTCCCCTTATCAAAGAACCACAGGGAGCAGGGCAGACTCTTGGTGTAGAAGAAGTTATTGCCCACGCTGACCATCACATCCACATGGCCGGTCTCCACCAATTTCTGCCGGATGTCCCGGTCCTTACCGGAGCTGTCCGTGGCAGAGGACGCCATGACGAAACCCGCCCGGCCATGCTCGTTCAGGTAGGAATAGAAGTATGAAATCCACAGATAATTGGCGTTGCCGAACTCCTTGTTCTTATTGATACTTGGCAGTCCGAAAGGCAGCCGCCCCGCACTCTGGGCGGACTCCGAGTTTACCTTGTCCACATTGAACGGCGGATTGGCCATGACATAGTCGCAGCAACCGTCCAGATTGTGGGCGTCGTGATAGAAGGTATTCGCTTCATCGCCGGACTTAATGATACCGTTGAGCCCGTGAACAGCCATGTTCATCAGGCAGAGTTGGGCATTGTACTCCACTTTTTCCTGCCCGTAAAAGGTCATGGCAGAATTGGCTTCCATCCCGGCGGCATTGACAAAATCGCCGGTCTGGACAAACATACCGCCGCTGCCGCAGGCAGGATCCAGAAGAACGCCGCCGGATGGTTCCAGCACATTGACGATCATCTTGACCAGTGATTTGGGAGTGAAGAACACGCCATCGTCCTGGGCGATGTTCTTGGCAAACTTATTGAGGAAGTACTCATAGATGCGGCCAATGACATCGCCGCCTACCTCGTCCAGTGCACTGTTGTTGAAGATGCGGAGCAGCTCGGCCAGCAGTTCGTCGGAGAACATGGTGTAGTCCTTTGGCAGCACACCGGTGAGCTGCTCAGACTGGGTCTCCACCAGCTCCATGGCGTTGTTGACCACCTCGCCCAAACTGTTCATGGTGTGACCACTTTGGTTGGTCAGCCCTGCGGATGCGATATCGGCAGGAAGATTGACCAGATATTCATACTGCGCTTCCTTGGGGAGGAATAGTGCGCTCTTAGATACAAAGTCGCTGGCTTCCACGGGCATGACGCGGCCACTGCGCACCGGGCGGTTCTTCAAAATCTCTGCTTCTACCAGTTTGAAGCGGCTGTATGCGTAACGCAGAAAAATCAGACCCAGCACGGGCATACAGTATTGATTAGAGGTCAGCTTGGAGCCTGCGCGCAGCAGGTCGGCGGACTCCCAAAGGTCAGCCTCAAGTTTTCTGATATTTATCATTGGTTTTGTCTCCAATTTCAGGATTTCAGCTTATAGGTTCTGTTCCGATTTCCGCCTCCGGCTACAATAATTTCCTCCTCAGTCAGTTCAGAGAGGAGTTTCTTGGCTCGTGTACTCTTGACTCCAAGAAGCGCTGCAATATCGGCACTTCTGGCCGAAACGCGATCAGTAAGGTATGCTATGATTTCTTCTTTCTGCCGCGCAGATTTTATCGCCGCTTTTTTATCGTCACCCTTGGAGAACAAGAGCGTTAATGTTGTCCGCTCCGGCTCGAGTTGCTCTGTAATCTCCGGAGTTGTCCAATTCTGCTCACGCCAGACGCGGAAGATATTTGGAATGTCAGGATCGGGCAAATCTACCGTGTGTAGGGATTTATCTGCCCATTCTTCCACTCCCAGCAGGATAATGCCGCCATGGGTATTGGCAAAGGCTGAATAGGTTTCCCAAATGCTTTTGGGCAGCTCGCCAAGGGCTTTCTTTGCCTCAATGCGGTTGTTCTCCCTATACTGCTCGATTTTGGAAAAGTCAATCATGATTATCCTCCTTTACGAGCTCGATGATATCGCCAAAATCACAGTCCAGAACCTCGCAAATCTTCGTTAAGATTTCCGTACTAATATGCTGGTTCTTACCCAGTTTAGCAAGAGCGGTGGTGGACATGCCAGTTGCTAAGCGGAGGTCCTTCTTTTTCATG
>OFMU01002132.1_pt1 | contig 11192 bp, 9 predicted proteins | sample 1541861 | NCBI WGS metagenome assembly OFMU01 (sample SAMN04209238, study PRJEB22552) | human gut metagenome | biome: gut; material: feces | host: Homo sapiens | place: USA: Oklahoma
ACCTCCCAAATACAGACAGTCCATGCGTTGCCACCCGAAAGACCACCCTACAAAAATCCCAACCAATATCATACAAAATATAATGGTACACGCCGCAATGACCGCCGTCCCCCCTACCTTCACCAGTTTCTTGAAACTAAATTCCAACCCTAGAGCGAACAACAAGAATATCACACCAATCTCCGACCATGTATGGATATTGGCCACATCAATGACCGACGGAGTAAGAGGAACATGGGGACTTGCCAAAAAGCCGGCTACGATATAGCCGAGAACAAGAGGTTGCTTTAACCGTTTAAAGACGAGCGTCATGACACCGGCGCAGATCAGAATCAAAGCCAAATCACTTATCAATGGAGCCAATTCAGACATAGCTAATAAATTTTTGATTGCAAAATTAAGAATTATCTATTTATCATATTCTTCATCCTATTATTAATTTTGCATTAAAAGCTGTTTTTATGAAAAGGAACTAACCGTAAATGTATATCAGCCATATAAAGAAAACGCGAATATTCAGATTTCTTGAATATCCGCGTTTTCTTTGTTATCAGCGTTCTCTTTTCCGGCTTTCGATTTATTTTCTGAACGGGGCCTTTACTACTACAGCTTTCAGCTTGCGTCCGCGCACATCAATAAATATTTCAGTACCTAATGCTGTGTAAGCGGTCTGAACATATCCCATACCGATACCAATCTTACGCATTGGAGACATGGTTCCACTAGTTACTTCACCTATTTTCTCTCCATCAGCATTTACCAGTTCATAACCATGACGGGGAATACCACGGTCTACCATTTCAAAAGCAATCAGCTTGCGTTTCAATCCTTCGGCTTTCTGCTTTTCAAGTAAAGCACGTGAAGTGAAATTCTTTCCTTCAACAAATTTGGTAATCCAGCCCAATCCTGCTTCCAACGGAGAAGTGGTATCACTCAAATCATTACCATACAGGCAAAAGCCCATTTCCAAACGTAATGTATCACGAGCCCCTAGCCAGATAGGTTTAATCCCTTCAGGAGCACCTGCTTCAAAAATTGCTTTCCAGATAGCCTGACCAGCTTCGGGATAAAAATAAAGCTCGAAACCACCTGCACCGGTATAACCGGTATTCGAAATAATCACATCTTTCTGACCGGCGAACTCACCTGTGGTAAAAGCATAATAAGGAATTTCAGACAAGTTGACCGGAGTCAGTTTTTGCAAAACTTCCATAGCCTTCGGTCCCTGAATAGCAAGCTGTGCCATACGGTCGGATGCATTTTCCAATTCCGCACCCACTGTGTTATGGCTGACACACCAGTTCCAGTCTTTCTCAATATTGGCCGCATTTACCACCAACAAGTATTTTTCGGATTCATAGTGATACACCAACAGGTCATCAACAATACCTCCCTCCTCATTAGGGAAACAAGTATATTGCGCTTTACCGACGGGCAAAGTTGCCACATTGTTTGAAGTCACTTGCTGCAAAAACTCCAACGCATTAGGACCTTTTACCCAAAATTCACCCATATGGGATACATCAAAAACACCTACGGCATTACATACAGTAAGATGTTCATCAATAATTCCCGAATATTCAATAGGCATATTATAACCTGCAAATTCGTGCATTTTCGCCCCCAAGGCAATGTGTGTTTCGGTAAACGGAGTTGTTTTCATGTTATTACTTTACTATTTTAAGGTTAATAAATTACTTATCTTGCCACCAATTCAGCGATTTTCACCACCACTTTCATGGCTTTCTCAATAGACTGGATTGGCACGAACTCATATCTGCCATGAAAATTCAAGCCGCCGGCAAAAATATTGGGACAAGGCAATCCCTTGAATGAAAGTTGTGCACCATCCGTTCCACCGCGGATAGCCTTCACCTTAGGTGTCACGCCCGCCTCTTCCATAGCCTTGAAAGCGATATCAATGATATGCATCACCGGCTCAATTTTCTCACGCATATTGTAATACTGGTCTTTCAATTCCAATGTAACGGTGCCTTCTCCATATTTCTTATTGATGATTTCCGCCCACTTTTTCATATTTTCCTTGCATGCCTCAAACTTGGCACGGTCATGATCACGGATTATATAAGAGATGGTAGTCTGCTCTACTTCACCCGTCATGCCAATCAAATGATAGAATCCCTGATAACCATCAGTACATTCGGGCACTTCATCCGTAGGCTGTAAAGACACAAACTCATTAGCCACACGCAAGGAGTTGATCATTTTATCCTTTGCATATCCCGGATGTACGTTACGTCCTTTAATAATCACTTTCGCAGAAGCGGCATTAAAGTTTTCAAACTCCAACTCCCCTACTTCACCACCATCCATCGTATATGCCCACTCGCATCCGAATCTCTCCACATCAAATTTATGTGCACCCAAGCCTATTTCTTCATCAGGATTAAATCCCACACGAATTTTTCCATGCTTGATTTCAGGATGTTCTTTCAAATATACCATAGCTGAGATGATTTCAGCAATACCCGCCTTGTCATCAGCTCCCAACAATGTTTTGCCGTTGGTTACAATAAGATCCTCCCCTTTATGATCCAACAGTTCGGGAAATTGCTTGGGAGAAAGTATAATGTTGTCTTCTTCGCATAATACAATATCCGTTCCGTCATAACCATAGACAATGCGTGGGGTGACTCCCGCACCCGTCATATCGGGACTGGTATCCATGTGTGCAATAAATCCGATGGTAGGAACCGGTTTATCCGTATTGGCCGGCCATGTGGCAAACAGATAACCATTCTCATCCAAAGAAATTTCCTGAAAGCCCAATTGTTCCAATTCAGATCTTAAATATTGTGCAAACACCATCTGCTTCGGTGTACTGGGGGTAGCCCCGCTATTCTCATCAGACTGAGTGTCGAAGCTTACATATTTTAAAAATCGTTCTATTACCGTCATTTTTCTTTTTGTTTTAATATTCATACTTGCCTGTAAAAATAGAAAAAGAGCCGTGAATTGCCAAACAAATCACGGCTCTTTTTCATTAATATTTTATTATTTTGTTATTAGAAGCAACTGGAACCATCAAAACAATGGGTACATACCTTACATTTTGGTAATCCTATCGCTTCTACCAAAGTTTCCAAAGTATTGAATTTCAAGGAGCTCAAACCGAAGCGGTCGGCAATCATTTGCACCATCTTCTTATACTCCGGCGAATCTGTCGTTGCATATTTTTCCAGATTCTTATTTTCATCGCCTTCAATCTCCTTAATCATCCGGCGGGTTATCAATTCCAAATCACTTTTTGAAGAAGTGAAACCAATGAAAGGGCATCCATAAATCAATGGCGGACAAGCAATGCGCATATGAACCTCTTTGGCACCATAATCAAATAAAATTTTTACATTATCACGAAGTTGGGTTCCACGCACTATAGAATCGTCACAGAACAACACGCGCTTACCTTCCAGCATTGCACGATTAGGTATCAGCTTCATTTTTGCTACCAGTGAACGCATTTCCTGATTGGCAGGAGTAAAACTACGAGGCCAGGTGGGTGTGTACTTGGCAATAGCACGATGATAAGGAATTCCTTTGCCTTCAGCATACCCCAATGCCATGCCTACTCCCGAATCAGGAATACCGCAGGCACAATCAACTTCCGAATCGTCCTTCTGCCCCATTTTATAACCACTCATAAAACGTACTTCCTCTACATTTTTCCCTTCATAGCATGAAACAGGAAATCCATAATATACCCACAAAAAAGAACAAATCTGCATTCCTTCGTTCGGCTTGCGCATTTGTTCCATTCCGTCGGCACGCAAGCGAATAATTTCGCCCGGTCCTACATATTTCTCTATTTCATAATCCAGATTCGGCAAACTGCTTGATTCACTTGTCGCAGCATACGCACCCTCTTTTTTACCTATCACAATCGGAGTACGTCCCCATTTGTCACGTGCTGCTATAATACCATCTTCCGTCAATATCAGCATGGAGCATGATCCTTTGATTTTATTAAAGACATTCTCTATACCATCTACAAAATTTTTCCCTTGCACAATAAGCAATGCGATCAGCTCCGTCTGATTCGTCTTGCCAAGACTCATTTCAGAAAAGTGCATATTAGCTGCCAGCAAGTCGCGTTCCAATTCCGTAATGTTATTGATTTTAGCTACTGTGACGATGGCGAACTTGCCCAGATGCGAGTTTATCACGATAGGCTGCGGGTCCGTATCACTGATAATGCCGATACCCGAACTACCTTTGAACTTTGGAAGTTCAGATTCAAACTTCGTGCGGAAATAAGAACTCTCCAAATTGTGGATAGAACGCATAAATCCCTCTCCTTGGGCATACGTAGCCAAACCACCTCTTTTTGTTCCTAAATGTGAATTATAGTCCGTCCCGTAAAATAAGTCGGTGACGCATTCAGCCTTTGAGACTGTTCCAAAAAAACCACCCATTCCTTTTTGCGTATTTTTCGTTTAGGGTGCAAAATTACGAAAAAAGTTTGGCTCTGAATGAATAATCATTGCTATTTTTGCATTAAAATGTAGCATTTATGAAATCACTATTACTCATCTTCTTGGGAGGAGGTACAGGAAGTATACTTCGCTACCTGCTTACCATAAGCATTTATCGCCAGGGAACAACGAATTTTCCGTGGGGTACTTTCGCAGTCAATATTTTGGGTTGCATACTGATCGGGGTATTCTATACCCTCACCTCACGCATTCATATCAACAATGATATAAGACTGATGCTCACTATCGGACTTTGCGGTGGCTTCACTACTTTTTCCACTTTCAGCAACGAAAGTCTGCAATTACTGAAATCAGGACTCTACCCCTCTTTTTTCACCTACATCATCGGTAGTGTGGTATTGGGTATCCTCGGAGTAATGCTAGGGATATGGATGAGCGAATAAAGCAAAAAAATATCCCTCCGGCTCTATACCACATAGAACAGGAGGGATTGAAATTGCACCTCAGTTATTAAACCTTATTTTAATCTCAAGACACTTCGTCCGGCTGTAATGGCTGCACTGTTTGCAGGAGTTGACTTACGGGTACAATAATCAAATTCCGCAGTTTTCTCTCCGTTAAATGATTTCCATTTTAATTTCAGCTTCACTGTTTTTCCTTCAGTGTCAGGCAAGGAATCCAAATTAAATGCCACCAGTCCGTCGGCAGGTTCACCATATACATCACCAAAAGCATTATGACGGAATTCTACCTCATAAGGATTTTCAGCATCTTTACTCATCAACAAATTGACAAAATGAGCTTGACTGCGATTTCCCCACATGGTTCTGAAACGCAAAGTCAAATAACCGTCCTCGGCAATTGTTACCCAATCGTTAATCATATCTACAGGGTCAGTACCATATACTTCATCATTCTTATCTCCTAAATCACCGGCAATCGGTTTTGTCAAGATACTGTCTATCCAGTTGATATGTACAGCCTTGTCATACTCTCCGCTTGACTCATTCACCGGATCGAAATTTACAAGGGCCCTTACTTCCTTCTCACCATAGGGAGAATTTTTCATATTGACAGGTAACAGTGTCGTACTGTCATCCAACTGCATAAAAAATGAATTGTCGGCCACCGGTTTCACTGTAACCAGTGCATTGGGCAACGCATATCTATAATAATCATTATCATCATCATCCAAACAGGATTGAAAGATCATCACAGAAGCAAGTACCGCTACAGACGCAAGCAATTTATTAAAACCAAAAAACTTTTTCATTGTGCTTTTCTTTACTTAGTTAATTATTCTAGTTTATAAGTCCTTTCTATTGAAAGAAATGCAGGCCATACCATAATGCTGCACGAAGTTTTGTTAAGAAAACATAATCATCTGACAGTTATGTTACAAACCTTCTTCCATTTATATTTCTTATATTCACACAAGCGAGCCATAGGCGAACAAAGGGATAATTTTACCGAAATTTAGCTCATCTCAAATTACTAATCCTATGATTTTTTTATCTTAATTTTGTTACTGTTTTTTGAAAAAAGAAAAGATTTAGAATAAAGAGTTTTATGAAAGCTACTATCACAAGTCTCATTTTTTTACTACTGTCATTAACCGTCTCATCGCAGACTTATAAATATATTGGCATAGAAGAAGGACTAAGCAATCAGAAAATATACAAAATTCAGAAAGATGCTCGTGGATATATGTGGTTCCTTACCCATGTGGGGATAGACCAATATAACGGAAAAGAAATAAAACATTATAAATTAAGAGAAGGTAACAGGGAACTAGACCCGTTATTGAATATAAACTGGACTTTTTTAGATAAAACAGGTACACTACTGGTCACAGGAAAACAAGGCAGAATTTTTCGTTATGATTCAGGCCACGACCGTTTTGTACAGATATACAGTATGTACAATTACTGGAATAAGGACTACCATGCTTTCGTGAGATATAGTTACATAGACCAGGAGGATAACGTATGGCTGTGCGGCAAATCGGCTATCCACCTTTTTAACATAGAATCCGGACAAAAGCAACGAATCTCTAACCGACTGGGAAATATCACCTGCATAGAACAGATAAACAGTGAACATTTCTTTATAGGTACAGACAAAAGAATCTATCTGGCAAAACTGGAAAACGGGAATTTAAAAGAGCTCTCCTGCGGCAAACTGGGAATGATGGATATGCACGTACATGAATTATATCTACACCGTACAGCCAACAAACTGTTTATAGGCACTTTTGAAAAGGGAGTCTATATATATGACTTGAACAGCCAGAAAATTGTACGTCCCGAAGTAGAACTGACAGATGTGAATATTACACGGATCAGTCCTTTGAACACAAAGGAGTTATTAGTAGCCACTGAAGGAGCAGGAGTACACAAGTTAAACATAGACACCTATGAAACAGATCCTTATATCATTGCGAACTATGGTAGTTACAACGAAATGGACGGAAACATTATCAATGATGTATATGTAGACAACGAGCAGCGTATCTGGCTGTCCAACTATCCTACGGGAATTACCGTCCGCAATAACCAATATACCAACTACAACTGGATAAAGCACTCTATTGGCAACCGGCAGTCACTAGTAAACAACCAAGTAAACTCCATTATAGAAGACAGTGACGGGGATCTGTGGTTTGGAACAAGCAACGGCATCAGCTTATACGATTCAAAACAAAAGCAATGGCGTTCTTTCCTAAGCTCTTTCAATCACGGACTAAAAAATCAGAACCGCATTTTTATTACTTTATGCGAAGTCTCTCCGGGTATTATATGGGCGGGAGGATATGCATCGGGCATTTTCCAGATTACCAAGAAAAACGGAAACATAGAATACCTCACCCCTGCCCAATCCTTCCATCTGAATGTACGTGCCGACAAATACATACGCGACATTAAAAAGGACAGATACGGGTGTATATGGTCCGGAGGATATTATAATCTGAAATGCTTTAATCTGAAGACACGCCAAGGACGTCTTTATCCCGGACTAGGTTCTGTTACTGCCATTGAAGAAAAGGACAGTACATCTATGTGGATAGGTACCTCCACCAATCTTTTTCTACTAGACCGGAATTCGGGCAAATACCATGAAATACCTCTGCCCGGTGGAGCAACCTACATTTATACGTTACACCAAGAAGACAATGGTTTACTCTACATTGGCACCAGTGGTTCCGGACTATTTACTTATGATCCGGTAAAAGAATCAATCAGCGCCCATTACCATACAGGAAACAGCCCGTTAGTATCAAACAGCATTTATGTTATTCTACCCACAAAAGACGGGAATATCTTGATGAGTACCGAAAATGGTATCAGTATTTTCTCGCCTACCAACCGCCAGTTCCGCAACTGGACTCGCGGACAAGGGTTGATGTCCACCTGTTTCAATGCCGGCTCCGGCGTACTACGTGCCAATGGGAACACCGTATTCGGAAGTACAGACGGTGCACTGGAATTCCCCCCAAACATAGAGATGCCCAAAACAGGAGATTCACATATGATATTCAGCGATTTCCGTATTTTCTACCAAACTGTATATCCCAATGATCCAAACTCTCCTCTGACTAAAGATATCGACCAAATAGAGAAATTGAATCTGAAATATATGCAAAATACATTTTCCATCCGAGTATCCTCTATCAATTACGATTATCCGTCGGACATACTATATACCTGGCAGTTGGAAGGATTCTACGATGGCTGGACTACTCCCAGTGACGAAGGAACTATCCGATTTACTAATGTTGCTCCCGGCACCTATACACTGCGTGTACGTTCCGTTTCCAAAGAGGATAATAAACACGTGTTGCAGGAGCGGATATTGAAAATAACTGTAGCACATCCCGTGTGGCTCAGTTTTTGGGCTATTTGTATTTATGTCCTGACTATCATTTTAGCAACATACGTCATTTTCCGCCTTCATTCCATGCGCAGAGAAAAAAAGGCCTCGGATGAAAGAACTCGGTTCTTTATCAATACAGCGCATGATATCCGTACTCCGCTGACACTGATAAAGGCACCTTTGGAAGAAATTCAACAAAAAGAAAATTTAAGTGAAGAAAGTCAGGCCAATATGCTTACAGCCATGAAGAACGTGGACACTTTGATACGCCTCACCACCAATCTGATAAACTTCAGCAAAGCCAATGTGTACTCATCCTCCCTTCGTATATCGGAACACGAACTTAATACCTATATGGAAGGAATATACCATGCCTTTTATAGTTATGCAGAAGCCAAACAGATCAAACTCGACTACAAAAGCAACTTTGAATATCAAAATGTATGGTTCGACAAAGAAAAGATGGACTCGATCACAAAAAATCTGATTTCAAATGCCATCAAATATACTCCCGCCCACGGTGAGGTACACATTATCACCCGCCATGACAAGGACAACTGGAGTCTGGAGATTACGGACACGGGCATCGGGATTCCTGCCAAAGAACAGAAAAAGTTATTTAAGTTACACTTCAGGGGCAGCAATGCCATCAATGCAAAAATTACAGGCAGTGGAATCGGACTGATGTTAGTGTGGAAACTGGTACGTATTCATAAAGGAAAGATCAGCATAGAAAGCGTAGAGAATAAAGGCACCCGCGTAAAGGTTATCTTCCCCCAAAAACAATTCCGAAGTCAACAGGTTCCGACAAAAACGGTACAACAAGAAAACGTGGTACCAGTATCCCCTAGTGCAGTCTCTCCCCACACTTATAAAGATCAGTATCGGCAGCATGTTCAAAATGCACAGCGCATCCTGGTTGTGGAAGACCATGACGATCTACGCGAATATCTGTCTCATACTTTATCCGAAGCTTATCAAGTGGAAACATGTACCAATGGAAAAGAAGCCTTAAAAATCATCCCCGAATTTAAGCCTGATTTAGTATTATCGGACATTATGATGCCCGAAATGCGGGGGGACGAATTGTGTTCTGCTATCAAGAATAATATACTGACGTCTCATATCCCTGTAATTCTGCTAACAGCATTAAATGACGAAAAGAATATCGTTGAAGGGTTGGAAACAGGTGCGGACAAATACCTGATAAAACCTTTTAACATAGGAATACTAAAAGCATCCATAGCCAATATACTGACTAACCGTGCACTACTTCGTAGCAAATATGCAGAAATGGAACTACACAATGACAGCATTTCCATAAATTATAGCAACACATTGGATCAACAGTTCCTGGAAGCAGTAAAAGAAACAATAACTGAAAATCTAGACAATTCAGGTTTCAACGTGGAGTCACTCTGTGCTTCACAAAATATGAGCCGTTCCAGTTTCTACAATAAACTAAAAGCATTGACAGACCAAGCTCCGGCAGACTATATCCGCCTGATCCGGCTGAAACGGGCAGCGCAATTACTATCCGAAGGACAGTATAATATATCCGAAATATCAGATATGACCGGGTTTAATGATGTAAAATATTTCCGCGAGGTATTCAAAAAATACTATAAAATAAGTCCTAGCGGATATAGCAAGGGAGAAATGAAGGAAGAACCGACTAAACCATAAGATTCCTAAAGAAACTTATTTTGAACAAAATTTATCATTAACGCATTAACAGATAAAAGAGAAAATGAGTACTTTCGGGGCATTCATCCGTAGAATAAACTGACTTATGATAGGAAAAATTAAAATGATGGCAATCATCACGTTTTACGTAGCTGTATTACTTGTTATTGCAGTGTATTTGCAAGACGGAAGCGGAACATTCTCCCATTTTTTCGAAAATGCAAATCTATACATACGTAATTTGCGTAATGTACATGCTCCGGCTTTCCATCAAACTTATGACAATTATCTGCAACTTTTTCCACTCATACTTCTATTCGGACTGAAATTGGGAGGAATAAGAGGTAATTTCGGATGGAAACGGCTGTTCACTTTCATAGTCTTGTCAGTCGTACTGACGCAGCTGGTAGTAAATGGATTAAAACTCACCACAGGGGTGCTTCGCCCGGATGCCACAAATTATTTCTCTTTTCCTTCCGGACATACGGCAGCAGCGTTTATGGCAGCTACCCTATTGTATAAGGAATATGGATTCAAAGGATATTGGGTAGGATTAGTAGCATACGCAGCAGCTATAGTTACAGGGTTTACCCGCATTCTGAATAACCGTCACTGGCTGTTTGATGTCATCATTGGTGCGGCCTTGGGAATATTGCTTACTGATTTGGCTTTCCGCCTGGTACAACTCATATTCAAAGACCGGGGACTTATACAACATAAATAAATACTATAAACTTAATAACACAACAAACTTGGCACTTATGAAAAAACAAATGATCTTATTGGGAATGTTAATGGCATTTTGTATGGCAGAGGCCAAAGTAACACTGCCTGCATTATTCACAGACAATATGGTATTACAACAAAAATCGAATGTCATTTTTCATGGCCATTCATCTACAAAAAAAGAAGTGATAATAGAAAAAAACTATGTATAATCAAAATAAAAGCGCTTTATTGTAATAAATAATAAATATACTCAAAAATAACAATCGTTTTCCTTTAAAAAATAATGTTTTTTTATTAACGATATTTTTATATTATCAGAATAATAAATTTAATTTCCATACAAAGTATAATATCCGTTATAAGAAAATAAAAAATATAAAAATATATTATAAAATAAAAAAATAAACAGAAATAATACTAAATATTAAAGTTAAAGTAAAATAAATGATA
>OFMU01002148.1_pt1 | contig 11124 bp, 14 predicted proteins | sample 1541861 | NCBI WGS metagenome assembly OFMU01 (sample SAMN04209238, study PRJEB22552) | human gut metagenome | biome: gut; material: feces | host: Homo sapiens | place: USA: Oklahoma
CGAACTAAATATATCTGCTGTTCAGTTTTCAAAGTTCATTTAAAACTTTCGTTTTATTTTCTTGCCCTCTCTCAAGAACAAGTATTATAATATCAGCTTTTACATTTTGCGTCAACACTTTTTTTTAACTTTTTTTAAAAACTTTCATAAACAATTGATTTATATATTTTTTTCAATTTCTTTTAACTCTTCTATATCCAGTTCTACCAATGCTTTTAAAACTTTTTTTCTTTCTGATTTATCTTCATAACTTTTTATAATTTTTTCTCTAATTTCACCAAGCAAATCTACATATTCTGCAAAAGATTCATCATAAACCTCCTCTAAATCTTTTCTAATTTTTGCAGATAATGCTGGAATTTTTCCTCCTGTAGATATTCCTATCAATAAATCTCCTCTTTTCACATAAGAAGAAACAGTAAAATCAGATAAATCTCTGCTATCTACTACATTTATCAATTTAGACTTCTTTCTACATATACAAGCAATTTCCTCATTAACCTCTTTATCATCAGTAGCAGCTACAACTATATCAAACTTATCTATATACTCCTCTTTAAAAATATCATTTATTAAATCTACTTTATTTCCAAGCTCTAAAAATCTACTGTCAAAATCTGGAGCTAAAACAGTAACGCTTTTTCCAAAATCTAAAAAATTCATACACTTTCTCAGCGCTACATTACCTCCACCGACTATTATTATCTCCATATTATCTAAATTCAAATTTACTGGATAAAACAATAACTTCACCTCTTTTCAAAAAATCACCTAAAATAATAACCTCTATTATAACTTTATCCAATAACCCTAGTAAAAAAATCATAAAGTGACTTATTTGTTTTTTTATTAATCTCTCTATCTTCAAAAAACTTTGGGATTGGTTCATATGGATTCCGTTCTCCACAAATATCAGCACCTATAATATCATGATCCATTAAAAATCGTTTCAATATCTTCTTCAAAAGCTCAACCGACATCTTTCCTTGACTCCAATTAGTCTTTGCATAATGCTTGCTCAAAACATCTTTATCTATAGAAACATACAATGGTACATCATTTTTTATAAGCTCCAATTTTTCCTCAGCAACTTTCTCTTCCAAATCTCTAAGGCTAACACACACCAACTTATCAAACTTTTCCTTTGATATACCCTCAATATCATCTATATTCTTCTGACTTGGTCCTATTAAAATCAATTGCTCTAAATTATCATTATTTTCTAATACCTCTCTAGCCCAATCTCCGCAACTAGTAAAACTATGGATCATAGGAACTTGCATATCATTATGATAATCAAACAAAACAAGAGAAAACTTCCCTTCTAACTTTTCTACAAAAAATTCTGTCATATAATGATAATTTCCAGAATCTATAAAATGCACTCCATTTGGGCTGTATCCTTCTAACCTTCTTTTTATTTCATTAGCTGCATCATCTGTACAATACATATTTGTCCCAGATATATCTGAACAATCTACCCAATCTGTATCTCCTAAACTCTCTGCTATCTCCTTAGAGTATGTATTACTAAAATTAACAACCAAATTTCTATCTTTATACTGCATTATCTATTCATCCCTTTCAAAAGCTAGTACCTACTAGCAAAAAAGGGAGCCTAAAATATTAGCCCCCTTTTCCCCGTATTCATTTATTATATATCAACTAAACTACTTTGTCTAACTTTAAACTAAAAGCTTTTACCAAGTAATCTAATTATACTTTTCTATCTCATCTCTAAGTGTATCTATCAAATCAGAACCTATATCATTTTCAATATCATCCCAAACCGACTCACTTGCCTTCTTCATAGCTTCTAAAGTTTTCTTATCTAAGTTTATAATCTCTGTTCCACTTTCTTCAATAACATTAATTCTATCATCAAGCTGTTTATCTGTAGTATTTCTCGCCCATACTTTAGACTCCTCAGCAGCCTCATAAACAATAGCCCTTTCTTCATCAGTAAGTGAATTCATAACCTTAGATGAAGCAATACAAGTAACTGGATGTATAAAATGATTCGTATTTACAAGATAATCCTGCTGCTCATAAAATCTTGGAACAATTATCGCCTCTAGTGGATTTTCCTGTGCATCTATAGTCCCCTGCTGAAGCCCTATATATACCTCAGAATAAGACATAGGTGTCGGATTTGCACCTAATGACTTCCAGAATTTTATATGATATGGATTTTCCATAGTTCTTATCTTTAATCCCTTAAAATCGCTCAATTTATCTATCTTCTTGTTGGAAGTAGTCTCTCTAAATCCTTGATCTGCAATCCCAAGAAGCTCTACATTCTTTTCACTATAATATCCTTTTAATTTTTCAAAAAGCCCTCCATCAAGAACCTTTCTAGCAATCTCAATATTATCAAATGCCATAGGAGCATCTAACACAGCTGCTTCGGGAATAAAAGAAACCTGTGGTGAAGTTGCCTGAAAAACAAAACTTATATTTCCTCCTTGGCAAGCCTCAAAAATTTCACCTCCTAGAAACCTATAGCAGAGCCAAACTCAGCTGAGGTATGAATGTTATCAATACTAACACAACCATAAATGCAATAATAAATGGAATTGCACTCTTTATAATCTCTTCCATCTTTATATTCGTTATTGTACTCGCCACAAATAAATTTACACCAAGTGGAGGAGTTACAAATCCTATCGCCAAATTGACACCCATCATAATACCAAAGTGAATTGGATCCATTCCGTAGCTCTGTACTATTGGTAAAAGTATAGGTGTCAAAATTAAAAAATCTTTCCTCTAGCCATAATATTTCCAGACAATATAAACATCGGTACTGCTAAAATAGGGAAACTATTAACTCCATTTATCATAGATCTTATAATATATTGTGCATCTGCCGGAAACCAAGAATCCGCTAAATTAGGCAATATACTAATTGAACCCAGTACTGCCCCAACTGGCAGCCCAGCTACAAGCAACAGTGCAAATAAAAACATTAAAACTCCTACTGCCATAATAACCTCCTTAAAAATCCGACTTTATTCTTTCATCCTTATTCTTTAACACACAATACAATCTTTTCAATTACCCTAATTACAGCTAGTCCACTACCTACAACAACTGACGAATAAACTATATACATAGGTAGTCCTAAAGCTGGACTTCTCTGTCCACTTAAAAATGAGCTCTTAACAACCAAAAATCCAAAAACAAATATCGCAGTGAAAAATACAACCATTAAGACTCTATCTATCATCAATACGATATTTTTTAATTTCGCGGTAAATAATCTATAAACTGCACAACCTTTAATGATGCGCCTTTATTAATACAATAAGGTACACCTAAAAAAGCCGACCATATAAATAGATATCTGACTAACTCTTCAGACCATGTTAGTGAATTTTGGAATACATATCTAGCTATAATTTGAACCCCCAACACTAAGGTCATACTTATTAAAAGTAAAACCAGCAAAACCTCTTCAAATCTATCCGGTATTATCTTCTTCACCGCCATATCTCCTTTCAAATTAATTACGCTCTTTCAAAAGTATTTCTCTATCTCATTCAATTTAATTCAATAAATCAATACTACTTGAAAAGGGCGTATTCTCTACAATATATAATTTCTACTATTATAAACTAGCGTGTACTATGTCTAAAACAGTTTTTAAATCTTCAACATTTATCTGTCCTGGAGCAGATACTTTACCTACAGCTCCAAAAGTAAGTGCTGAACCAAATGCTTCTCCACTTAATCTACTTATAGCCCCTGTTCCTGCCATTGACATTGTTATTATAGGTCTATCAGCGTAATTAGTGAACATTTCTTCAGTAGCTGCAAGAAGAGTTATCACATCTTTTTTATTCTGAGGCATAACCGCTATCTTAGGAACATCCACTCCTAATTCCTGCATTTTTCTTAATCTACCTACTATATCGTCTTTTTCTGGAGTTTTGTCGAAATCATGGTTTGATCCAACTACTTTTACTCCATTTTCATGAGCTGCTTCTACAACAGCTTTAACATATTCATCTCCTGTAAATGCTTCAACGTCAACTGCATCTACTAAACCAGTTTTTGTAGCATTTATATTTAATTCAACGTATTTATCAGCTTCTATAGCTTTTTCTCCACCTTCTTTTGAAGTTCTGAAAGTGAATAATATTGGAGTTTCTCCTAGAGTTTCTCTAAGTTCTCTTAAAACTTCTTCAGTTTTTCCAAAGTCGAATATATCATTAAACCAGTCAACTCTGAACTCTACTATATCTGCTCCAACTTCATTTATTTTTTTAGCTGAATCTATTATTTCTTCTTTTGTTTTTTCTACTATCGGTACACATATCTTAGGAATTCCCTCTCCTAATACTATGTTTCTTATTTTACAAGTATTCATAATTTATCTATCTCCTACAAGCACGTCCATAACTCCCTGAATCGTACTCACTTCAGCCTCTTTATATACCTCAAGGCCAAACTCCTCTATCGTCCTACTAGTCACAGGACCAATAGACACAAGCTTCTTACCTTCAAGCAACTCCTTATAATTCTCTCCAGCAATCTCAATAAGATTCTTAACAGTAGAGCTGCTTGTAAACGTAATATAATCCACATCAGACTTAAGTACATCCTCTGCAATCTCTCTACTCTTCTCATCTATCATTGTCTTATAACTGAATACCTCAGTTACATCACAAATCTCTTTTAACTTATCAGCTAAAAACTCTCTAGCATTTTCAGATCTCGGAATCAAAATCCTATCACTGTTCTTAACAGTTTTTTTCATCTCTTCAAACAGCGACTCTGCTACAAACCTCTCAGGAACAATATCGGCTTTTATACCTCTCTTCATAAGTTCCTCAGAAGTACCAGTTCCTATTGAACAGACTTTAAGACCAAATAATACCCTAGAATCAAGTCCCATATCGTCTAAAGTCTCAAAGAATAACTCAACACCATTTCTACTTGTAAACACAATATGTGTATAATTTTTTAAATTCTCTATCTCTTTTCTAAGCTCTGTATCGTCATTTTTCTCAATTTTGATAACTGGAAGCTCTACTGCCTTTCCTCCAAGAGAGTTTATTTTTTCAGAAAGGTCACTGCTCTGTTTTCTAGCTCTAGTCACAACTACTTTCTTTCCAAATAAATCTCTTTTTTCAAAGAAATTCAGCTTATCTCTCACCTTTACAACATCTCCAACAACAATTAACGATGGAGCTTTTACCTTTTTCTCCTGTGCAACTTCATACGCATTTTCTAAATCTGTAACTACTGTTCTCTGATTGTATCTAGTAGCCCAACTTACAAAAGCAACAGGTGTTTTTGGATCTCTACCTTCTTCTATAAGTCTATCACTTATATGTTTAAGATTTCCTATACCCATTAAAAATACTAGTGTTCCCTTGCAGTTAGCAAGTGCATTCCAGTTAATTTCTTTATCCTCGTCTTCTCTTAGATGTCCTGTAATTACATGGAATGAAGACGCATAATCTCTATGAGTTATAGGTATTCCTGCATAACAAAGTCCACCTATTGCAGAAGTTATCCCAGGTACAATTTCAAAGTCTATCCCTTCATCATAAAGTACCTCGGCTTCTTCTCCACCTCTACCAAAAACATACGGGTCTCCACCTTTTAATCTAGTTACTATTTTTCCTTCAAGTGCCTTTTTAGCAATTACCTCGTTTATCATATCCTGTGGAAGTATGTGATTGCTCGACTTCTTCCCAACATAGATAAATTCGCAATTTTCTTTGGCCTCTTTTAAAAATTCATCATTTGCAAGTCTATCGTATATTATTACGTCGGACTTTTTGATACACTCAAGACCTTTTAAAGTCATAAGTTTTGTATCTCCAGGCCCTGCACCTACAAGATATACCTTTCCTTTCATTAAAAATCCTCATTTCTATCTATTTAATTTATACTAATTTATTTTGTTTGTACTAATCTTTTTATTTTAATCTACAAATAATATTATTCTTCTCTGTGTTTTTTCAAAACAAGCTTAGCCAAATTACTTCCAAGCTCTTTTGGATTATCTCTATCTCCTTCAAGAGATGCAACAGTTATCTTTTCTCCGTCCTCATCTCCAAAAATTCCAGTAAGAGTCAGTTTTTCTCCGTCTACCTCACAGTATGCACCCATTGGAATATGACAGCTTCCGTCTATTCCAGCAAGATAACTTCTCTCTGCATCAGTCTGAATCTGAGAAATCTCGTCCTTTATAGCGTCTATCATCTTTTCAAGCTCTTCATCATTTTCCCTTATTTCTAAAGCAAGTGCTCCCTGTGCTGGTGCTGGTATCATTAAATCTACAGGAAGAAATTCTGTTATCTTTTCCTCTAAATCTGCTCTAATTACACCAGATGCAGCTAAAACTATCCCATCTAAATTTTCAGATTCAATTTTAGATATTCTAGTTTCTATGTTTCCTCTTATTGGAATAATATTCAAATCTGGTCTTTTTCTTAAAAGCTGATATTTTCTTCTCTTGCTTCCTGTTCCTATAGTAGCTCCTATTGGAAGTTCATCAAAACTATTTAACCCTTCTCTAAGTATAATTACATCTCTAGGGTCTTCTCTCTTTGGAACTGCTGCAAATTTTAAACCTTCAACCACCTCAGCTGGCATATCCTTCATACTGTGAACAGCTAAATCTATCTCACCTTCTAGTAGCTGACTTTCTATCTCTTTAACAAAAAGTCCCTTATCCCCTATCTTATCTAATGATAAATGTAGGATTTTATCTCCCTTTGTTTTTATTATCTTAACTTCAAACTCAACCTCAGGGAATTTTTCTTTTAATCTATCAATCGCCCAATTTGTCTGTATAAGCGCTAAATTACTTCCCCTAGTTCCTACTCGTATCTTCATTTTTATCGCCTTTCTATTTATTTTTATAGCTTTTGTTTACTAGAATTGTTGAGAAATATGAAATCTTATCCTCAAGTCCAGCCTCTCTTAAATCCTTATATACAACTTCTCTCTCCTGAGATGAATTGCTGACAAGTATTGCATTGTCAATTAATCCATACTCTTCTAACTTAGCTATTACTTCCTTAAAATTCTTATAAACCTTCATCAAAACTATACAGTTGTAGTTTTGAAGTATAAAGTCTAACTTTTCCTCTTCTATTGTGCATGGAGTTACAACAAGTGCATCCGTATCCATAACAAGAGGGAAATTATTAGAAGATGCTATATTAGAAAACGAAGAAATTCCAGGTATTGTAACCACTTCCACATCCTCGCTAAGTCTTTCCATTATATAAACATAAGTACTGTAAATCATTGGATCTCCAAGAGTTACAAATCCTACATCTTTTCCATTTATATTTATCTCATCTTCTATCTCTAGAGCTATTTCTTCCCAAGCTTTTATTTTCTCTTCTCCGTTAAAATTCATCGGGAAATGTCTCTGTCTTATCTCTAAATCCTCTGGTAAATAGTCTTTAACTATCGACAAAGCTAAACTTTCTCCACCCTTTTTAGGCTCTGGAGTAAATAATATATCTATCTTTTTTAAAGTTTCCACTGCTTTTATCGTAAGTAACGAGCTATCTCCAGGCCCTGTACCTATTCCGTAAAATTTTGCCATTCTTTTCTCCTCTAAACCTCTTCAGCTTCTAATGCGTGCTGCACAAATTTCTGCTGAATTTTTTCTATCTCTCCAAGTCCTTTTAAATGAACTTCTGTTTCTATTCCTTCAGATTCTATTATATTTTTCCAAGAATCCTCTTCATCTCCTGCCATATCATTCTGTGCATGGTCTCCAGCAACAAGCATAAGTGGCATAAGGTGTACTTTTTTAATATCTCTTTCTTTTAATCTTTTCACTACACTGTCTATTTCTGGATAACCTTCAACAGTACCAACATATACATCTGCACCCATATCTCTAAAATAGTACTCTATTGCAGGGTATGCACTGTGGCTTTCGTGGTCAGTACCATGTCCCATAAGCACAACAGTTGAGTCCATTTCATCTGTTACTTCTTTTATAGCTTCAACTGTTTCTTTGTAGTCCTCTATTCCAAAAAGAAGTGGTCTACCAAATTTTATGCTCTTAAATTTATCCTTGTACTGAGCTATCTGATTTTTTAATTTTACATATTCATGTCCACATATTATGTGTAATGTCTGGATAACTACTTCTTCGTATCCCATTTCGTAAAGTCTATCCATAGCCTGAATTGGATTATCTATTTCTATTCCATCTCTTTTTTTCAATTTATTTATTATCATATTAGATGTAAAAGCTCTAAAGAAATCATATCCTTCAAAAACAGCTTTTATCTTATCCTCAACTGCATGTATAGTTTTTTCTCTAGTATCGTGGTAGCTAGTCCCAAAACTTACAACAAGTATCGCCTTTTTCATATTATTTATCTCCATTTCTCTACAATAAATTTATATTTTTTCTAGCAATCAAATTTTGCTTCATCTTTCCAAATATCTAGTATCTCTTCAATATCTTTTAATTCACTAGTCTGATTTGGATAGTCCATTCTCTGTCTTTTAAGAACAATTACGTCTATCCCACATTCCTCACAAGCGTCGATTTTTTCTAAAAATCCACCTGCAGCTCCACTTTCTTTAGTTAGCATAAGGTCTATGTCGTAGTGCTTAATCATTTCTACATTCATATCTTTTGAAAAAGGCCCCTTCATCGCAATTATATTATCAGCATTGAATCCAAGCTTTTCACATTCTATAATCACTTCTGATGTTGGAAGCACTCTCGGGAATAATTCTATCCCAGATAAATTTTCTCTATACTTAGCTAAATTCTTACTTCCAGTTCCAATGAGTATTCTCTTATATCCACCATTTTTAGCCATTTCACACATCTCATCAATACTATCTGCAAAACGACAACCTTTATAATCTATCTCTTCAAGTAAAGATTTTCTCTCGTATCTTATATATCCTGTGTCCGTAGTTTCAGCAGCTTTTATAGCATTTTTTGAAACCTCTGTAGCATAAGGATGAGTTGCATCTATTATAAAAGAAATCTCGTTTTCCATTATAAATTTCTCCATATCTTCTTCACTCATCTTTCCAAGATGAATCTTCTTCGCAATGCCATCAGCTAAATCTTTTCCATATTCAGTCGTTACAGAAAGTATATATCTATTACAAAATCCTTTTTTATTTATCAATTCGCATATTTTTATGCTGTCCGAAGTACCACCTAAAACTAGTACCACAAAATCACTCCCTTTTCTAAACTGTATACCCTCTAGGAGTTATCATCATATCCTTATCTATAAATGTCGATTTATTTCCGACAATTACCATTGTGGTCATATCGACTATTTCAAAATTCATAGTATCAAATGTGCAGATGTGCTTCTCTTCGCCTTCTCTTCCTGCATCTTTTACAATTCCAACAGGAGTGCTTCCATCTTTAAATTCTCCCATTATTTCAAATGCTCTAGCAAGATGTTCACTTCTTCCCTTGCTTCTTGGATTGTATAGGCAAACTACAAAATCTGCTTCAGCTGCAAGTCTCAATCTTTTTTCTATAACCTCCCAAGGAGTTAGAAGATCGCTAAGACTTATATGGCAGAAGTCGTGCATTATTGGAGCACCTAAAACAGAAGCCGCTGCAATACTTGCAGTAACTCCAGGTACAACCTTGACCTTAATATCCTCGTCCTCTTTAACAACAAGCTCAAGAATAAGACCTGCCATTCCGTAAATTCCAGAATCTCCACTACTTACAACAGCTACATTTTTTCCATCTTTAGCTATTTCTACAGCCATCTTACATCTGTCAATTTCTTTTCTCATACCATTTTGTACGACTTCCTTATCAGAAATCATATCTTCTATTAAATTAATATATGTCTTATATCCAACTATTACATCTGAATTTTTTATCGCCTCAATAGCTTCAAGAGTCATATACTCTTTTCCACCAGGGCCAATTCCTATAACGTAAATCATAACTTTATCCTTTCATTCTGCCAAAAGCAAAAGTTGTTCCATTATTTTTATACTTTCCCGAAATAACATTTCCACTTAGGAGATATGCTGAAGGCTGTGCAACAGAATACACCCCAGTGTTTTTCTTTACAAATTCCGATTTATCAAACATATAGTCACAAGTGCAAATCTCATCCACATCAAATAAATTAAACTCTGCACAAAGAGCTTTTGATAAATCTATCATACATTTTTCATCTTTTTTTATAATCAAGCTCCCTGTCTTTACAATTGCAGCTGGATGTATATTGTTCAAAGCAGAAAAAATAGAAAACTCTTCAATCATTTTTTCAGTTTCTGTATTCTTTCTACACCCCATCCCAAGTGCAATTCTTCTTGGAACTAGCTTTATATAGATTAAATCCTCTTTTTCTTCATTATCTTTCTTTATATTATAAATAATCTCATCTACCCAGCATCTAAGCTTATCAGTAACTGAAACGAGTGCATCTAGTTTTGCTATTGCATCAATCTCAGTTTCTTCATCTATCAACTCAAATCCAGATAGATTTAGACTATCTTTTTCACTTTCATAATCCGAATCAAAATATATCCCCACTCGCTTGTCATCCACAAGATATGAATTTACAAGCTTTGCAGATTCTCTAAGGTTTTCCACATATCCACCAATTTTAGACACAATAACATCTAAAGCACCTTTTTTATTAGTATCTGTAGATGTTGTAATCACTGGATTTGCGTTTAAAACATCTGCTATTTTTAAAGTTATTTCATTTGCTCCACCTATGTGTCCACTTAGTAAACTAATCACATTATTCCCATTATCGTCCACAACCAACACAGCTGGATCCTCAAACTTACTCTTTAAAAATGGAGAAATACATCTAACTGCAATCCCACAGGCAGATACAAAAATTATACATTCGTATTTATTTAAAAGCTCTCCTGTAAGCTCTTTTATTCCTCTCTTTCGGAAAAATACATCTACATTTTCTAGCTCTGAAGCTATTTTTTCTGCAGTATTTTTCCCTTTTTCTGTAACAGCTATAATAGCTATTCTTATATTTTTCTTAGCAATGACGATATCTTTTTTAGATATTCCATTTTCTAAAATCCTGTCTACTTTATTCTTTAAATCAATATTTCTCTCTATAGAAATCGCATCTGAATCGAATTTAGTTTTCTCCATCT
>OFMU01002159.1_pt1 | contig 11076 bp, 11 predicted proteins | sample 1541861 | NCBI WGS metagenome assembly OFMU01 (sample SAMN04209238, study PRJEB22552) | human gut metagenome | biome: gut; material: feces | host: Homo sapiens | place: USA: Oklahoma
GCAGCCAGACCAGCGGTGGAAGCGGGGATGCCGCACTCGGAGCCCATGATGGCAGCGCCCTCGCCGTTCCACAGGAAGTCGATCAGGGCAGCAGCCTCAACGGGATGCTGGCAGGAGGAGGTGATGGCCATGCCCATGGAGACCTTGGAGAAGCCGCCGTTGGCCTTGTCGCCGAACTTGATCTCCTCACCAACGGTGAAGCCGGAGTTGTCAGCCAGAGCAGACTGGTACTTGTTGGCGGAAGAATCCCACTCGAAGATGCCGGCGTACTTGCCGTCGATCCACTCCTGAGACTTGTCGATAGAGTCGAAGCCGGCAGCGATCATGGTAGGACGGGTGGGGATGACGTGGTTGTCCTCGAGGGACTTGATGAAGTTCAGGCCGTCAACGACCTCTTCCTCGGTGTACTGGCACTCGTTGTTCTCGACCCAGGCCTTGCCGTACTTGGACTCGAGGTAGAAGGTCATCAGGATCATGCGGTCATACTGACCGATGGCCAGAGGATAGTAATCATCGCCCAGCTTCTCCTGGAAGGCCTTGCCGGCGGCGATCAGATCATCATAGGAGGTGGGAACCGCCTCGATGCCGGCCTGCTTGAAGGTGTTCATGTTCCAGTAGAAGATACGGCCAGTCATCGAGATGGGCACAGCCTGCAGGCTGTCGGCAACGGTGCAGGCGTTTTTGGCGGCATCGCTCCACTGGCTCAGGTCGATGATGTCGCTGTACTCGCGCAGGTCGACGAACTTCTCGCCCGTGGGGCTGTACTGGTACAGCCAGTTCCAGTTGACCTGCATGACGTCAGAACCCTGATCAGCAGCCAGCGCGGTGGACTGCTTCTCTTCCCAGCCGGACCATGCGCCGTAGGTGGGGGAGACGGTGATGTTGGGGTACTTCTCGTGGAAAGCCTCCAGAGCCTTCTGGTAAGCCTCGTGGCGGGAGTCGCCGCCCCACCAGCTGATGGTCAGCTCAATGGGATCGGTGGTGTTGATCTCGTGGGTCTCGGAAGCGGTGACCTCAGAGCTGGCAGCAGTGCTGTCTGCCGTGCTGGCGGCCTCGCTGGTAGCAGCAGGGGCGCTGCTGGCGGCCGTGCCGCAGCCGGCCAGCAGAGTGGCAGCCATGGCGGCAGCAACGCCGAGAGAAATTGCCTTCTTCATGTTTTTGTCCTCCTAATATTGCTGTGCGATGTATTGACGCAGGCTGCTGTGTGCGGGAGCCGTACCACAACATCTGCCTTTCGCTTGCCTATATGATAACAAAATGTTCACGCAAAATAAACAGTCAAATTGGTGTGTTCGCAAAGAAACCGAACAAATCTTGCTTTGTTGCCTGTAACCAATTTGACACCACCGTCAAAATTAACGAATACCAACGATACTGTTTGTGCAGATTGCTAAAAGAAGCTGCGCGGTTTGTTTTGACTTCCTGCCGGGAGCGTGCGTATCTTTACCTGTCGAAATACGCGAATAATCGCAAAAAATGCAGGTTTCCTGCAAGAAAAGTGCGAAATCGCAAATAATATTGCATCTAAATACGCGCGGTGCAATATAGTTGCGCTTTTGGCATCCGCGGCGCTGCGCAGGCAGGGCGGCGTAATGGAACCGCAATTTTTGTACCGCTGTAAAACACACCGATTTTGCAGTGCAGATGACTGTAAAACAAGCGCATAAAAAATCCCGCCGTGTGCAGCGGCGGGACAAAATCTGTGCGGAATAGCTTATTTGTGGGGGTGCCGCGCCAGAAAGGCACGGTACTCACGGTACCAGCACTGGGGGCAAAGGCTCTGATACTCGACATTATCCACCGTGTCGATGGCAACCTGCGCGCCCTCAAAGACGAACTCGCCGTTGACCTTGCGGCCGTTGCAGATGGCCTTGCGCCCGCAGGCGCAGATGGTTTTCAGCTCCTCGATCGTATGGGCAATCTCCAGCAGCCGGGTCGAGCCGGGAAAGCCGCGCATCATGAAATCAGCCCGCAGGCCGTAGCAGATGACCGGAATGCCCAGATCGACCGTGACAAGAAACAGCTGGTCGGCCTGCTCGGGCGTGAAAAACTGGCTTTCATCGCAAAGCACGCAGGCAATTTTGCCGTGGGCGGCCTCATCGGCCCGGACCAACTCCGTAATGTCCACCTCGGGGGTGACGAGCTGATCCACCTTGCAGCAGATACCCAGCCGGGAGACGATCGAGTCCTGCCCCTTTGTGTCGATGGCAGGCTTGAGGATCAGCACCCGCATACCGCGCTCTTTATAGTTGTGGGCGACCTGCATCAGGGCGGTGGTCTTGCCGCTGTTCATTGCGCCGTACCGAAAATATAGTTTTGCCATGTTGGCTCCTTATCGGTTTATTGATAACCGTAGGGGCCGGGCATGCCCGGCCCTCAACCTTCCCGCGATCGCGCGTCAACCAGTAGGCTGAGGGCCGCACATGTGCGGCCCCTACAAGGCGGTCTTTTATAGAAATATTACTTTTCCTGATTTCTCAGCCTGTACCCCAGGCTCATCAGGCTGTCGCCCAGATGGACATTCTCCACCGTGACATCGGGATACTCAACGGACAGGTCGTAATGGCTGAAATTCCAGAAGCCCTTGATGCCCTGCTCCACCAGCTCACCGGCGAGATCCATAGCACTCTGGCGCGGCACACAGAGAACTGCCACCTCGGGGTGATGCTCCGCGCAGAATTTGTCCAGATCACTCAGGGGCAGGATGGGAACGCCGCACATCTCTTTGCCGATGAGGTCGGGGTTGACATCAAAGACGCCGAGCAGCCGGTAGCCGTTGGTGTCGCGGCTGATGAAGCTGGACACCGCAGAACCCAGACGGCCGGCACCGACCAGAATGGTGGGCAGCCTTTCGCCGTCACCGAAGAGCAGCTTACCGATCTCTGCGCGCAGCACATCCACCTTGTAGCCGATGCCCTGCTGGCCGAAGCCGCCGAAGCAGTTGAAGTCCTGCCGCACCTGACTGGCGGTGGTGCCCATCATGTGGGCTAGCTCACTGGAGGAGATCTTGTCCTTCCCGTCAGCGGACAGATTGGTCAGATAACGATAATATTTGGGCAGCCGCTTGATGACCGGAAGCGACACCTTATTTTGGACAGCCATGATCGAATACCTCTTATCTGTATTTATCTTATAACTTATTATAAAATGCGCCGCGCCAGTTGTCAATTTTTTGTCTAAGTTTTTTGTGGGATTTCCCAAATATTATAGGGATATACAAAAACCTAACAAAGCTTTTTGGCGGCATCGACAAACACGACTTGCCTATTCTGCAAAACCGTGCATATTTTGCCTGCCGGGAGGACAGACTTTTTCTGTGTGCAGCTGTGCAGCAAAGGAGAATGAAGATGGAAACAAACGCAAAAAAGCCAAAAAGCAAGCCTCAAATCACCGAAAACCCCACCGAGGAGGCCGCTTTAAAGCGGTTAGAGCATGATTTGATCAAGGAGGACGGCATTGTGCCTGCCACAAAGGGCCGTCATGCCATCCATTGCCTGACGGTGATCGGTACGATCGAGGGACACAGCATTGCGCCGGATGCGCAAAAGACGACAAAATATGAGCATGTCATCCCGCAGCTTGTCGATATTGAGGAGGACCCCGAGGTCGAGGGGCTGCTGGTGATCTTAAACACGGTCGGCGGCGATGTCGAGGCCGGCCTTGCATTGGCCGAGCTGATCGCAGGGGTCAGCAAGCCCAGCGCCACGCTGGTGCTGGGCGGGGGCCATTCCATCGGCATCCCGCTGGCCGTGGCCGCCCGCCGCAGCTTTATTGTACCCACTGCAACAATGACGGTCCATCCGGTGCGCCATTCCGGCATGGTGCTGGGGGTGCCGCAGACACTGCGTTATTTTGAGCAGATGCAGGAGCGGATCGTCAGCTTTGTTGCGCATCACTCGGGCATCACAGCCCGGCGGTTCACCCAGTTGATGCACAACACAGGGGAACTGGTCATGGATATGGGCACTGTGCTGGACGGTCATCAGGCTGTGGAGGAGGGGCTGATCGACCAGCTGGGCGGGCTGGAGGATGCACTGGCCTATTTATATAAGGAAATAGAGCAGTAAAGGCGGACGGGCAAATCTTGTTTGTCTGCCAACTCTGCGGTAACCGCGCGATTCCGGGCGTGCAGCCCTGTAGGGGCCGGGCATGCCCGGCCCGCGACCTTCCCGTAAACGCGGCTATACCTTATAGCGCCAGGGCCGGACATGTCCGGCCCCTACTATGCGGCGGCGCGGAAGCGTATGTACTGCCACACGAGACCGGGGGTGAACCATGTCCGCCCCTACATAATTTTGTTGCGGCAGCCTATTGCAATCTACAATATTATATGCTATATAATATATAACCCTATACACCATACACCCGGAAAGGGGGCACCCTATGGCCATCAACACCACGGCGGGGCTGCTGGATGCCATTGTGCTGGCTGTCGTCGGGCGGGAGGAAACGGGCACCTATGGCTATAAGATCACGCAGGAGGTCCGCGCGGTGCTGGACCTGTCGGAATCCACGCTGTACCCGGTGCTGCGCCGCCTGCAAAAGGACGGCTGCCTGACCGTCCATGACGAAGCCTTCAATGGCCGCAACCGCCGCTACTATCAAATCACGCCCGCAGGCCGCGCCCAGCTGGCGGGGTATCGCGCCGAATGGGACGCCTACACAGCCAAAATCGACCGGCTATTTGAGGGGGAGACACAATGAACAAACAAACTTATTTAGCCAAGTTGGCGCAGCTGCTCGCCCCTCTGCCCGAGCAGGAGCGCCAGGATGCGCTGAACTACTACGAGGAATACTTTGACGCCGCAGGCCCGGAAGCTGAGGACGCCACCGCCGCCGAGCTGGGCGACCCCGCCGACGCCGCCCGCAAAATTTTGGAGGGCGAGGGCCTGATGCTGGACTCCGCCCAAGCCGCAGCAGGGGAGAGCAGCGCAAACGAACCCGCAGCCACCATCGTGCCCCGCAGCAGGCTGGTTTTGGCGGCGTTGCTGGGGGGGTGCCTGTTGGCTGCTGTGGTGCTGCTGGTGCTGGCCCGCCGCCATGCCATGGGATATGGCCGGGGCAGCTGCAACGCGCGGGTGCTGGCCGTGTTTGGCAGCATCTACCGCCTTTTGGTGCGTCGCGGCCTGCCGCCGGATACACCATCCGATGCGCCGGAGTTTGCCGCATTTTTGCAAAGTTGTGTCCCCGCCCTTGAACCCCAGGATGCCGAAGCTCTGCTGGCATTGGCCCAAGCCGCCCAATTTGGCGCAGGTACGATGACTGAGCAGGATACGGACAAAATGAGAAAACTTTACCAGGTTATAAAACACACTGGAAAACGGAAACAGAGCCAGAAATCGGTTGAAAAGCAGAGCCAGGAATGATATAATGACCCCGTACTGGGGTAGCGTGTTCTTTGCTTTCTTTGCACAGGGGGCTACCATGATCCAGAAAAATGTGGTATAATATGTTAAGTCCATTGACCAAGTAGGGAATAGCCGGGGGTGGGGGACTGGTTTCTGAAACGGTACCCTGGGAACTGCCCGTGGGGCGGAAAACCGGCAAGGACAGAAAGAAGATCTTATAGAAGCAAACGTTAACAGGAGTAAACCCATGCCGCGCCGTAAACAGACAGAAGGAGAAAAAAAAATTGACATCAGCCAGATGGCTGAAGACCTTGGCGTGTCCAAGACCACGGTATCCCGTGCCCTTTCGGGCAATGGCCGTGTCAGCGAAGCGACCCGCGCCCGCGTGGTCCAGTACGCCAAAGAGAAAAACTATGTGCCCAATATGCTGGCACGCGGGTTGGTAACCCAGCAGTCTTATAATATCTCACTGGTGTTCTCGCGCCAGTTCGGCAACCTTGCCGCACCATTTTTGCGCAAAACCGTCAGCGCCGTGTACGATATTGCCACCCGCAATGATTATGATGTGCTGATGACGATGGTGGGCGAGCAGGAAACAAGCCCGATGCAGCGTCTACTGGTCAACCGCAAGATTGATGGCGTGATTCTGGCCCGCACGCTGGAGCGTGATCCCCTGATCCCCATGCTGCAAAAAAGCGGCATCCCCTTTGTTGCCATTGGCCGCCCGGCTGACCAGGATGTCATCTCGGTGGACCATGATCAGGTGGGCGGCTGCCGCGAGCTGGTCAGCCTGCTGCTGATGAAGGGCCTGCACCGCATTGCTTTGCTGGGCGGATCCATGCTGTACACCGTCAACCAGTCCCGCCTGGAAGGCTATAAGCAGGCGCATGACCGCGCCTGCTGCAAGATTGATGAGAGCCTGCTGTTTTTGGAGCTGGAAAGCGACGATCTACGCACCAGCGCTGTGGAGCTCGCGGTACAGCGTGGGGCGGACTGCATCCTGTGCATGGATGACCAGGTTGCCCTGCTGGCTTTGAGCACCCTGAGACAGCTGAACCTGCGCGTGCCGCAGGATATCCGTCTTGCCTCCCTGTATGACGACGAAGCGCTGCAGGGGTGTACGCCACAGATCACGGCGGTCTCTTTTGATGCCGAACAGCTGGGCCGCCGTACCGCACAGCAGTTGCTTTCCCTCATCCGCCATCAGCCGGTGGAAACCCGCACCCTGCTGGGGTACCAGGTGGGGTTGCGTTTATCGACCCAGACCTGAGAGAAAAGTAGATAATGATAAATCAACTGCCCGTACACGGTATGATAAGCCGTTGTGCGGGCAGTTTTTTCGATAAGGGGTTTTGAAAAAATATAGCGGTCACATAGTATCCCAGCGCCGCAGCGTCAAGCACAACAGGGCAGGGACACAGAAAAACAGGAGGCAACAAGTATGAAGTGCATGGATAAACATGAATTTGAGCAGCAGAATGTTTTTGGAACCGGTGCCGCAAACACCGCTTATGCCAAGTTTTTCATTGGCCAGTCGTTCCTGAACCCGCTGACCGACCCTAAAACCGGTCTGTTTTTGGCCAACGTTACCTTTGAGCCCGGCTGCCGCAACAACTGGCACATCCACCACGCGGCGAGCGGCGGCGGTCAGCTGCTGCTGTGTACCGCCGGTGAGGGCTGGTATCAGGAGGAGGGCAAGCCCGCCGTCAGCCTGCACCCCGGCTCGGTCGTCATGATCCCCGCGGAGGTCAGGCATTGGCACGGCGCCAAGGCCGACAGCTGGTTCTCACATATCGCCGTCGAGGTTCCCGGCGAGGACTGCCGCAGCGAGTGGTGCGAGCCCGTCAGCGACGAGGAATATAGCAAGCTTGTTTAAAAAGGGCTTTGCCCTTTTTAAACAAATAGGTTCGCGCTCCGCCCCACGCGCAAAGTGTTTTTTGCGGCGTGTATGCAGCGAAAACGCTCGCCCCAAAGGACAACGTCCTTTGGGGCGAAGTGTTTTTAGGCGTGGAACGGGAACCCATAGGTCAGCGGGTCATTTTCGTCGATGAGGAACGTGCAGCTGCCGGTCTTATAGGCCGTGCCGGAGATCTCGACGCGCACGGCGGGGAAGCCCCCGACCTGCTCGGCGGCGACGGCCCTCCCCGTGAAGCGCTGACCCATGAGGTTATCCTGCGCCGTCTCCTCACCGATGGCGAGCCTGCCGCGGTGGACGAGGTCGGCTACCCGCGCACTCACGCCGGTGCCGCAGGGGGAGCGGTCGGTCTGCTCGCCCTCGAAGATGATGCAGTTGCGGCCGGAGTAGCCGGGGGCGGCGTCCTTGTCGGAGTAGAGCAGCATGAACTCGATTTTGCGGAAGGCGGGAAGCTCCGGGTGCCGGAAGGACGCGTCGTCGTTGACGTGCGCGAGCACGTCCATCGCCAGATTCGTCAGTGGGCGGAGGCTTTCGAGCGTCATGGGGATGCCCTGCTCGTCGACGTTGATGAGCGCGAACACGTTCCCGCCGAACACGATGTCGGCGCGGACGGTGCCGTGGTGATCGGTGTGAATCTCCTGATCGGTGCTGTAGACGAACGAGGGGACGTTCTGCAGCGTGACGCTCTGCGCGCGTCCGTCCTTCACGCGGATGCGCACCGGCACAAGACCCGTGACGGTGTCGATCTTCATGACGGTCTCCGGCTCCGTCAGGGGGATCCAGCCCTCGTTGACGGCGGCGGTGGCAAGGCAGATCGTCCCGTGGCCGCACATGCCCTCATAGCCCACGCCGTTGAGAAACAGCACGCCAAAGTCGGCCTCCGGGCGGCAGGGCTTCGTCAGCACGATGCCGAACATGTTCTGGTGGCCGCGCGGCTCCTGAATGATCGCCGTGCGGAGGTTATCGTAGTGCTCGCGCATGTCCTGCTCTTTTTCCTGCATGGTGCTGCCGCGCAGCTCCGGCATACCGTCGATGACGATCCGCGCGGGCTCGCCGCAGGTATGCATTTCGATGGTTTTCAGTTCTCTCATCTGTCTGTTCCTCCTTAATAGCTTACAGCTCGATGCTGTCTCCGAGATGAAGGGCCTGTGCGCGGTCGTAGATCCGCTTCGCCGTGACGAGGTCGAGCGCCGCCGTGCCGGTCGAGTCGAAGAAGGTGATCTCGTCTGCGCTTTCGCGCCCCGGCGTCCGGCCGAGGATGAGCTGGTCGAGCTCGCCCGTGATGTGCTCCTCCGTCACCGCGCCGGACGCGAGCGCCTGCATCAGGTCGCCCGCCTCGTGCAGAACGCCGTCGAGCGTGTCGGCGTAAATTTTCCCCGCCCGCGCGATGAGCTTCGCGTCGAGCTCCGCCTGCTGCGGCGTGCAGGAGCCGATGCCGTTGATGTGCGTTCCGGGGCGGACGAGTGCGCCGTCAAAGAGCGGGGTATACGCACCTGTGACGGTCGTGATGATATCGGCATTCGCCGCGGCTTCGTCCGCGGGGACGTCCGCCGTGCAGAAGGCGCCGTGTGCCGCCTGCACCTGCCGCGCGAGCGCCGCGGCCTTATCGCGGCTGCGCCCTACGATCTGCACCCGCTCGATCGGCCGCACCGCGAGGACGGCTTCAATCTGCTCGAGTGCCTGTCCGCCGGTGCCGTAGATCGTAAAGACGCGGCTGTCCTCGCGCGCGAGCAGCCGTGTCGCCGCACCGGCGAGCGCGCCCGTGCGCAGGCGGGTGAAGTACGTCCCGTCGAGCAGGGCGCACACCGCGCCCGTCTGCGCGTCGAGCAGCACCATTGTCGACGGCGTCGACGGCAGGCCGCGCTTCGCGTTTTCCGGGAAGCTCGAGACGATCTTCACACCCAGCGCGCCAGCCGGGGCGGCGTAGCCGTACATGTACAGGCTGCTGCCCGGCCCCTCGGGGACGGCGATTGTCGTGCGCAGCGGAATGTCACACACCCCGGCGGAGTAGAGACGCAGCGCTTCGCATGCGGCGTCGATGGCCTCCGGCATGGTGCAGGCGCGGCGGATGTCCCCTTCACGCAGAATCAGAATGTTCATGCGTCCTCCTTCTGCCCTTGCGGGCGGTTTGCGTTGTATTTTCCATGGACGTCAAAAACGTCGCGGATGCCCTCCATATCGTCGCCGAACACCTCGCGCGCTTCAGGCGGCAGCTGCATGCGCAGGCGCGTGCAGTACGCGTCGTGGCGGATGCACTCGCACGCGAGCAGCGTCATGTGGAAGTTGCGGGTGTAGATGGCTTCGGTCATCTGCTCGCGGCTGAAGCCCGCGTAGATCATTTCCTGCCCGTCCGTCTCCAGCAGCAGCCACCGGCCCTTCCACTCGCGCAGCTTGTCCTGCTCAAAGCCGTGGCAGTAGAGGTTCGGGATGCGCGTCTCGTAGCGCTGCGCCGTGTCGTAGAAGATCACGACGACCTTCTCAAGCTCCGCCTGACGCCGCACAATGGCGTCCTCCAGCTCCTCGTCCAGCTCGTCCGCCCAGATCTGCAGCATCACCTGCTCGCGCGCCTCGCGGATCATCCGCAGGCAGCGGCTGCGCGCGCTCTCCCAGTTGCCGAGGTGCCAGATCCGCTCGTCATTCTGGCCGCAGACGAGCCCCTCGGCGGCGAGTGCGAGGTTGCGCAGCCCCCGATCCATCTCGCCGCGCAGCAGCTCCGCCAGATGCGCCGGTGATTCCGCGCGGTAGAGCGTCGCGCGCCCGTCGCTGCTGCTGAGCACCGCGCCGCGCTGGATGAGCGCTTCGAGGATCGTGTAGATCTTCGACCGGGCGACGCCCGAGAGCTTGCTCGCTTCGTACCCGCTTACCGCGCCGCCCTCGAGCAGCGCGACATACACCTTTGCCTCCGACTCCGTGAACCCGAACTCCCGCAGCTGCGCGATCATGGAAATATCCGTCATCGCAAGTCCCTCCTCACTATTAGTAGCTCCTTTTGGTAACTACTATAGCGGCGGGGAGCGGCGCTGTCAACAGCAGTTTCCAATCGGCGGAATTTTGTGGAAAAATATCCGCGCCGAGCAAAGACTCGGCGCGGATGCTACAATGTGCCTGCAAAGGACAGGCCGCCGGGGGCGGCCTTTTGGAAAAATGTCGGTTAGAAAAAGCTAACCGACAGGGGGAGGAGATACGCAGATGATGGAGAACTATCTGGTCAAGGATTTCCGAAGGATCGCGGCGCAGCGGTTTCCCGCGCAGGCGGAGCAGCTGAACGCCACCTTTGACGCGCGATTGCGGACGCTGTGGGAGGAGAACGCCGGCGCGAGCAGAGAGAAGAAGGAGCACCTGCGTGCGGTATGGCTGTCCGGAGCTCTGCCTGTGCTTCTGCGACAGCGACGATATCAGCTATGCAGGCCTGCACCCGAAGCTCCTCTGGCACCGCACCAAGACGCTGGGCCGCGGCAACGACTGCTGCGACTTCTGCCTGAAAATCCGGGATCACACCGACAGGGAAATAGACTGAGGAGGAAAAGTCTCGCAGAGTTCGCGGCGCCGCAGCGCCGTGAAAAAAGTGGAATTTGTTTTTTTGCGGCGGCGTGTACGTCGCAAAAAACACTTTGCGCGGAGAGAGTATATTTTTGCGCGCAAAGCACGCAAAAATGCGCGGGTCGGAGCGAAGCCCTTTTTCAAACGAAAGCACCCGCCGGATATTCCGGCGGGTGCTTTCGTTTGTTTTAAGAGAGAAAATCACACAAGGAAGATTGGTTTTTTTGTATGTTCTTATGTTACCCTCGATTGACAAGGGCAGACCCGCTTTCC
>OFMU01002171.1_pt1 | contig 11046 bp, 8 predicted proteins | sample 1541861 | NCBI WGS metagenome assembly OFMU01 (sample SAMN04209238, study PRJEB22552) | human gut metagenome | biome: gut; material: feces | host: Homo sapiens | place: USA: Oklahoma
TATGTATCCATGGAAATGTTGCGGTTTTTCGCATTTCCGTGATTCGGTTCACATAGATGATCTTTTGCTTGCTTTGCGAACAAGTTCGATGAAGAGATCTTTTTTCATAACATATGTATCCATGGAAATGTTGCGGTTTTTCGCATTTCCGTGATTCGGTTCGATTGCAAGAACTCCTTTTTGTTTGTTGATATTCAAAGCGTTACAGTTCAAAAAAGCGTCTTTGGCGTTATCGACCGAGTGATACATCATAGAGATGTCCGCGCCGGATTCGATATGAGCGTCGAGAAATTCGCTGTAATCAGCTTTGTAAACCATATAACTCGGAGCTATGACAACGTATTCATGAGGCATCTCCTCGAGGCACTCTATGTTTTCCATATAAGCGGTAATGTCGGTACTGTAAATGTCGCCGATCTGACCGTGTTCTGTATACATGATATTCAGACTGCCGCGTTTTGAGTTGATGTTGTAATGGCGGCCTGTTCCGAGGTGCTCTGTAAGGGAGCGAGGTTTTCTTCTGATAAATACTTCGATATTGTCAATTCCGCTGTTGCTCATATTAGAAATCGGAAAATCAATGATGCGGTAACGTCCGAGGAAAGAGAAAGCGCCGACAGGACGAAAATCCTGAAGACCGTCTACTTTAATATGATTTCCGGCAAAATTTATAATTCCAAAAGCTCTGTTCATATTATTCATCCCCCTTTACACGTTTTGCCACAAGTTCGATATTCTTGCTGTCAGCGCTTCCGACAACGGCGTTTTTACCGATCTTGACACCGTCTGCAACGAGCGTGCGTGTAACGACAGCTCCTTCGGCAACTTCTGCCCCCGGCATAAGAACACTGTCTATAACCTGTGCTCCTTCGGCAACTTTTGCTCCTGTAAACAGGACAGAATTTTTAACTTTACCGTTGATAATACATCCCTGTGTAATAAATGCCCGGTCAACAACGGCGTCAGCGCCGATGTACTGCGGAAGAGCAGCTACGTCTTCTGTGTAGATCTTCCAAGCCGGATCGTTCAGGTCAAGAGCGTTGTTTTTGTCGAGAAGATCCATGTTTGCTTCCCAGAGGGAATCGATCGTTCCAACGTCTTTCCAGTATCCCTTATATTTGTAAGCACAGAGTTTCTTCTCATCGCTTAAAAGCGCCGGGATAATGTCTTTTCCGAAATCGTGGCTGGAATCTGCGTTTTTCATGTCGGCAAGAAGTGTCTTGCGGAGCAGTTTCCAGTTGAAAATATAGATACCCATAGAAGCGAGATTGCTCTTCGGGTGTTCAGGTTTTTCTTCAAATTCTACGATACGTCCTGTCTCATCAGTGTTCATGATACCGAAACGGCTTGCTTCTTTCATCGGAACTTCGATAACTGCGATCGTTGCGTCTGCTTTACTCTCTTTGTGGAATGCGAGCATTTCTGCATAATTCATTTTGTAAATGTGGTCGCCGGAGAGAATGAGAAGATATTCCGGAGAATATGTATCAATGAAATCGATATTCTGCGAAATCGCGTCGGCAGTTCCACGATAAACATCAAGATTAGCATCTGATTTTTCACGGGGCGGGAGTACATAGACGCCGCTGTCTTTTGCGTCCAATCCCCAACGTCTTCCGGCAGCTACATAGCTGTTGAGAAGAATGGATTCGTACTGAGTCAATACGCCGACAACGTCGATTCCGCTGTTGGCACAGTTGCTGAGTGGAAAATCAATAATTCGATATTTTCCGCCGTATGAAACAGCCGGTTTGGCGACTTTCTGGGTCAGGTCATGGAGACGAGAACCGCGTCCACCGGCCAAGATCATGGCTAACATATTATTTTGTTTCATGCTTGAGTCCTCCCTTATAATTTACTCCTTTTTATTATACAATTTTATTTGTTAAAATGCCATAGTTTGTTGTGGAAAACAGTAAAAATTTCGTTAAAATGGCATAAAATGTAAAAAGATGTCGAAAGTAGGGATTGACATTAAAAATTTTGCTACATATACTATATTGTTAGCACCCGAACTATTATAATTTTGCGTATAATTATAGAAGCAAAGTACCTTCGGACAAGAAGATCAATGAGAAAAATTCGGATATGGAAATCAGAAAGAGAAGAGGATGGATTATGGAAGAGCGGTGTGACGTAGGAAAAATCATCAATCGGATCTCACATCAACTGAAGCGGAGAATGAATTGTCATGAGGAAGAAGATTCTTTGACGAATATGCAGCGGCATGTGCTTCATTATATATTGCTTCAGTCAATGAGCAGAGATATTTATCAGAAAGATGTTGAGGCGGAATTTCAGATCCGAAGATCTACAGCAACGGGAATCTTACAGCTTTTGGAAAAAAACGGCTTTATTTTGCGGAAAGCGGAAGATCGGGATGCGCGGCTGAAAAAGATCGTGCCGACAGAAAAAGCAGAAAAAGTCAGGGCTCATGTATTGATGAATATTGACTGTACGGAAAAGATCATCCGTCACGGAATACCTGACGAAAAAATGGCGGTTTGTATAGAAACGCTGGAACAAATTTCCGCCAATTTGTTTGAAGATGAGAAATGCTGTACAGAAAATAGTTTGGGCAAAAGAAAACAGCAGCATATAAATAGAAATCAATAGTAAAGAGAGGAGCTAATAGAAAAGATGGATAAAAAATTACTGCGCTCAGTGCGCGAGTATAAGAAGCAGTCGTTTCTGACACCTGTTCTTGTAGCTGCGGAAGTGTTTGTGGAAGTTCTCATTCCGCTTCTGATGGCGAAGATTATTGATGTGGGGATTATGAACGGCGATATGGCATACATCATCAAGCTGGGAGCTTTGCTCGTACTTCTTGCGGTCACAGCGCTTTTTTTCGGAGCGAAGGCAGGTCAGCTTGCGGCGGTAGCGTCTTCAGGATATGCTAAAAATTTAAGACATGACATTTTTTATAAAATACAAGATTTTTCATTCGGTAATATCGATCATTTTTCGACGCCGGGACTTGTGACAAGACTGACGACCGACATTACGAATGTACAGATGGCGTATATGTTTACGATCCGTCTGCTCGCAAGAGCGCCGATCATGATCGTGATGTCCCTGATCATGACGGTGACGATCAGTCCTGCGATCGCATTTATGATGTTGATCACGATTCCGGTTTTGGGAGGACTTTTGATCTTTATCGCAAAGAAAGCGCACCCGCATTTTATCAAGGTGTTTGACGAATATGACGAATTGAATAATGTCGTTCAGGAAAACGTCAACGCAGCCCGCGTCGTGAAAGCGTACGTTCGGGAAGACCATGAAGTTGAAAAATTCGGAAAGATCTCGGGTATTGTATTCCGGCTTTTTACAAAAGCAGAGAAAATCGTTGCCTGGAACTCTCCGACGATGCAGTTTACTATGTATATAGTCGTTCTTGCAATGGTGCTGATCGGCGGCGAAAGTATCATAAGCGGAGATATGCTTACAGGAGAGCTGACAAGTGTGATCGTCTATGCACTTCAGATACTGACGTCTCTTATGATGGTGTCGTTTGTATTCGTTATGATCATGATCGCGGAAGCGTCTACGGAACGTATCAACGAAGTTTTGGATGAAGTACCGGAAATGGAAGACAAAGCGGATGCAGTTACGGAAGTTGCAAACGGCGATATCGAATTTGAGCATGTGGATTTCAGTTATTCAGGAGAGGGCGGCAATCTTTCTCTGAAAGATGTAAACCTTCATATAAAGAGCGGTCAGATCGTCGGAATCATCGGCGGCACGGGAAGCGCCAAGTCAACGCTCGTGCAGTTGATTCCGAGACTGTATGATGTGACATCGGGAACAGTGAAAGTCGGCGGAACAGATGTACGGGACTATAATCTGAAAGCTTTGCGGGATCAGGTGTCTGTCGTTCTTCAGAAAAACGTACTTTTTACGGGAAGTATCTATGAGAATATCCGCTGGGGTGATGAAACTGCAAGTGATGCGGAAGTAGAACGTGTATGTAAGCTGGCGCAGGCGGACGGATTTATCAGAGAGTTTCCGAATCAATATGAGACGATGATCGTGGAAGGCGGAAATAATGTGTCAGGCGGTCAGAAACAGAGACTTTGTATTGCAAGGGCGCTTTTGAAAAAACCGAAGATCCTTATTCTGGACGATTCGACAAGCGCTGTAGATACGAAGACTGACGCATTGATCCGTCAGGCGTTCAGAGAAGAAATTCCGGATACGACACGGATCATCATTGCACAGAGAGTTTCTTCTGTAGAAGATGCGGACGTTATTATTGTAATGGATAATGGTGAGATCAACGGAATCGGAACTTCGGAAGAATTACTGAAAACGAATGCGATTTACAGGGAAGTATATGAATCACAGATGAAAGGGGGCGAGGACAGTGAGTAAAGAGAATGAGAAGAAACCTTCAAAGCCGTCAGTAGATAAAAATACATTGAAAACAGCAAAACGTCTGCTTGGATATGTGACGAAGACGTACAAAGTACAGTTCATTATCGTGCTGATCTGTATTCTTGTCAGTTCCGTTGCAACGATCTCGGTATCATTGTCGTTGAAGTTCCTGCTAGATGATTATATCATCCCTCTGATCGGACAAAAAAGTCCGGATTATACAGAACTGTATCAGGCGCTTGGCATATTGGCATGTATTTTCTTAAGCGGTGTGATCGCCTCCTTTATTTACACGAGGCTTATGGTAGTGATCGGGCAGGGAGTGCTGAAACGTGTCCGTGATGAAATGTTTGAACATATGCAGAAGCTGCCGATCCGTTACTTTGACCGGAATACAAACGGTTCGATCATGAGTCTTTATACAAATGATACGGATACGCTCCGGCAGATGATTAATCAGTCGCTCCCACAGGTACTTATGTCGGCGCTTACGATTGTGGTGACATTTATCGCAATGCTCGTTTTAAGTCCGATTCTGACAGTCCTTGCTGTTGTGATGATCGTAGTGATGACAGTTGTTTCAAGAATTGTCGGAGGAAACAGCGGAAAATATTTCGTGCGGCAGCAGCTTGACTTGGCAAATATTACAGGATTTGTAGAAGAACGGATGACAGGGCAGCGGGTAGTGAAAGTGTTTAATCATGAACGGATTTCGGAAGAGGAATTCGATCAGTTGAATGAAAGTCTGTTTGTCAGTTCGTCAAAGGCACATACATTTGCAAGTATAATGGGACCGGTCATCGGAAATCTCGGAAACTTACAGTTCGTTTTGACTGCTGTGCTGGGCGGCGCGCTTTCTGTACTTGGTATCGGAAATATTACGCTCGGCGTGATGGCGTCTTATCTTCAGTTTACGAAAAGCTTTACCCAGCCGTTTATGCAGATCGCCCAGCAGTTTAACTCGATTATTATGGCTCTTGCAGGGGCGGAACGTATTTTCAATATGATGGATGAAGAGCCGGAAGTAGATGAAGGATACGTTACTCTCGTAAATGCAAAGAAGGATGCAAAAGGAAATCTTACAGAGTGCAAAGAAAGAACCGGTTTATGGGCTTGGAAGCATCCTCATCAGGCAGACGGTACAGTGACTTATACGGAGCTGAAAGGCGATGTAAGGTTCTATGATATGACATTCGGATATACGGAGGAACATATGGTGCTTCATGATCTGACGCTGTATGCGAAACCGGGACAAAAACTTGCTTTTGTCGGTTCGACGGGAGCGGGAAAGACAACGATCACAAACCTGATCAATCGTTTCTATGATGTTCAGGACGGAAAGATCCGTTATGATGATATTAATATAAACAAGATTAAAAAGGCTGATCTGCGAAGATCGCTTGGTATCGTTCTTCAAGATACACATTTGTTTACAGGAACGATTATGGAAAACATTCGTTACGGGAAACTGGATGCGACAGATGAGGAAGTTTATAAGGCAGCAGAGCTGGCTCATGCAGACGGATTCATCAGAATGCTTCCGAAAGGTTATGAGACGCGCTTGAGCGGAGACGGAGAAGAACTGTCTCAAGGACAGCGTCAGCTTCTTGCGATCGCAAGAGCTGCCATTGCCGATCCGCCGGTACTGATCCTGGATGAAGCGACATCGTCTATTGACACAAGAACAGAAAGTATCGTTCAAAAAGGTATGGATAACCTTATGAAAGGGCGTACAGTATTTGTAATCGCCCACAGACTTTCGACGATCCGAAACAGCGATGCGATCATGGTGCTGGAACACGGACGTATTATCGAACGTGGAACACATGATGAGTTGCTGTCACAGAAAGGAACGTATTATCAGCTTTATACAGGAAACTTAGAGCTGTCGTAGAAAAGGAGGGGTTAAAACCCCCCTTTCTTTTTTATAATATAGATCGGTCGTTTCTTGCTTTCCATATAATCTTTCGACATATATTGTCCGAGCAGTGACAGGAAGATCATCTGTATGCCGTTCAACGCGAGGATCAGGCAGACAAGCAGAAGGATCCAGTTTGCTTTATGTCCGGTGAAAACGGAAACAAGTCCTGTGACAACGGCGGCGATCAGGAGAAACATGCCGATGAAGCCGGGCAGGGAAGCGGGGGCGGAAGAAAATGATAACATTCCGTCCATTGCATAGCGGAACAGCGAGCGGAAATTCCATTTTGTTTTTCCTGCGGCGCGCTCAGTGTTGTGAAACGGAATCCATTTTGTATCAAATCCAACGAAAGAGAAGATCCCTTTCATATAGCGGTTGTATTCTTTGAGTTCCAAAATAGAGTCCGTCATAGCTCTGTTCATCATTCGGAAATCACCTTTTCCGTCTCCCATATCGAGATGACATGCGTTCCCGATCAAGTGATAGAAAGAGCGGGATAAGAACGTGCGGATCGGATTTTCTCCGGTTCGGTCCTCTCTAAGTCCTGCACAGCAGTCGTATCCTTCGTATTTGACAGCGTGATACATGTTTTTAAGCAGAGCGGGCGGATGCTGCAGATCGGCGTCCATAAATACACAGTAGTCTCCCGATGCATTTTGAAGTCCGGCGTACATGGCGGCTTCTTTTCCGAAGTTTCTGGAAAATGTAAGAAAACGGACACGCTCGTCTTTCTCTGTAAAATGCTGAAGGATCTCTGCCGTTCGGTCAGAACTTCCGTCATCTATAAAAAGAAATTCGCAGACAGCGCCTTCGATCGAGGATGCGGCGTCTGAAACCGCGCTGTAAAAAGCGGGGAGAACGCTCTCCTCATTAAAACACGGAACGATAATGCTGATCACATCGTCAGCAGGATTATTTTTGATTGTCATATGGCAGCAGCTCCTTTCTGATCATATTTTGATCCTGCCCATGAGCGGCAGTTTTGAAAACGCGGTATTTGCAGAGCGCATAGTTTCCGATCACGGTTACGACGCTTACGATTAATTTTGAGCCGATCAAAGAAAGTGATAATTGATCGACGGCAAGCCAAAGCAGAACATTTTCGACGAGCAGTGTGATAAATCGTAGAGCAGCAAAGGAGAAAAACTCTTCGGGAATCCGTCTGTTTGACCGAAAGACCCATTTTCTGTTCAGAACATAGGCGGCGATAACCGCGCCTGTCCATGCGATACTGTTAGATGCAATATACGGAACGTGAAAAAATAGAAAAAGTCCGTATAACATGTAATTAACTCCGGTTGTGATTCCTCCGGTAATGATGTAAGTGAGCAGTTCTTTGCTTAAGTAAATTCGTTTCAAAGTCAGTTCCCTCTTTCTTATAATGATTATAGTGAATTTCTTACAGCGCGTTTTTATGGTGAGCCGTTGTAATATTTTGTGTTTTTCTTGAAGTAAAGACTCCAAATGTAAAAATCAGGTAACTTAAATAGCACAACAGAGATATCAGGCTGATGATACAGCCGATTTGTTTTCCGGGAGGAGAAAATCGAAATTCGATCTTATGAGTCCCCTTTTCGATATGTGCTCCTGCAAAAGCTTTATTTACGCGGATAATATCTGTGCGTCTGCCGTCGATGTAAAGCTCAAGTCCGTTTTGCCGCGGAATCGCAGACGCGAGAACCCCGTTGCTTTCTGCATGGATGCTTCCGGAAAAAACAGTCGTGCCTGAAAGGAAGGCGCTGCGTTCGGTTCTGCTGTCACAGACCGCTTTTGTAATTGTGTTCTTGTCGTCGAAAATATGTTTATTACATAAATGCCACTGTACGTTGCTGACAGTGAAATGACCCTTTGGAAAAGTAACCTTTAGTTTTGTCATACCCGAGTCACTGTCCGCTGAAAACTGATAGTGAAACGTATTGTTTCCGTTTGGGTAAGGCGCAAATAGTCCCGAAAGCTTATTGCGTATGTTGTTAATGTCGATGACAACAGGATCGATCGTTTTATTATCCACCTGGAAAGAAAGCAACAAAATGTTGCCAAAACCTGTATTTTCAACATAAAATGTCAACGATTGTTGACATTTTGAGATTATGTCATACTTATCGGCAGTCTTTTTGATAGTCAAACTATCGGGAAGTTTGCCGTCTGCCGACAGTTTCGGGGCAAAAGGAGTGATAAACTTTCCGGGGAGGTAAACGTCGCTGTCCGTATCAGTGGAAGTGTTTTCTATTATGGTTTTGCGGGAAATCGCTTCCAACTGTTCGATTTGATTGAAACGGTCAAACTCTTTTTCAGAGATTGTATCCGATGTAAAATAAACATTCGGAAGCACGTGTTTATTCTCTGCGACCACCGTGTCTTTTGCCGAAGAATACAGAGGCGTATACCCGGCGGGAATATGATCTTTTTCTGTCTCGATATACCGAACGCCAAGAAGATGAAGCATGAACGGATTATCGGAAGTAAGCAGCGCGATCCGGTTATTGATTCGGATCGGTGTATTCAGCACGTCATAATACAAGTCGGAGTAAGCGCTGTTTGTCACAGAAGAATACATAGAACTTCTTGTTATTTTCGCTTCTGGGGCGCGGTTTCCGTTTGCAAGCGGTTCGGTCAGGCTGTCAAAATGATAGAGCGGATCCATCGGAATTTCCGCAAGTTTTGTGTAAGTTTCTTTTGCCGAAACATCTGCTTTCTTTACCCAGTTTTCCTTTCTGGCAGTTGTAATATACATACCGACCGGGGCGATCAGTATGAGCAGATAGACGAGTAATTCTACCCGGGCAAAAATGCGGGGATTTTTAAACATTTGCAAAATAAGGTTTTGTTTCCGTCTTTGTATCAGGCAAAATAAAAACAGAATACCAAGTTCGATCAAAATCCACGGAAACTGAACTTGACTGAACCAGAGCAGACCAAGCGGAAGCATTACGGCAAACGGATAGAGCGGATACGATGAAACGCGGTCTGTTTCGGTGTGCGCTGATTTTAAGTAACGTACGCAGTGCAGGATGAACAGCGGCAGAAACGGAATAAGTATCTTCGGTCTGGCGTAGAGCGTTCCGTTTAAAATGTAAGAAAAGATACCGAACAATCCGAAAGATAAAAATAAAACGCTGTCAGGAAAGAATTCTTTTTTGGCAGGATTTTTTTTATTTAATCCGGCAAGTATCGTGTAAAAGCAGATCAATGTAAGCCCCAGTCCGTATTCGTTAAACAAGATGCCGTTCATAGAGATATTCGGTCCGAAAAGCTCTAATATTTTCAAAAGAGAAAATCCGCCGCCGCTTCGTCTGTGCTCCATCAGTACAAGTCCTGTCGGCAGAAGGAGCGCCGCCGCCATGCATACGGAAAGAACGGCGGAAGGGATATATTTTTTGAAAAACGAATCTTTCCAAAATGTCTCTTTTTCCGTTCTCAGCCAGTACCAGCCGATCGCGGCAAATGCGGCGATCGCAAAATAGAAGCTGTGCAGGCAGATCAGAAGCATACAAAGAGGGAGAAAGCGAAACTTACGTTTCTTCACGCACAAAAAAGCAAGGATCAAAAACGGCAGATAATTGACAAACATGATCTGACGATGCATATGGAAAAGACATCCCGCAGTCAAAAATAAAACGCTTCCGATGAAGGAAAAGAACGGGGAAATATCCTCGCTTTGCAGCCACATATAACATAAAAGAACGGAAGCGAGATAAAGTGCAAGCATATAGCCGATCAGGATGTAAACCATAGGAATCTGCGGAAACAGACATCCGATCAGAATATCAGGTCTTAAAAATCCATAATAAGAAAACTGATATCCGCTGCTTCCGCTTCCGAGATCGATCCAGTCGGGAAGAAGCGTGTGCTGTTCCACGCAGGCGTCACGGATCGTTTCCGCAAGAGCGGCATGCTGGGAAAACCAGTCCGTATTCGATCCGTAGACGGCGTCGGCAGGCAGAATTGTCGTTGTCAATATAATAAAAAGCAGAATAAGCGCTGCCGGATAAATGAGTTTCTTCATATATAATGCAACTCCTTTAAGTGTTATTTACAGGATTCCCTTTATTTCCTGACATAAACAGGATATTATAGTCGTCTTAATAAATTGCGGAAAATAAAAAGAAGAATTCTTAAGAAAAACCGATAAAATCTTAAAAAAACATTGATTAAATTGACACAAATTAAGTAAATATCACGAAAAGGATATTGGATGTACCGAAATGACAGGGAATATGTTATCATAAAATAGATGCAGACTGTGAAAAACATAACAATTTCACGGGGAAAGGAGAGAATATTATGAAAAAGAAATTTTTCAGTGCAGCGCTCGCAGCAGCTATGGTTGTGACGAGCGTCTTCTCCACAACATCAGTTGCCGGAGCGGCAGAAAATGAAACTGCAGTTCCGTATGGTAAAGTAACCGTTGAGCAGAAAGATAATACTGTTACAATCGGAAACGATGCCATCAAAAGAACATTTTCAACAGCGGACAAAAAATTGTCCACGACTGAAATTGTGAACAAAAGAACTGGTGGAGAAGGAACAACCTTCACTCCGCAAGAAGGAAGTGAAGAATTCGTTGTTAAGACAACGAAAGAGCAAAAAGGATCGATTACCTTAGAGGCAATCAACCGTGACGGCTGGACAGCAACGGCAGACAGCTACCAGAATGCGAGCGGAGACTCAGATGGACCGGCATCTAACTTGTTAGATGGAAGAACAGAGAGTATCTGGCATTCAAATTATGGGGGGGGGACTGGACA
>OFMU01002176.1_pt1 | contig 11036 bp, 8 predicted proteins | sample 1541861 | NCBI WGS metagenome assembly OFMU01 (sample SAMN04209238, study PRJEB22552) | human gut metagenome | biome: gut; material: feces | host: Homo sapiens | place: USA: Oklahoma
GGTATCATACGGAGAAGAAATAATGACTATATCTTTCTCATGTGCCAGTTTCAGTACCTTTTCGGTAACTTCAATCCCCATTCCAACGATGATACAGCTTACATTCTGCTCAATCGCCTGCAGATGGTCTTCTTCACGATTACCCATGATGACCATATCATTTTCTTCTACATATTCTTTCATCTTATCCGGATTGGCAGTTGCTACCATAATCTTTCCCTGGATAAAATATCCATGTGCGTTACCTTCGATCACTTTTCCTCCGATTGTCTCAGCGATTCGCTGATACTGCGTTCTCGCTCTGGAAAGAAGATAGCTGTCTGTTGTATCCATATATGTTTTTGCAATATCACCAATTGTGATCAGGCCTTCCAATGTGCCGTCTTTTTCACGAATCGGCAGAGAAACGATGCTGTTTTCCTGCATCAGATCCCATGCATTTTTCAGTGACATGCTCTTATTTGCTTCCGGACTCAGGCGGATATCCATATCCTTTACCTGTGTTCCTATATTGCTTAAGTATCCTGGTGGATGTACTCCAAAACGATTCAGTACATATTCTGTTTCTTCATTGATCTGTCCTGCACGTTTTGGAATATATCTGCTTTCCTGCGTAGTTCTGTTTTTGATATCACAATAGGCGATTGCAGAACAGATGGAATCTGTATCCGGATTTTTGTGTCCGATAACAAAAATTTTTTCCTGATTTTTCATAAAAATAAAATCCTCTTATTAATCAATCTAATTTAATGTTTGCAAAAAGTGATCCCAGAGAAGTCGTTGCCTGCTCTCCTGCATCCGGCACTTCGTAAACCTCTTCTTCGATTTCCTTTGCCATCATATCTGTTGCTTCTTTGATGCTGAGACTGAGTTTGCCATCTTTGATCGCAGTAACTTTGACCTTTACCGTATCTCCCACTGCCAGAACCTCTGATGGTTTCTTGATCCTTTTTTCACAGATCTGTGAAATGTGAACCAGGCCGGAAAGTCCATTTCCAAGATTTACAAATGCCCCATATGGCTGAAGACTCTCTACAGTTCCTTCTGTTACAAGACCAATCTCCAGGTTTGAAACTTTATTTTTTCTTTCTTCTTCCGCTTTTGCTCTGAGAATTTCTTTGGCAGAAAGAATCAGTTTCTTACTTTCTTTGTCTACATCCAGCACCTGTACCTGAATCGGTTTATTCAGATATTCTTCTGTGTCCTCCACATAATTCAGTGCAAGTTTGGATGCTGGAATAAATCCCCTTACACCTTCCACATACGCAATAACACCGGCATTTGTGATTCCTTTTACTACAACATCCAGCACTTCACCGGATTCTTTCAGTTCTTTTAATTTATCCCATGCCAGCACGTCTACTGCCTCAACTCTGGAAAGAAGAATATTTCCCTGTCCATCGTCTTTTCTTACAACTGTTGCAGAGACTTCATCTCCTTCATGTACTTCATCCTTCAGGCTGAATCCCGGTTCTCTGCTGTAGTTTTCTGCCGGAATCACGCCCTCTGCATAATATTTCAGATCAAGGATTACTTCTTTTTCATCTACACTGATTACAGTCCCTGTAAGAATATCGCCTTCTTCTATTGTTTTCATAGACTCTTCCAGTTCTTTTTCATAATCTTTCATTGATTCAGCCATGATTTTCCGTTCTCCTTTACTTATACTTGTTATTCTTTATTTATTATCTGTATTATAGCATGCCACATGTTTTCGCAATGCATTTCCTTCAATACATTCTTTTGTACCCTTATATCAATTATATTATAACCTGTAAAATAAAAAAAGCCCCCAAAATAGGGGCTTATAAACGAGGAGTGCCCCGGCAGTGGTTTACCGGGGCGATTATTATGAAAAAATTTATGTGTAATGAAGAACATTACAACGTCTGTTTTGTGTAGCTCTTTCGAACTATCCTTATAGTACCAGTCATTTATGAACATAGTATGAACAAGTCATGAACCTTTCGTGTATTTGCACAATTTTTTCGTTTTTCATCCTCGTTTTTTATAAAAATGTAACATATGGTTTTTTTATGTTATTTTACTTGTTGTGTATTTTATACATTGTCATATAACAGAACTCTTCTTAGTTCAGAAATCCTTTTACAAGCTCAACAAGTTTGCCAAGAATTCCCTTCACATCTTCTTTCGTAATTCCAAGGCTTTCCAGTTTGTCATACACTTTGTTTACCTGAGATCTCAGCTCATTCTCATCCAGATCCATGTTTTTGAATTTATTGTACAGCTGAATTAATGTGGATTTGTCAGAATCAGAAAGAGTTACCCCTAATTCTCCAGCTGCAACATCCAGTGCACTGCTGATCTGATCATCTGTTACATTTACTGTTCCCAGAGTTTCTTTGGCAGCGATAATAAGATCTACCACTTTATCCGGATCTGATAACAGGTCATCTACTCCACTCTGCTCCAGAAGTTCTACTGCCTGATCTACAGCAGCATCTGTTGTCTGATCTGCATAAACCATGGCAGGTGCAGTACATGTAAGAGCTCCTGCAAGAATAAATGCGCTTAATTTGTTTATTTTCATCATTTTAATTACCTCCTGAATAAATACAATTACAGTTTCTATCAATGATACGAACTGCATTATAACACACTCTGAAAAAAAAGCTGTAAAATATTCTTAATTCATAGAACTTTCGACAATCGTTCACTTTTTTTTCATAAGTTAAACATGATTCCATCACAATTTCTGGATATACTAAGACCATAAAAATAATACAGCCAACATTATTTTTATAAAATTTTCTTTTTCATATGTTGATTGCCGAAAAGCAATCGACTCTCCTTCCTTTTAAATTTAATAAATATTACTATAAAAGGCATCCGACCAGCCACCGGATGCCTTTTATAGTTGTTATTTTTATTATTTCATATCTACAAAAATATCTGCCAGTGCAGCAAACTGTTCCAGGGTAAGAGCCTCACCTCGGATATTCAGTGGAAGTCCACATTCCGTGATTGCCTGCTCAACCTGTTCTTTGGTAAACTGCAGCTCCTGTGAATTTTTTAATCCGTTTGCCAGTGTCTTTCTTCTCTGGTTAAAAGAAGCGCGGATAATACGGAACATCAGCTTTTCATCCTTTGCCTGTACCGGCGGATTCTGATGTCTGGTCAGCCGGATCACTGCACTGCCAACCTTCGGTCTCGGCATAAAACAGTTCGGCGGAACATTTGCCACGATCTCCGGTTTTGCATAATACTGTACTGCCAGTGATAAAGCGCCATAATCCTTGGATCCGGGACCTGTCTGCATTCTGTCTGCAACTTCTTTCTGAACCATTACCGTAATGGAATCTACAGGCACATGACTTTCAAACAGTCCCATGATGATCGGTGTTGTTATATAATACGGCAGATTTGCCACAACTTTGATCGGACGTCCCTGATTCTTTTCATCTGCGATCTTCCGGATATCTGTCTTCAGGATATCACCATGTATCACAGATACATTATCCCACTCTTTCAGCGTATCCTGAAGAATCGGGATCAACGCGTCATCAATCTCAACTGCAGTAACCTCTCTGGCCGCATCTGCCAGATACTGAGTCATCGTTCCGATTCCTGGTCCGATTTCCAATACAAAATCATCTTTTGTAATTTCAGATGCCTCAATGATCCTGTCCAGAACACGGGTATCGATCAGAAAATTCTGACCAAACCTTTTCTGGAACACAAATCCGTACTTTTGAAGAACTTCAATGGTATATTTCGGGTTTCCAAGATAAGGTCTGGTCATAATTTCCTCCTGTTGCGTATGCTCATTTTAATTTTTCAGCTGAAATCTTTCTCGTAAAGTACCATGTATCCGTCAGGATTGACTTTCTTCTTGCCTATCAGCTTGCGAAGTCCGCCTTTGGATTTTGCAATGGCATTATCAATGATTTCTTTGACAGCGCCTACATTCATCGGCTGATCTTCTTTCTGGCTTGTACTGATCAGATTATACAGTGCAAGCATACCCATCTGATCAATAGTATATCCATTTTCTCTTGTGTACACTTTTGCAAAGTTAACAAGCTCATCATTGGTAAATACCGGAATATTGATCATAGATGTAAATTTGGATGTAAATTTCGGGAATCTCGCAATCAGTTTACGCATACCGATCTTTTCATCTTCGATGATAACGATCAGACCGTCTGTACGGAATTCCATTGCTTTGTTCAGCTGATTTACTGTTTCTTTGGTAAGCTGATTTGCGTTTTCGATAACCAGGAATCCTCCTGCCATCTTGCTGACGATCTCTGCAATATTCTTGCCATTGATCTGATCTGCAAATACATAGGCAACTTTGGATGCATCCAGATTCAGCTCTTTGCAGATTGCAGGAATCAGACTTGAGATCAGGCGGGTTTTTCCGGTTTCACGACCACCCATAACAATCACGTTACCTGTTCTGGATGTTTTATCTGCAGCACCCATCTGTACATCACAAAGCGTATCAAGGATCTGTTCTTTCAGTCCAGGTACTTTTGCAAAGTATGTAAAGAGCTTCTCTTCATCCTCTGTAAGTACTTTTTCCCTCGGAATGATATCTTCTGCATTTTTCTTAGGCTGCATAGAATCGATCAGCTGTTCCATTTCTTCTTCTTCTGAAACCGGTTTTTTTGCTTTTTTCGCAGGTTTGGATTTCTTAACTTCTCTGACAGGAATCTCCATTGTCTCTGCATTATCAATATCATTGAGGAAATCCATTCCTTTCAGCAGATCATCCTCATCTTCATAACCGTCTTCTTCTCCGAAATCTTCATCATCTTCCATCAGAGAATCAAATTCATCTGTTTCCGGTTCTTCCTGATCATTCTCATCGGATTCCGTTTCATCCTGTTCCGGCTCGGCTGCTTTTCCTGCCGGACCATTCATAAATTCATCCTCTGCACTCTGAAGATCTTCTTCGGACATATATTCTTCATCGTCCTCCGGAACAGTTTCCTGAACCTCTTCAGCTGGTTTCTTTGCCGGAATCGGTCCTTTCGGAATTTCAATTCCCTGGGCAGACGCAGCTGCAAGGATCGTATCTTCAAGATTAAATTCAAAATCATCTGAAGATGCATTTTCTGCACCTGGCAGGCAAATATCCGGTGCTTTTGGAATTTCTATTTCTTCAGGATTATCCAAATTCATATTCTTCATGGATTCCGGAATTTCAAGCTCCGGCATTTTCATTTCAACCGGCTGTTTTTCTGTATTCTCAGCCGCTTTATCTTCCTTCTCAGCTTCAACATTTTCAGCAGGCTCAGCTGCTTCCAGAGTATCCTCTGATTCCAGTATCTCCGTATTTTCTCCGGCAGTCGGTTCTTCCGGACCGCTCTTGATCTCCTCTTCGGTAACCTGCTCGATCATTTCTTCCATATTGCTGAAAACAGACTGTCCTGGATTCTTAGGCGGATGGATCACTGCATCTTCCGGCTCAAGTTCCGGAACATTCACATCAGTCTCATCAGAAGAAATGTCTTTGATAAGTTCCTCCTGGACTTCTTCCGGAGCTTCCTGTTCTTCTTTCATGAAATCTTCTTCAGTTTCTTTCTTTTTGTTTCCACTGAAGATATCTCTGATACCTTTCGAAATTTTTTCCTGAAGACTTTCTGCACTGTTGACATCTCTCTCATCGATTGCTACGCTCTCGATCACAGGTCCGTCCTCTTCTGCAGTTTTCACTTCCTGCGCAGGCTTTTCTTCATTAATAGAATCCGCATCTTTTACAGGTGTAAGTTTTGGAATAAACTGACTGTCATATTTTTCTTTTTCTTCTCCCGTCAACATTCCCATTCTGTTCTTGAGATCCAGTGCCTTCATAACGTATTTTCCGTCACTGAACCAGAGAACCATTTCATCACAAAGACTCAGACACTTCTGAGTATCTCCATTCTGATAATACAGTTTTGCCAGTTCATAAGACCAGCGCTCTGTAAATTCTTTCTCTTTGTATTCTTCCAGGATTCTGATCTGTTCATCCAGAGAAACCTGTTTTTCCTTGCAGATTTTGTACTTGAGGATATATCTGGTGTTATCATTTGGTGCAACCTCCAGAAATTCCTCATAAAATTCTTCTGCTTCGCTGATATCCTTCATCTTGAGGGATACTTCAATTAAGCGATATAAAATATTTTTGCCAATCGGTGCTCTGTGATAAGCCAGAAGGAAGATTTCCTTACTGTCTTCGTATCTTTTATTTGCTGCATAGATTTCTCCAACAACACATAAGGTACGAACATTCTTAACACGACGCCAGTCAATACTGTCTACCACTTCCATGGCATCCTTGTAATTTTTCTTTTCTACAAGACGATTTATTTCTTCGAGTTTGATCCGAAATTCCTCTTTATCCAATGCATTCACCAACTTTCCAATATTAAAAACAGTGTAACATATGCCATAATGCTTGTCAAAATATGATAACCACAAAAATGCTTTAATTTACAGGGTTAAACACTTCTCCTTTTACCACTTTGAAAACTTTGTTGATATGAAACTGGTGGCTCACAAAATCATCCAGTCCCGTACAAGTGATCAGTGTCTGTATATCATGAATGCTGTCCAGCAGATATGTCTGTCTGTTGCTGTCCAACTCTGAAAGTACATCATCCAGAAGGAGTATCGGCGTATCTTTGATTTTTTCTTTTACCAGATAGATTTCTGAAAGTTTCAAAGACAGGGCCGCTGTTCTCTGCTGTCCCTGTGAACCAAATTTTCGGATATCGATCCCGTTTACCATAAAACACAGATCATCTCTGTGTGGACCGGCAGATGTCATTTTCATCCGCATATCACGTTCTCTGTTTTTTTTCAAAGTTTCTTCAAAGCATTCTGACTCTGTACTCGGTTCATAAATGACCTCAAGATGTTCTTCTCCACCCGTCAGATTACGGTGGATATCCTGAATCACATCATTCAGGTCTCTGACAAAATCCCGCCTTTTTTCAATGATCTTTTTTCCGTACTGCAACATCTGAATATCCCAGATCTCCAGTGTTTCCCGCAAAGAAGGATTCTGGTAAAGATCTTTCAGAAGACGGTTTCTCTGATTTACGATATGATTATATCCTGCCAGATCCGTCAGATATATCTGGTCAAGCTGGCATAATTCCAGATCCATAAATCTCCTTCTCTCACCAGGTCCGTTTTTGATGATATTCAGATCCTCCGGTGAGAAAAAAACAAGATTTACGATTCCAAATAATTCCCTGGCTTTTTTGATCGGTAATCCATTGATTGCCACGCCTTTTGCCTTATTTTTACGAAGATGCATGTCGATCTTATAAGAAAGCTCATCCTTTTTTACCATCATTCGAATATGAGATTCTTCCTCTCCAAAACGAATGATTTCTTTGTCTTTACTTCCTTTATGTGATTTCGTTGTCCCACAAATATACACAGATTCCAGAATATTGGTTTTACCCTGCGCATTATCTCCATAAAAAATATTGGTTCCTTTATCAAAATCCAGCTGCAGATCCTGATAATTTCTGAAATTCTTAAGTTCTATCGATTCTATATACATAATTATCTGATGACTTTGATTTCCTGATCTTCAAAAGTGATCACATCACCTTCATAAACCTTACGGCCTCTTCGCTGGTCAACTTCACCATTTACCTGAACAAGACCATCCTGAATCGCATACTTTGCTTCCACTCCGTCTTCTACGACTCCGGCAAGTTTCAAAGCCTGTCCGAGTTTTATAAATTCATCTCTGATTTTGATTTCCAAATCATTCACCTCTTATCTGGACTGATTCTATTTTTATCTATTCTGATTCTGACTGATATTTACCGGCAGGATCAGGTATGTGTAGTTTTCTTCATCATCTCTGATAAAACATGGTGCTTTCGGGTTCATCAGATACATATGAATTACTTCATCATCTATAACTTTCAAAGCATCGATCAGGAATTTCGGGTTGAATCCGATGAGAATATCTTTACCATCTTTTTCAATATCAATCTCTTCATTCATGGAACCCATAGCAGAATCGATTTTCAGTTCCATGCTGTTATCTTTGATCTCGATTACGATTGGTTTTTTGTCGCCTTCTCGTACCAGAAGTGTTGCTCGGTCAATACAGTCAAGGAATTCTTTTTTGTTTACGCTGACTTTTGTATCGTAATCACTGGAAAGCATCTGATCAATGCGGAAATATTCTCCTTCGATCAGTCTGGAAACAACCATCGTCTGATCAAATTCAAACAGAATATGATTTTTTGTAAAATAGATACTTACCTGATCGTCAATTTCACCGGACAGGATCTTGCTGATCTCACTTAATGTTTTTCCCGGAACAACGATCTTGCGATCTGAATATTCTTTTTTCAGAGGCATCTTACGGATAGAGATACGATGACCATCCAGAGAAACAATTTTTAGACAATTGTCTTTAATTTCAAATAATTCCCCGGTCATCAGGCGGTTATTTTCATTAACTGCAATAGAAAAGATTGTCTGACGAATCATTTCTTTCAAAGTAAACTGAGAAAGAGTCAGTGATTCATCTTTTTCAATCACCGGAAGATATGCAAAATCTTCGCCTGCTTTGCCCGGAATTGTAAATTTGGCTTTTTCACAGGTGATCGTAGCTACGAAATTGCTGTCTGTGGTAATGGTTACATCATTATCCGGAAGTCTTCGAATGATTTCATAGAAGATTTTTGCATCAAGAGCAACCATACCTTTTTCTTCAATATGACCATCAACGATTGTTTCAATACCAAGTTCCATGTCATTGGTAGTAAATTTGATCTGGTTTGTTGTTGCATCCATAAGAATACATTCAAGAATTGGCATTGTTGTTTTGGATGGTACAGCTTTCAAAGATATATTTACGCTTTTTAAAAGATTACTTTTGGAACAGATGATTTTCATGTGTGTATAACTCCTTTCTGTGTCGGAATCTGCTTTATAAATAAAAATATATAAAGAAATCCGCCGTAGCCGCCTTAGGGGGGTGTGAATATGTGAAAAAGTCTTTCAAACCTTGAAAAACGGGGATTTCTTTACTGTATAACTCCGTGTATAAACGACTTTCAAAGTTAAAATTGTGTGTGGAAAAGTCTCTTAACCTTGTGGATTAATTTTTTTCCTTAACGTATCAATGGAGTTTTTGAGGTTATCATTTGTCTTTAATTCGTTCTCAATCTTCTCTATCCCGTGCATAACTGTGGTATGGTCACGGTCTCCCAGATTTTTGCCGATTGTTTTGAGCGAAGTATCTATAATATCACGGCACAGATACATTGCAATCTGTCGTGGCATAACGATTTTGGAGCTTCGTTTATTGCCGCAGAGATCTGCAACGGTTACGTGATAATGCTCAGCAACTACAGAAATAATGTAATCTGGAGTGATCACCTTCTGTTCATCCGGTGAAATAATGTCTTTTAATGCCTGTTCGGCAAGTTCCAGGGTTACTTCTTTCTTTTCCAGTTTGGAGCTGGCCATGACTTTGTTGAAAGCACCTTCCAGTTCTCGGATATTGGATTTGATATTTGTTGCGATATATTTGATGACTTCTTCGCTGATATTATAGCCTTCCAGTTCTTCTTTTTTATGAAGAATAGCCATTCGTGTCTCATAATCCGGAAGGGTGATATCTGCGATCAACCCCCATTCGAATCTGGAACGGAAACGTTCTTCCAGGATTTCCATATCTTTTGGCGGTTTATCAGAAGATATGATGATCTGTTTTTTCGCACTGTGCAAACTGTTAAAGGTATGGAAAAATTCTTCCTGTGTAGATTCCTTTCCTATAATAAACTGAATATCATCGACAAGAAGAACATCGATGTTTCTGTATTTTTCACGGAATTTGGACATTGCTGAGTTGTTTCCGTTTCGGATCGTTTCAATCAGTTCATTGGTAAATTCTTCACTGGTAACATACAAAACTTTGCTGTTTTCATCGTGCTCAATAATATAATGAGCGATGGAATGCATAAGATGGGTTTTACCAAGGCCGGCACCTCCATAGATAAACAGTGGGTTGTATGTATCTCCCGGAGATTCAGCAACTGCAAGGGCTGCGGCCTGTGCAAATTTATTATTGTTACCGACGATAAAGGTATCAAAAATATATTTGGGATTGAGGTGAGCTTCTTCACAGCGACGGTCAATATCGGTAAGACCTGTTTCTGCTGCAGCATTAGTATAAGAAGAAACTTCTTTTTTGGGTGCCTCATCAGGAGATATGAATTTGACTTCGCATTCATCCATGCCGGTTATTTCGCAAATAGTAACCTGAAGGAGAAGCTTATACTTCTTATTAAGAAGGTTTATTAAAACAACCTGTTCTGAAGGAACAAGAATCGTAATCACATTATCCTTGACATCATAGACTTTTAGCGGCTTCAGCCAGGTATTAAAGGCAACATCGCCTACATCGTAATCTGCTTTAACGGTTTGCAGAATTTTATCCCAATTTTCAATCACTTTATCCATGTTTCTATCTCCTGGTTTTTTGAAAGTTTATTGTATAAGTCAAAAGACATAAATATCCTTTTATATATTATAATAAATTCGCGTGATTAGCAACGGTTAATTGGGGGTATAAAGGGGGAAAATTCACAGGTTACGGGGATAGTTTTCCACTTTGTCCACATGTGTATAACCATGAAATGGTGGATAAAATGCCATAAGTTTACATAACATAGGAAATAGTGGAAAAATGACTATGGGGATTGTGTATAAGTGTATCCACACTGAAAAAGATGTAAAATAAAGGTTTTTTTGAGTATGTTGTGTAAAAAACAGTCGAAAAATGGGGATAAAAACACAGGAAAAATTAGAGTTATCCACAAGTTATCCACAAAAAGTGGATAACTTTACGTTAACCATAACTTTCCACATAGATGTGTGGGTTAATCCATAATTGGCTGAAATGCTGATATTTCTTGAGATTTTTAATATTTTGGCTTGACGAACAGGGTCATTATGAATATAATTGAAATGATGTTCTAGGAAAATATTACGAATACGCTATAATAGATAAAGGAGGTGCTTTACCTATGAAAATGACA
>OFMU01002178.1_pt1 | contig 11021 bp, 7 predicted proteins | sample 1541861 | NCBI WGS metagenome assembly OFMU01 (sample SAMN04209238, study PRJEB22552) | human gut metagenome | biome: gut; material: feces | host: Homo sapiens | place: USA: Oklahoma
CGATTCCGAGATTGCTGACAAATGGTACAAAGACGGCGATATGCACACCATGTACGTTGGACAGATCATTGATGTGCTCGCAAGATGATCATTTCTGCTAAACTCTTATTTTTTTGCAAAACGCTGCATTCCTAAACCACAAAAGCCTCCCGGCAAAAATGATCCGGATTGCCTTTCATCGCAATTCCCGCATTTTTATCGGGAGGCTTTTTTACTCATGAAGCAGATAACCACTTCTTATTCAACAAAAAAATTTATTTTATTTCAATGGATATTTCTCTGTCAAAGATTTCACGATCGCCTTTGCCTTGTCAGCTGCCGGCTCACCCTCTTTGATCATTATTGCGATCGCCTCTGCGATCTGATCCATATCATCCGTGTTTAATCCGCGGGAAGTTACCGCCGGAGTTCCAAGACGTACACCACTTGTCACAAATGGAGATTTCGGGTCGTTTGGAATGGTATTCTTATTGCAGGTAATGTTGACGGAATCCAGAAGTTTCTCAACTGCTTTTCCGGTAAGATCATAATTGGTCAGATCTACGAGCATGAGGTGATTGTCTGTTCCACCGGATACGATCTTAATTCCACGATCCATCAGTCCCTTGCAGAGTGCCTGTGCGTTGTCAATAATATTCTGCTGGTAAACCTTAAATTCCGGCTGCAATGCCTCTTTGAAGCAGACTGCCTTGGCTGCGATCACATGCATCAGTGGTCCGCCCTGAATACCCGGGAAGATTGCTTTGTTAAAGTTATACTTGTCCGCAACTTCCTGACTGCTCAAAATCATTCCGCCTCTCGGTCCGCGCAGTGTCTTGTGTGTTGTGGTCGTCACAACGTGTGCATATGGAATTGGGCTTGGATGAAGTCCTGCTGCCACAAGTCCTGCAATATGCGCCATATCGACCATGAGCACTGCACCACATGCGTCTGCAATCTCACGGAATCTCTTGAAATCAATGGTTCTCGCATAAGCGGATGCCCCTGCAATGATCATTTTTGGTTTACATTCCATTGCAAGTTCTTCCACTTTATCATAATCAATGAATCCCTCGTCATTGACACCATATGGTACTACATGAAAATAACTTCCGGAAAAATTGACCGGAGAACCATGTGTCAGATGTCCACCATGGTCTAAGTTCATTCCCATGATCGTATCACCCGGTTTTAAAATTGCAAACTGTACCGCCATATTTGCCTGCGCACCGGAATGTGGCTGCACATTGACATACTCACACCCAAATAATTCTTTTGCGCGCTCTCTTGCCAGTTCTTCCACAACGTCCACGCACTCACAGCCACCGTAATATCTCTTTCCCGGATAACCTTCCGCATATTTATTCGTCAGGACACTTCCCATTGCTGACATAACCGCCGGGCTTACCCAGTTTTCGGATGCGATCAGCTCAATATGACTGTTCTGTCTGTCAAGTTCATCGGTAATTGCCTGTGCGACTTCCATATCCACTGCCTGAATATCTTCTAATGTGTACATAAACTCCTCCTTGTCTTCCGCCAGATTTTAAAGTTCATTATAAAGGACTTTCTGTAAATATTCAATTATAAATTTATTTAAAAAATGTATACGCTGTCGCAAACCATGCATTTATCACATCCCAAATCCATGCATATTCCCGATCAATGCCGCGATGCATATCTGCAAGATCAGGATTGCCGGCATTCCCACCACAAAATACCAGTGCTTTGTCTTATGATGAAACAGATACATGCCGGCCCACGTTCCGACACTGCCGCCTAAAATGCTCACAAGGAAAAGTGTTTTCTCCGGTATCCGCCATGCATGATGTCTCGCCTTGCTTTTGTCCATTGCCATCACTGCAAGTCCAATGAGATTCATAACGATCAGATAGATCCAAAGTCCTTTTTGCATTCTCCTGCCTCCCTTCTTTTTCCTGTAAATGTGAACTACAAAAACGGCCGCCAGAAAAGGCAGCCGTTTTCTTATTTCACAACTATTTTGTTGCTTTATTTTTTCCAAAATGTACTTTCATGACATACCACAGCTCTGTTGCGATGCAGATAGAAGAATAAGCACCACATACAAGACCTGCCATAAGTGGAAGTGAGAAGTCACGGATACTTGCCACACCTAAAATGTAGAGCATCACAACCATGATAAAGGTTGTGATAGAAGTATTAATACTTCTGGACAATGTCTGTGTCAGACTCTTATTCGCAACTTCACGCAATTCCTCCGCAGTCTGTTTTCCGGTCTTTAATGCAAGATTCTCACGGATACGGTCAAAGATAACGATCGTATCATTGATCGAGTAACCTACGATGGTAAGAACACATGCAATAAAAGTACTTCCTACAGAAATACGCACAAGTGCATATACTGTAATCACAACAAGAACGTCATGAACCAATGCAAGGATCGCACTTGCTGCAAATCTGATATCTTTAAAACGGAACCAGATGTAAAGTAACATAAAGATACAGGACACGATAACCGCTTTCAATGCATCGGAACGCATCTCACCACTGATGGTAGAACTGATACTCTGGGAAGTGATGGTGGATGCATCCACATCACAATTTTCTGCCAGTGTATCTTCCAATTCCTGACGCTCATCAAGACTTAAAGTACGTGTCTTAATTGTAACCTGTGTTGTTCCTTCTACTTTTGTTGCCTGCACATCGGAATCCCCGGTTACTTCTTCCACATAAGGAACGATGTCATTCTCGATATCCTCGATGGTCATATCTTTGCCAAAATCAGCCGTTGTGGAAGTTCCACCCATAAAGTCAAGACCATAGTTCAATGCCTTGCCCTCTGTTGCGGAATGTACACCCATACTGATCAGTCCGGCAGCGATAATGATACCGGAAATTGTAAAGAATACTGCTTTTTTTCCAATGAAATCAATGCTCTTTCTCTCTTTTGCACGACCGTAAAGTTTTTCACTCTTCAGTCCCAATGCATACAGAGAATACAGAATGTATCTGGTCACAACCATCGCTGTAAAAAGGGAAAGGATAATACCGATCATTAATGTATAGGCAAAGCCTTTTACGGTACCGGAACCTAACGCCATAAGCACAACAGATGCAATCAAAGTTGTAATGTTACCATCTAAGATAGCTGACATCGCTTTCTGGAAACCGATCTTCATAGATGTCTGAACCGATTTTCCGGTTGCGATTTCCTCACGGACACGTGCAAATACAATAACGTTTGCATCCACCGCCATACCGATACCAAGGATAATACCTGCGATACCCGGAAGTGTCAGTGTGATCTCGAATAAATATAAGGTTGCAATCACTAAAGTTGTATAAATTGCAAGCGCTAAGGATGCTGCAATACCCGGTACTGCGTACATCACGATCATAAATACCATGACGATTGCAAGACCGATCGCACCGGCTTTTAAACTGGTAGAGATTGCCTGGCTTCCCAACTGTGCTCCTACAACAGAGGACTCTAACTCGGAAAGCTGTAAAGAAAGAGAACCGATACGGATCTGGGTTGCCAGATTATCTGCCTCTTCAAAAGAAGACATTCCTGTGATCTGTGCTTCACCACCTGTGATTGCACTCTGCACCTGCGGATAACTGATCGTCTCCCCATCATATACGATTGGAAGGTTCTTGCCAATATTCTCGCTTGTTACTTCACCGAATATCTTTGCACCTTCGTCTGTTAACTTTAAAGATACAATATATTGTTTGTTTCCATATCTGTCGGTCGCTGTTGCTCCCTGAGCATCTTCCACCATATCACCGGTCATAAATACCGTTCCATCCGGCATCTGGAACTCCAGGGAACCCGGATTACCAAGATCCTCTAAAATCTGGTTTGCATCCTGCACACCAGGGATCTCAACCGTAATTCTGTCGTCTCCAACCTGATATACGGAAGCTTCTGTACTATAACTGTCTACACGTTTCTGAAGTTTATAAATGGTATCACTCATATCTTCAGCACTTGGATTCTCGTCCACTACCTGATAAGTAATGGAAACACCACCGGAGAGATCCAGTCCCAGAGGAATTGACATATCTTCGCCGATTCCGGTGGATGAAAGAATAATTGATGCATAATAAGCAAGTCCCACAAACGCTGCAAGGATCACTGCCAATATGACTGCTGCTTTACTCTTTTTCATTGTTTTACCCTTCCTTTATTCTTCGTCTGCCTCGGCAGCCTTAATCATGATTGCGCATTCAATACGCTTTTTCTGAAGTGCACATCCGATGTCGTATGCATTGTGGATATCTCCATGGAAATTGTAGGAGTTTGCTGCACATCCGCCACTGCAATAGAATTTTGCAAAACAGTTACGGCATTTTTCTTTCGCATAAACATTGCAGCACTTAAATTCATCACAGATATCCTGACGTTTGATACCCTCGTCCACATTTCCAAGCAGGAAATCCTCATTTCCAACAAACTGATGACAAGGATAAAGGTCACCCCAAGGTGTCACTGCCAGATACTCTGTTCCTGAACCACAGCCGGAAAGACGTTTTGCCACGCACGGTCCACCCTCCAGATCTATCATAAAATGGAAGAAATTGAAATCATTTCCATTTTTATGTCTCTTTACCATCTCAGCAGCCAGCTTGTCATATTCCTCATAAAGCTGTGGAAGGTCTTCCTCACGGATTGCATAATCCTCGGTTGGCTGTGCCACTACAGGCTCTACTGAGATCTGTTTGAATCCAAGATCTGCCAGATGCAGCACATCATTGGAGAAATCAAGGTTATTGTGTGTGAAAGTACCTCTCACATAATACTTGTCCTGATTGCGGCTCTCTGCAAATTTCTGGAACTTCGGCACGATCAGGTCATAGCTTCCTGCTCCCTTGCGGAATGGTCTCATATGATCATGGACTTCTTTTCTTCCGTCAATGCTTAAAACCACATTGCCCATTTCTTTGTTGGCAAATTCCATGATCTCATCATTTAATAAAACGCCATTTGTAGTAAGTGTAAAACGGAAGTTCTTGTTGTGGATCTTCTCCTGCTCTCTTCCGTAGGCTACGAGGTCTTTTACAACCTGCCAGTTCATAAGAGGTTCTCCACCAAAGAAATCCACCTCTAAGTTTCTTCTGTTACCGGAATTTGCGATCAGGAAATCCAATGCTTTTTTACCGGTCTCAAAGGACATCAATGCCCTTCTTCCATGATACTCGCCCTCTTCTGCAAAGCAGTAACGACAGGCAAGATTGCAGTCGTGTGCGATATGGAGGCAGAGTGCTTTTACGACGGTCGGACGGTTGGAAAACTGATCGATTGCGTTTTCGTAGATATCTTTGGTAAAGAGCATGCCGTTGTCTGCAAGTTCCTGAATTTCTTCTCTGGCTTCGGTGATGTCCTGCTCGGCGTATTTACTGCTAAGCGCCTCTGCTGTCTCTTCTGCATTTTTTCCTTCGTTCATGCAGGAAAGGACATCGTATACGCAGTCATCCACAACATGGACGGAACCGCTGTTGACGTCCAGCACCATGTTGAAGCCATTGCTTTTATATAAATGTATCACTGTGGTATTCCTTTCTATGACTCTCTCTTTTTTTAATATGCCTGGCAAAAAGAATGTTCCCAAATCCGGCGAAACCGGTTCTGGGAACACCTTTTACTCGTCCTTATGGATTACTTTTACTTATGCTCGCAGCTCTGGTTGCCTACGGTGCAAGAAGTCTTACATGCGGACTGGCAGGATGTCTGGCACTCACCGCATCCACCTTTTTTTACAGTGTTCTGTAAGCTTTTTGTATTTAAAGTTTTGATGTGTTTCATGGCACATTCCTCCTTCATTGTAGTTGACGCGCGACTTTTTTATAGTCTTCGGCCATTAGCTCTTCCCATTATAGCATAGGTTTTTCAAATTTAAAAGTCTGTTTTTTGAAAAAATGTTCTGTTTTGTCCGCTTTTATCTGCCGTGTGCCGTCATTCCGCCTGCCATTCCGCCGACGGCACAGACTGCTGCCGCCCACAGAAGTCTTCCGGCTCCGGCAAATCCGCCCGGCAGGAAGACTGCGGAGACGATGATCAGAATGGCAAAATACACGATTCCAAAGCAGATGCCCCAGAGAAACCGCCGTTTTCCCGCCATGTTTCCTGCCATTCTTCCGCCGGAAAAGCTTGATGCCAGATAGATCACCACAATGCCCGCCTGCACCCAGCTTTCCTTCCAGGAAAATTTCCAGAGCAGGAAAGACAGCAGCAAAAGAAGAAGCACCGAGATCAGATAGGAAACGAGAAGAGCCTTCAGCCAGCCGATCCCGCTGCCCGCACCCACCGCCCATGTTTTCTTTTCTTCCATAAGAAAAAGCCCTCCCATACTGTAAATGTATGGAATGGCTTTTTCGGATATGCCTGTTTCTTTATTTTTCGTCAAACGGATGATTCTTTTTGAATTCCAGCCATGCGGCCATGCTCTTTGCGCGTTTCGCCTGCATCTGAAGGAATGCCATGCAGAACATAACGGCTGCAGAAAGTGCGGAGCTGATCGCCAGCGGAAGCACCAGCGTCTCATCGCCGGTGTTGACCGGGATGCTGCGGATGCTTGCAGTGGTCTGTGTCTTCTTCTGCGGAATCTTTGTGCTTCCGGTATTGGAATTGGAAGAGCTGTTGTTACTGCTGCTCTTCGACGGTGTGGCTGTCGGAGTCGGAGTGGATGTCTTATTCGTTCCGTAGTTGTCCGGTCCTACAAGAATCGTTCCTGCGGCACGCAGCGTACTTACGTCATCGGCTGCACTTGCTGTCATTTCACCGGCACTCAGGTTGGATTTCTGCTCTGCAGCTGCAAGCAGTTCATGCTCGCCTTCGTCCGCCGTCTCAGCTTCTGCTGTTTCCGTCTGCTCCTCTGATACAACGCTTCCGGACAGACTTACTGCCATCGGCTGGATCAAAAGAGAGACATCGGAGATCAGATAGCCGTCTTCTGTGCTGTCCGTACCGGATGGATTGGAAATTTCATCGAAATTTTTTACGGTTTCGTTTTCTTTCTGAATTTCATCTTTTACAAGGTCATCCAGATTTTCATCCTGTTTCCACTGGTCCGATGATGCATCATTTCCCGTTCCGTTCTGGTTATCCTGGTTTGTATCGTCCTGGTTTGTATTATCTGCTGCAGGATCGTCTTTTGCTGTATCATCCGGGGCAGGTGTCACGGTTGGATCTTCTGCCGGAGTTTCCGGATTCTCCGGATTTTCACTGTCATCGGTATTCTCGCCCGGTGCTGTCGTCGGAGTTACTTCCGGCGTTACGGTCGGTTCCGCATCCGGTGTCGGCGCTGCCGTTGGTGTATCCCCTGTATCTTCTCCGTTGGCCGCATCCGGTGTCGGAGTTGCCGTTGGTTCCTCCGCCGGCGTTACGGTCGGCTCTGCGTCCGGCGTTTCCGTCGGTTCTGCGTCCGGGGTCACCGTTGGTTCTGCGGTCGGCTCTGCATCCGGCGTTTCCGTCGGACCCGGAGTTGGTGTTACGGTATCTTCTGCCGCATCCGGTGCCGGAGACTCACCTGGCGCAAGCGTTGGTGTTTCCGAAACCGTTTCTTTTGCTTTTTCTGCTGCCAGAACAGCCTCATATCCGGCTTCTGTCACCACGATTTCATCTGCCGCAAAAACGGTATCTGTTACTTTTCCCCAGAAGTCTGTTTTCTGCTGTTTCTTTCGATACGTTTCCAGCTCTTTTTCATCCATGCCGACGAATACCAGATATTTTTCTGCTGCTTCCTCCGCTGCCGTTTTGCTGGTATCTGCAGCAGTGTTTTTTTCGGTTGTTTTCCCGTCCGCCTGCAGTTCTGCCGCTGCAACTGCAAGAAGCTCCTGTGCTTTTTCCACGGTTTTTACTGCTGTCTCTGCCGTTGTACCGTCTGCCGTATCATCGCCGGTTTTCAGATTCACATAAACGGCTGCCCGTTTTGTCTTTGTCTCTGTACCGTTCTCCGTTCCGGAGACAGTTTCGTTCTGTACTGCACTTTTTTCCGTTCCTGCCGATGCGCTGGCATGGAGCGGAACTGCATCGGAAAATACCAGTGTGCCCGCAAGGACAGCACCCATTACTTTCCATGCCTGTTTTTTCTTCATTGCGTTTCTCCTTATGTTCTCTTGGTCTATCTTAAAAAAATCTGTCTTTTTGTGTCATAATTTCGCATTACAGCATTATAGCACAAGAAAGAATCCCGCGCAAGGCTGAAGTCGCCTTGAAACGCGGGATTCGTTACAGTTCACAGGTTCCCTGCGAACTGTAACATTCGCAGCCCTCATTGAAAGTTTTGCTTCGCAAAAGGAGGGCTGCTCACACCTGAATCACTTTCTTACGCAGTGAAACAGCAAGTGTTTCACTGCTGGGTGAACAGTAACGCGGGATTCTCATCTGCTTTTATCGCTTTTTAGTTTGTTTCCATTCTCGTTGTCGTAAGCTGATCCGGGGATAAATTCAGGATTTCCATAAACTCATCACCTGTGATCGTCTCTTTCTCATACAGATATTTTGCCAGCTCGTGGAGTTTCGGCATGTTATCTTTTAAGAGCTGCTCTGCTTTGTCGTACTGTTTTCTGACTGCTGCAACAACCTTCTCATCAATCTGTGCTGCTGTCGATTCGGAGCATGCCAGGGAAGTGTCGCCGCCGAGGTACTGGTTCGTTACCGTCTCAAATGCAACCATACCAAATTCCTCGTTCATACCAAAGCGGGTGATCATGGATCTTGCCACCTTCGTTGCCTGCTCGATATCGTTCGAAGCACCTGTCGTGATGGAATGGAACACCAGATCCTCTGCCACACGGCCGCCGGTCAGCGTTGCAATCTTGTTTTCCAGCTCTTCGCGGCTCATCAGGTTGTGCTCATCTTCATCCACCTGCATCGTATAGCCGAGGGCGCCGGACGTACGCGGAATAATGGTAATCTTCGTAACCGGTGCAGAATGGCTCTGGAGTGCTGCAACGAGCGCATGTCCGACCTCGTGGTAGGAAACGATCAGTTTCTCTTTGTCGGTCATGATCTTATTCTTCTTCTGGTATCCGGCGATGACAACCTCAACGCTCTCCTCCAGATCCGCCTGGGTGACGAATTTTCTTCCATCACGGACGGCACGGAGTGCTGCCTCGTTGATCATATTGGCAAGTTCTGCACCAGAAGCACCGGATGCCATACGTGCGATCGCATTGTAATCGACATTGTCGCCCACGCGGATGTTTTTCGCATGGACTTTCAGGATTTCCTCACGGCCTTTTAAGTCAGGCAGTTCAACCGGCACACGGCGGTCGAAACGGCCCGGACGAAGAAGTGCCGGGTCCAGGGAATCCGGACGGTTCGTCGCTGCCAGAATGACAACGCCTTTCTTTCCATCGAATCCATCCATCTCGGCAAGCAGCTGGTTCAGGGTCTGCTCACGCTCGTCGTTTCCGGAGAATCCGCCGCCGTCACGTTTTTTGCCGACGGTATCGATCTCATCGATAAAGACGATACACGGTGCTTTCTCATTTGCCTGCTGGAACAGGTCACGCACCTTTGCAGCTCCCATGCCGACGAACATCTCGACGAACTCGGAGCCGGAGATGGAGAAGAACGGAACGTTTGCCTCACCGGCTACGGCTTTTGCCAGCAGTGTTTTACCGGTTCCAGGAGGGCCGATAAGCAGTGCTCCTTTCGGCATTTTTGCACCAATTTCTTCATATTTTTTGGGATTATGCAGGAAGTCAACAATCTCCTGTAAAATTTCTTTTGCCTCATCCTCTCCGGCAACATCTGCAAATTTAATGCCTGTTTCGGACTGTACATAAACCTTGGCGTTGCTCTTTCCAAAGCTCATCGCATTTCCCATGCCGCCCATCATCTTGCTCGTCATGCGTTTCATCAGCCACTGTCCGAGCGCAACCATCACAACGATCGGTATTACCCATGTTAAAAGAAATTCCATGAGTGGCGACATCTGCTCTATGATCGGCGTTCCGAATTCGGTAATACCTGCCTCATATAAACGGTCTACCAGCTTGTAATCATTCATCACACCCGTCTTATAATAATTCGCCGGGCTTGATTTGTCGCTGAAAATAATCTCATTTGACTGGATCTGGACTTCGCTGATTTCGTTGTTATCTACCATCTGCAAAAATTTTCCGTAATCAACTTCTGTTACTTTGGGCTCGAGAAGTCTCGGGAAAAGCAGAAGATTTAACAGCAGAATGACGATCAGCGCAATCACATAATAAAAAATTATGGGTTTTTTCGGTTTCTGCACCTGCTTCATCTGTATCCCCTCCTGTTTCTTGATTTTCTTTCTTTTTTAGTAGCATAAACTTTTCTTTCGCTAAAATCAATCAAATTCTGACATTTCATGAAACTTTTATACTTTTTTATATTTTCGCTATAGAAAAGTAAGTTTCTTGCTTTTTCATCTGTTTTCGGCTATACTTGCGAAAGACTGGGAAAGTCTCTTTTTGAAATTTTGCCCCGAAATGACGGGGTTCATTCGATAAAAAAGCTATAGAAACGGAGGTTTTGTGTATGGGACACAGGTTTACATATGTGGTTTCGCCGGAGGAAGAACGGGAAAATCTGACTGTGGAATGGTTTCTCCGCCGGCATGGATATTCGCGCCATATTATTACGGGCTTAAAACGCACAGAGGACGGCATTTTCCGAAACGGCGTCCGCGCCTGGACGAGCCAGGCCGTGCACGCCGGGGATGTGATCGAAACGCACCTTGTCGAAACAGAACCCTCCGACGGAATTCTGCCGCGGCCGGTTCCGTTTTCGGTTGTGTATGAGGATGACGACATCCTCGTTGTGGATAAACCCGCTGATACGCCGATTCATCCGTCGATTGGAAATTATGAAAATACGCTGGCAAACGGCATTGCATGGTATTTTGAACAGAAAGGTGAACCCTTCGTCTACCGCTGTATCAACCGCCTCGACCGCGACACCACCGGCCTTATCGTGCTTGCCAAGCACGCCTTAAGCGCCGCCGTTCTCTCCCAGGCCATGCGCTCCCGCGAAATCCACCGCACGTATCAGGCCTTCGCCCTCGGCGAAACCGCTG
>OFMU01002193.1_pt1 | contig 10978 bp, 13 predicted proteins | sample 1541861 | NCBI WGS metagenome assembly OFMU01 (sample SAMN04209238, study PRJEB22552) | human gut metagenome | biome: gut; material: feces | host: Homo sapiens | place: USA: Oklahoma
TCTGCGCCCCTGTTACGCAATAGGGGCATTTTTCGGGTGTTTTTCCCGGCTCTTGGCTTGGGAAAAACGGCGATTTTCCAATAGAAAACGCTCCGGCGATACATTCCTCGTCCAGGGCGTTTCTATCGTGAAATATGGGATTTTTCCGGCTCTTGACGCTCATACATAGATAAGCTCAAACTTGACGATTTCTTCCGCTTGCGCCTTGCAGGTGTTCATCAGCCCCACCCATTGCATGGGGTCTGCGGCTTTCAGTTCCTCGGTTGCGCCCGCACCCTCGGCAAGCTGCGGGATAATGAGGTCAAGGCGGCGACGGACGGCGGCTTCAATCTCGGCGCAATGCTCATAGAGGGTTTCGCTTGCGACAAGGGCGGTGTAGAGGTCGGGGCGGTAGCCCTCAAGGTAGGCTTTCCGCAAGTGTCCGTAATGCCCGATAGGGGGCTTTTTCTTGGCGGGTGCGTCGCCGTTGTCAATCAATCTTCTCATGCGCTCAATGCTCCTTTCTCGTCCTGCACAAGAGGAAGCTCGATAGGCTCTTGCGGCTCCTGTGCCTGTTCTTGCTGCTCTTTCCATTGTTTGCGTTTTTTCTGCATATAGCGGCGGTTGTACTCGGCTTTCTTTGCCCGTCGGCGTTCCTGTTCGGCTATCGCGGCGATTTCTTCCTCCGTCAGTTCCACTTCCTCGTGTGGGATTTCCACCTTGCCCACGAAGTTAAAGAAAATCTCAATTTCCTGTGTGCGGCTTGCCCCTTTGCCCTCCGCTTGGTGGACAAGGATTTTTTCAATAAACTCATTTATCATGGCAGGGGTAAGCTCGGAAAAATCTGTGTACCGCTTCACAAGAGCGATAAACTTTTCCGCATTGACGCTCTCGCTGCTGATACGGTCAAGCTCCTGTTGGTCTTGGGTAATGCTTGTGTTCAGCCCGTCCAATTCAAGTTCAAAATCGTGTAGCATTTGCTCAAAGAGCTTATCAGAAAGTTTCCCATTGACATTATCCTCATAGAGCTTTCGTATCAAGCGGCTCAATTCATCGGCGCGTTTCTCGCTGCGCTGTTTCCTCTGCCGTATGGTCTTGATAGCCTTTTTCTGCCGTTCCCCGGAAGCGGAGCAGACTTGTTCAATAAAGGCGGCTTCATTGTTCTGCGCATAGTTGCATACTTCCTTTATCGCTTCAAGTAGCAGTTCATTTACAACAACGGTGCGGATAAGGTGGGTGGTGCAGTAGGTGTCATATCGCTGATTTCCTAAATCGTATCGGGAGCAGTTGTATTCGTCGCGGTCTGGACGCCTTTTCCCGTTTGGTCGCCCCGCCCAATCCCGCGCCTTTCCCGCTTTCCCTCGATGGTTATACATCTTCGCCCCACAATCGGCACAAAACATTAAGCCGGTTAAGGGGTTGGCTTCTCCGATGGTGTCAGTTCTGCGGATTGTTTTTCTCAATGACTGTACGCGCTCCCATGTTTCTTTGTCAATGATGGCTTCCTGTGTGTCCTCGAAGATAACTAAATCCTCTTTGGGTGTCGCTTTGGAGCGTTTGTCCTTGTAGCTTTCCTTGTAAGTCCGAAAGTTTACTGTATGCCCCATGTATTCCGGTTTTGACAGAATATCGGAAATTGTATTGCCGCGCCATGCGTAAGGCTCGGTTGAATTGTAGTTTGACTTGTGATTTCCCATGCCGCGCTGTGCAAGATAGTAGGACGGTCTTTCTATCTTTTCCAACGCAAGAATACGGGCGGTCTCATACGGGCCTTTGCCCTCTATCGCCATTCGGTAAATCCGGCGTACTACCTCGGCGGCTTCCTCGTCAATAATCCAATGGTTTTTATCATTCGGGTCTTTCTTGTAGCCGTATATGCAATGGTTTGTCAAATGTGCGCCGGACATTCCCTTTGCCCGTAAAACAGTTGTGATTTTGCGGCTGGAGTCACGAACATACCACTCGTTCATAATGTTCAAAAACGGCGCAAACTCGCTGCTTTCCCGTTTGTCGCTGTCTACACCGTTGGCAATGGCGATAAAGCGCACGCCGTTTTCTCTGAACATCACTTCGGTATAAAATCCCACTTGCAAGTAATCCCTACCGACGCGACTTAAATCTTTTACAAGGACATGGGAAACCTCGCCGCTTTCAATGCTTTCAATCATGCGCTTCCAATTCGGACGGTCAAAATTAGCCCCAGACCACCCATCGTCGGTAAAGTGGACGCAGTTAGTAAAGCCATGCGATTTTGCATAATCTTCAAGCAGCTTCTTTTGATTGATAATCGAATTGCTGTCGCCTGTCAGTTCGTCGTCGCGGCTCAACCTCTCATAAAGGGCTGTGATTTTTCCGCTTCCTGTTTGCTTTGTTTTCATGGGTCAATTCTCCTTTCTATGGGCGATTTCTTATCCCCCTTTCATAGCATATAACATCACGGTGCATAGGTCACGAAAAGCGGCCGGGAGCCGTCGGAAAAGTGCCCGGCGTAGCAGCTCTGGGTCTCACCGGGGCCCTGGTCCGTCAGCCCGACCCGGTAGGTGATGCCCCCCAGCAGCAGGTCGCCGCTGGCGTTTTTGTAGTACACATACACCTGCGACACGGCGCTGTCGCCGCGGTTGGTAACGGTGATAGTGTTCTGCTCCGTGGTGATGTCGAACAGGTCCTCATGCAGGGACAGCGGCTCGCTAAACACGGCGTACAGCGACACGGCGGTGCTCAGCTCCTCCGGCTTGTCCGGCTTGTCCGGCAGAGCCTGGCGGCTCAGCTCCAGCGCCTGGACCGTCTGTCCCGCAGGCCGGGTGCTGATGTCGAATTCATAGCTTTCTCCACTGCGGGAAAGGGTGATGTGGGCGTACTGCACGTCCTGTTCGCCGGTGTTCTTCACCCGGATGCAGAACACGTCGGACACCGTCTCGTCGCTGCCGTCCTCCACAAACAGCCCGGCGTAGTGGCCGGTGCCGACGATTTCCAGGTCATTGCCGATGGCCACGCCGTCCAGCTTGGAGGGCTCCGGGGCCAGGCCGTATTCATCGGGCTGCGCGGGCTGCTTCTTCCCGCAGCCCGCGCAGGCCAGGACCAGCGCCAGGGCCAGCAGCAGGGCGGCGCACTTGATGGTTCGTTTCATAGATTGCTCCTTTGCAAAGAGCCCTGCCCCATGGGGGCAGGGTTCTTTCGGCGTATTAGGTTGGGTCAGGAGTTGAAGAGTCTGGTAGAGTCCAGCGGGACATCATAGCAAACACTGTAGTCGCCATCCGCTCCCGGGTAGTCACAACCAGCCACTCCATCAAAAAAGACGTTACCAACTCCCGGGACGGTCACGCCGCATGTGCGGTTTGTCGGCGTGCGAGTTGGTTTTCCGCAAGCACTGGCCGTGTTGCTAGTCAACTCGAAGCTCTCGAAGCTCAGCATCGGGGTCACATAGGATTTCATTGTTTCGATTGCTCCTTTCTCAGGACCACCAGTTCCACCAGGTGGCGGGCCGCACCGTCAGGGTGGCGGTGATGGGCTCACTGGCAGTACCTTCCGCATTCACTGCGCAGACTGCGTAGTCCGTGGTCTGGGCAGGAGCGGTGGCGGTGTAGGTAAATACGCGGTAGGTGACCTTGGGGGACCACCAGCCCCAGCCGGTGCGCTCGGTGCGGGTGGTATAGCTGCTGACGGTCACGCCGTCCACGGTGATGGCGTCCACGTCCCCACTGGCCTTCACCGTCAGGGTAGCCTTCCGGCCGGCCCGGACGCTGCCGCCCCAGCTTGCATCAAAGCGCTCAGGCTGGACGGTCTCCACCGGAGCCGCAAACAGGGCCTGGACCATGGCAACGGCGTTGGCCTGCTCTTCAGCCGTCAGGTCACTCAGCGTCACCGTTTGCCCGCTGGTCTTATAGGTGATCTTCAGGTTGGTCAGGGACAGGATGCCATTACCGGTGTTGCTGATAGTCACCAGCTGACCGTCCTTCGCCTGTTCGGTAATGTTATAGTACATCTCCGTGGCGGTGTTAAGCTGCTGTTCGAGCCTAGTAGTGGTACTTACCTTGTCCTCCACAACCATCGTAGCCGCGCCATTGGGAGCCTTGGCGCCGATCTGGATGCTGGCAATTTCATTTGTATTGTCGGTCAGCTTGAAGGAGATGGCCTGACCTTGTGCCAGATAGACCTCGTTGTTGGGACCGTAGTTGGCATACTGTCCAATCGTAGCTTCTTCAGCGCCGTCGATGAACACATCCCTTCTCCGTCTTTTTGCAACAGGAAATTTGACAATTCTGCAAAAAAATACAGCCCGGGTTATGGTCATTCCGCAGAGTGCGGTCATACCCCTCCCGGGCCCGGCATATGCTGTTACAAACTCTGAAAAGGACGGGATGGCCATGAGAAACGGGAGAGTGCGGATATTTCTGCTGCGGCGGCGGGCGGTGGCGGCTGTGGGGGCCCTGGTGCTGGCGGGGGCCATCTTCTGGGCGGTGAGCTATCCCGCCGGGACGCCTGCCTCCGCCGCTCAGCGGCAGCTGCCGATCTACAGCGTGGAGCGGGAGCAGAAGATGTGCTCCGTCAGCTTCGACGCCGCCTGGGGCAACGAGGACACCCAGGCCCTCATCGACATCCTGGCCCGGTACAACGTGAAGGCCACCTTCTTCTGCGTGGGGGACTGGGCGGAGAAGTACCCGGAGTCGGTGAAGGCCCTGCACGACGCGGGCCACGAGGTCATGAGCCACTCCAACCACCACGACCACTACAACGCCCTCACCGCCCAGCAGATCGTGGAGGACGTCACCGCCAGCAACCAGCGCATCGCCGCCGCCACCGGCGTGACCCCCACCCTGATCCGCTGCCCCTACGGCGAGTATGACGACCATGTGATCTCCGCCATCCGCTCCATGGGCATGGAGCCCATCCAGTGGGACGTGGACAGTCTGGACTGGAAGGACTATGACGCAGGCACCATCTGCAAGCGGGTGCGGGATAAGCTGGCCCCGGGGTCCATCGTGCTGTTCCACAACGCCGCCCTGCACACGCCGGAGGCCCTGCCCTCGGTGCTGGAGCACATGATCCGGGAGGGCTATACCGTGGTGCCCATCGGCCAGCTGATCTATTGGGAGAACTACACCATCGACCACACCGGCCGCCAGTTCCCGGCGGAGACCGCCCAATAGCGTGCGAAACCCCTGCGGCGCAGCCGCAGGGGTTGTTGGTCATTCGCCGGTCTGGGCCGGAGCGGGGATCTCGTCGTAAAACACGTCCAGGATCAGGTCGTACAGGGCCTCCTGGTCCACCGTCAGCTCCACCCGGTTGCCGTCGCCCAGGGCGGCCTGGCCGGTGACCCGCAGCATGTCGCCGGAGAAGCTCATCCCGGCGGCCTGGGTGGCCAGATACGTCAGCTTGCCCAGGTCCAGGTCCGTCAGCACATAGTCGCTGACGGCGTTATACAGAGGAACGACGCTGGCGGGGCTGGCCGCCACCCGGGCCTTGGCCTGGCCGATCAGGGCCAGCATATACTGCTTCTGGCGCTGCATGCGGTCCTCGTTGCCGGTGGCGTCGCCCCGGCGGCACTGGATGTACAGCCGGGCCTGCTGGCCGGTCAGGGTCACGTTCTGCCCGGGGTACATATTCCAGCCCCCGGGAACGTTGGTGAAGGGATAGTCGTCCAGCACGTTGACGGTGACGCCGCCCACGGCGTCGTTGAGCCGCCCGATGCCGCCCATGTAAAAGGCGGCGCAGCCGTCGAACTGCAGGCCGTAAAACAGCTGGGACACCGCCTCCCGGCACAGGCGGCAGCTCTCATACAGGCCCTCGCCGTTGGAGAAGGACAGGGCCAGCTGGGTGTGGGCCACGCCGGAAATTTCGCCGGTGTCGTCCGGCACGCCGATGTCGCACATGGTGTCCCGGGACACGGAGATCAGGGTCATTTTGTTGGCGTCGGTGTCCAGAGCCGCCACCAGGATCACGTCCGCCTGGTTGTCGCTGCCATAGGGCAGGGGGGCGGCGGGCTTGTTGTCCGAGTCTACCCCGATCAGCAGCAGGTTCACCATGTGCTCCTTATAACGGTAATATTTTCCGTCGTGCAGGACGGTGTAGCTGTCCAGCTGCTCCGTGCCGCCGGGGGTGACGGTGGGGGCCGAGCCTCCGTTCCGCAAACTGCTGCGCCCGTGGAGCCAGATGCCCGCCACAATGGCGCACAGCACCGCCGTCACCGCCATGAGGATGATGAAAATCAGCAGCGGCGTGGACAGGCGCTTTTTCTTCCCCTGCACCGGGGCTTCCTGCTTTTCCTGTTCCATAGGGTTCTCCTCATTTAATAACATCATAGGTCTCCGTCAGCACCCCCTGGACCAGGAAGCGTTGCATACGATTCTGCCGGTAGCAGGTGGACAGGGTCAGCACCTTGTCCCCGGCCTGGGGAAACAGCTCCCGGCGGTAGTTGGCGTTGATGGCCTCCCCCAGGGAGGCGAAGTAGTCGGCGAACTGCTGGGGATCCGTGAAGTCGTGGCACAGCAGCAGATGCTCGCTGGAGTGGGGATAGGCGGCGAAAATGGTGTATTCATACACCTTGTCCGGGGTGTAAACGAAGATCTTCTGGTTTTTGGCGAAAAACGCCGCATCGGCAAAGTTGTTCACCTGGGCAAACATGGTCTGGGACTGGCGGTTGTGGCCATACAGCACCGTCACCGGGTCCTGGAAGGTGGTGGTGTTGTACCGCTGGGAAAAAATGCTGCCGCCGGAGTAATAGGACCGATCCACCCCGTGATCGTCGTAAAACAGGTCGTCTGCTGCACTCTGGACCACGGCGTAGTTGATGTTGGTGCCGGGCACCTCGATCCAGGCGTAGATTTCCGGATTGACGTCGTGGAGGCTGTCAAAGTCCACATTGATGGCCATATATTTGCCGTCGTCCTGGGGGTCCAGGGGCTCCACCACCTGGCCGGAGCGGACGCCGCTGCCCAGCTTATCGCTGACAGACTTACCCCGGACATACTGGACGATAAACAGGATGCAGAAAATACACACGATCACCGCAATAACGGCCACCACCGTCAGCAGGATGCGCACAGGACGCTTCATAGGACATTTCTCCTTTGTTCAGAACGGGAAAAAGGCCCCATAAACGGCTCAGCATTTATGGGGCTCCTCGTTATTGGATGGACTTCGTTATGCCCGGGTGCGGGCCTTTTTGGTGCAGATGTAAGCCACGCCGCCGCTGACGGCAATGGCCATCACCACGCTGCCGATGCCCAGGTCGTAGCCGGTCTGGGGAGAGGTGGGGGTGGTGCCGGGCTCATCGTCGTGCTTGGGGCTGGGGACGTAGCCGCCGTCGGCAAAGGCAGTGACGGAGAGCATGCAGCCCAGCATCACAATAACCGTCAGAACAGCAAGAATCTTTTTCATGGTAACATAACCCTCCATTACCCTACTTAGTAATGTCCATTATAATGTCTGCTTACGGAAAAAGCAAGTACTTTTTTGCCGAATCCGAAAAATAGTCCATTCATCGGCAATTGCAGGGCGGTTACACGCCGGTCAGGTCAAAGGCCGGGGTGTATTCCTCCCGGGCGGAGGTGCGCTCCTGGGTGAAGCCGTCCCGGATGCCGCAGTTTTCCATATACCGCACCGCCGCCCGATACTCCGCCCGGGTGACGTGTCGGGCCAGGGGGCCTGCGGCCCCGGGCTGGGGGGTATACTGGCTCATCAGGGAAAACAGCACCTCCCCGGGGCGGAAGGTCTCCGCCACCCAGTCGATGACCCGGCGGGTGTTCTCCAATTGTCCCGGCAGCACCAAGTGTCGGATCAGCACCCCCCGGACCAGGAGGCCCTCCCGTATTTCCCAGGGCCCCACCTGGCGGAACATCTCCCGGATGGCGGCCCGGGCCGCGGTGGGATAGTCCCCTGCGCCGGACAGCTGCCGGGCAGGCTCCTCCAGGGCGTACTTCATGTCCGGCAGATACACCTGGACCTTCCCCTCCAGCAGGCGCAGGGTCTCCACCCGCTCATAGCCGCCGGTGTTGCACACCACCGGCACCGGCAGCGCCGGCTCCAGGGCCCGGGCCACCCAGGGGGCGAAATGCCCCGGGGTCACCAGGTTGATGTTGTGGGCCCCCTGGCGGATCAGCTCCCGGAATATCTCCCCCAGGCGCTCCACCGTCACGGGCTTTCCCACGCCCTGGGCGGAAATTTCGTGATTCTGGCAGAACACGCAGCCCAGGGTGCAGCCGGAGAAGAAAACCGTGCCGCTGCCTCGGGTGCCGCTGATCACCGGCTCCTCCCACATATGAAGCCCTGCCCGGGCCACCACCGGCCCCGCCGGCATCCGGCAGAAGCCCTCCCCTCTGGTCTCCGTGCGCTCCGCGCCGCACATACGGGGGCAAAGCGTGCACCTCATGTCCGGCGGATGTGGAAGTCCGGCCCCAGGTCCCCGGCCATCCAGTGGCGGCGGCACAGGCTGGTATACCGGTCGTTGGCTCCCAGCACCACCTGCTCGCCCTCCTTCACCACCCGGCCCCGGCTGTCGAACCGGGCGTTGAAGGCGGCCTTCTTGCCGCACCAGCAGATGGTCTTGACCTCCTCCAGCTTGTCGGCCATGGCCAGCAGGTAATAGCTGCCCTCGAACAGCTGGCCCCGGAAGTCCACCTTCAGCCCGTAGCACAGCACCGGGATGCCGCAGTCGTCCACCAGATGCACCAGGTAAAATACCTCGTCCTTGGTGAGGAACTGGGCCTCGTCGATGATGATGCAGGCGTATTTCTGCAAGTCCTGGTCGGCCATGGCCCGCATTTCGTCAAAATAGATGCAGGGGTGGGTCAGGCCGATGCGGGATGAGACCATGTGGTCCCCGTCCCGGGTGTCCAGCCGGGGCTTCACCATCAGGGTCTCCTGGCCCCGCTCCTCATAGTTGAACCGCGCCATCAGAGCGTTGGCGGTTTTGCTGGAGCCCATGGCCCCGAATTTGAAATAAAGCTGCGCCATCGTCAGTCTCCTTCTGCGGGCAGAGCCCGCGTGAATTGGTCAAAGGCGGAGGGGATCGCCAGCCGCTGCCGCCGGGCCCCGTCGGCCCAGAGCCAGTCCGCCGGACCCAGGCCCTCCACCTGCACCAGGTATCCGGTCATCTCCCAGCGGATGTGGGTGAAAATATGCCGGGCGTCCAGCTGCCGCAGCCAGGCCCGGGGCGTCAGCCCCCACTGCCGCAGCTGCCGGGCCGCCTGCTCCTCCGTCAGCCGGCCGGGCACATGGGGATATTCCCACAGGCCCGCCAGCAGTCCCGTGTCCGGCCGCTGCCGCAGGGCTGTGCCCTCCGGTCCCAGCAGCAGGAACACCGTCTTTTCCTCCAGGCGTTTTTCCTTTTTGGGGGCCCGCACCGGCAGTTCCCGCTGCCGCCCCTGTTCCCGGGCGGCGCAGAAGTCCGCCGCCGGGCAGGTATCGCACAGGGGCGCGCCGCCGGGCAGGCAGATCCCTGCCCCCAGGTCCATCAAGGCCTGGTTGAAGGCCCCCGGCTCCTGCCGGGGCATGACGGCCTCCATCCGGCGGCGGAACTGCCGCCGGTTTCTGGGGTCCAGAATGTCCAGCTCACAGCCGCCCACCCGGGCGGCCACCCGCAGCACATTGCCGTCCACCGCCGGGACAGGCTCCCCGAAGGCGATGGACAGGATGGCCCCGGCGGTGTAGTCCCCTACCCCCGGCAGCGCCATCAGCTGCTGATACGTCCGGGGGAACGCCCCGCCGTACTCCTTCGCGATCACTTGGGCCGCCCGGCGCAGGTTCCTGGCCCGGCTGTAGTATCCCAATCCGGCCCACAGCCGCATCAGCTCCCCCTCGTCGCAGGCGGCCAGGTCCTCCACCGTGGGATAGGCCGCCATAAACCGCTGAAAATAGGGGATCACCGCCGCCACCCGGGTCTGCTGCAGCATGATCTCCGACACCCAGGTCCGGTAGGCGGACACCTCCTCCCGCCAGGGCAGCACCCGGCGGTTCTCCCGGTACCAGGGAAGCAGGGCCCCGGGCAGCCGGGCCAGTCGATTTTCCATCTCATCCATAGGCTAAAACCTCGCGGCGTAGCCGCACCGGCGGCACAGCTCCTCCGACGGCTGCCGCCGGGAAAATCCCTCCCGGATGGCCGCCGCCCGGGGAGAGGCCAGAATTTCCTCCACCGAGCTTGTATACAGGTTCCCCAGGGCCATGCGGCCGTCTCCGTCCAGGCAGCAGGGCACCACCGTCCCGTCCCACAGCACCGCCAGCTGCTGCCGCAGGCCATGGCAGAACTCCGTGCCGCTTTCCGGGGCCTCCGGGTCCGGCCAATCAAATTTTTCCGCCTGTTCCAGGAAAATATGTTCCGCCAGCCGCCGGTTTCCCCGGCGGTCCGCGGGCAGGAGCAGCACGTCCCCGCCCAGCCGGCGGCTCAGGAAGTCCAGCACCTCGCCGTTGCGGCGGTCCCGGCCCCCGATGTTCCACAGGCGCAGGGCGCACAGGGTGCCCTCCCCTGCCGCCCGGCGGCAGAAGTCCCACACCCCGGAAAGATACGCCTCCAGCCCCTCCGCCCGGTCGTTTCCCTCGAAGCTGTGCAGGGACACGCTGACCTTGTGGACCCCGGCCAACGCCCGGCCCCGCCGGGGGAGCAGCGTGCCGTTGGTGGTGATGCACACCCGGAAGTCCAGCTGCCGGGCGATGGCCAGGATCTCCTCCAGCTGCGGGTGCAGCAGCGGCTCCCCCATCACATGGAGGTACAGATACGCCGTGTGGCCCCGGAGCTTTTCCGCCAGCAGCCGGAAGTCCTCCGGCCGCATATACCCCGCCGGGCGGCGGGTACCCGGGCAGAAGGAGCAGGCCAGGTTGCACACGTTGGTGATCTCCACATAGGCCCGGTTGAACATGCCGCCGCCCCCCTTTCAAAGCGCTTGAAATATTATTTTACCACATCTGACGCGGTTTTGAAAGCACCGGGGGCAAAATGTTCAAAAAAAGGTATGTAGGACTACAATACATCTTGGACAATTGAATAAAAAGGGTATGAGGAATAGGG
>OFMU01002197.1_pt1 | contig 10960 bp, 7 predicted proteins | sample 1541861 | NCBI WGS metagenome assembly OFMU01 (sample SAMN04209238, study PRJEB22552) | human gut metagenome | biome: gut; material: feces | host: Homo sapiens | place: USA: Oklahoma
CGTCTACACGACCTATGCGTCCAACGAAGACCTGTACGCCAAGCTCAAGAGCGGCGCGGCGGGCTACGATGTGATTCTGCCCTCCGACTACATGATCGCGCGCATGATTGACGAGGGCATGCTGGAAAAGCTCAACTTTGACAACATCCCGAACTATGCGGGCATCAGTGAAAACTTCCGCGGGCTGTACTACGATGCAAACAACGAATACAGCGTGCCGTTCTCCTACGGCATGGTCGGCATCATCTACGATACCACGGTCGTGGACGAAGCGGACACCGGCACGTGGGATCTGATGTGGAACGAGAAGTACAAGGGCAAAATCCTGCAGTTCAACAATTCCCGCGACGCCTTCGGCACGGCGATGTACCGCGCCGGCATTGATGTCAACACCACCGATGCAGCACAGTGGCAGGCAGCGCTCGATGCGCTGAAGGCACAGAAGCCGATTCTCCAGGGCTATGTCATGGATGAGGTCTTCAACAAGATGGAGGGCGGGGAAGCCGCCGTTGCCGCCTACTACGCGGGCGATTACCTCTCGATGGTCGAGAATAACGAAAATCTCGGGTTCTACTACCCCACGGATAAGGACGGCAGATTTGCCACCAACCTCTTTGTCGATGCCTACTGCATCCCGAAGGGCGCGGCAAACAAGGATCTCGCCGAGGCTTACATCAACTTCTCGCTGTCCGAGGAGATCGCCGTGGCCAACGCCGAGGTCGTCTGCTACGCATCCCCGAACGCGGCGGTCTACGAGAGCGAAACCTATCGTGAGGACATGGGTGACGAGGCGATGGAGATCCTCTATCCCGCCGACTTCAATTTCGGCGCCAACTACAACAAAATGAGCTATCACAACCTCGACGCCGAGACGCTGAACACCATCAACACCCTGTGGGAAGAACTGATGCTGGACGGCGGCATGGGCGCTGCGGTTTACATCATCGCAGCCGTTATCGTCGCCGCGATTGTGGCCTTTGTGATTTACCGCAAGACCGTGCAGAAAAAGCGCGAAAAAATGTACGAATAAAACAAATATGGAAAAATGCCGGAAAGCCGTTGCTTTCCGGTATTTTTTTCGCCTGTCCGGCGTGCCGCGGCGCATTCCGCATTCGGCACTTCCTGCATTTTCACTTGACAAAAGCGCATATCATTTGTATAATAGAATAACCGTTTGAAACGGTAAGAAAGCGTCGCACGCTCTCTCATAGTTGATTTTATCGGGGGCTCATACAGGCATTTGCCGGACAAAGCCGCCGAAATTCTGCATTTTATCTTGTATTTCGCGTCGCTTTGTGGTATATTTAACGTATATGTTTTTATACTATGTTTTTATACCGAAGAATTTAATTGTGAGGGTTTGAAATGAGCGCGAAAACATTAGGTTACATTTTGAAGCGCCTCGGACTTGCAATTTTGACGGTCTGGGTCGTGATTACCGCGACATTTTTCATCATGCACGCCGTTCCCGGCGGCCCGTTCATGTCCGAGAAGGCGACGACGCCTGCCGTCACCGCACAGCTGGAGGCAAAGTACGGCCTTGACAAGCCGCTGATGGAGCAGTATTTTACGTATCTCAAGGATATTGTCACCAAGTTTGACTTCGGTCCGTCCACCAAGCAGCGCGGCAGACAGGTCACCGACATCATCGGCGACGGCCTCAAGGTCTCGGCAAAGCTCGGTGTGATTGCCGCAGCGCTGGCACTGGTTGTGGGCATTGTCCTCGGCGCGGTCGCCGCACTCCGCCGCAATAAGCTGATTGATAAGGTCATTATGGTGATTACCACGGCGCTGGTCTCCATGCCGTCCTTTATCATGGGCTCGCTGCTGCTGATCTTGTTTGCGGTGAAGTGGAAGCTGCTGCCCGCCAACGGTGCAACCACGCAGGGACTTGTCCTGCCGGTCATCACGCTGTCGCTTTCGCCGATGGCATACATCACGCGCCTGACCCGCTCGTCCATGCTGGATGTGCTTGGGCAGGACTACATCCGCACCGCGCGCGCCAAGGGCGTGCCCGGCGTGCGCATCATCTTCGGTCACGCGCTGAAGAATTCGCTGATTCCGGTCATCACTTATGTCGGGCCGATGCTGGCGTACATCGTCACCGGTTCGCTCGTCGTGGAGAAGATTTTCTCAGTCTCCGGCATCGGCCGCGCCTTTGTCAACAGCATTACAAACCGCGATTACCCGCTGATCATGGGTACCACCATCGTACTGGCGTCGCTGATTGTCATCATGAACCTCATCAGTGATATTCTGTACAAGGTCGTCGACCCGCGTATCACACTTGAGTAGGAGGAATGAAAGCATAATGGCAAAGAAACCGTTCAGTATGCACGTCGATGTGGATGCTTTTGTTCCCGCTACCGACGCAGAAAAAGAATATCTTGTGCAGATGCGCCCGTCGTCCACCTTCTTCAAGGACGGCATCAAGCGCCTTCTCAAAAATAAAATCGCCACGATCAGCCTGATTGTGGTCATTCTCATCACGCTCGCGTCCATTATCATCCCGATGTTCTGGCCGTATTCCTATGACAGTATGCTCGGCGTCCGTCCCGGCAAGCCGGTGGACTCCTCGTATAACAACCTCGCGCCCTTCCAGTATGGCAAGACCGAACTGAAAGCGATTGAGGCAGGGGAGAAGGTCTTCCCGCACATCTTCGGCACGGATGCCTCCGGTCGTGACTACTTTATCCGCGTGGTCTACGGCACGCGCATTTCGCTTGCCGTCGGCTTTTTCGCCAGCATCATCGTGCTGATCATCGGTATGCTGGTCGGCTCGATCGCCGGTTATTGCGGCGGTAAGGTCGATATGATCATCATGCGCATTGTCGATGTCATCTATTCACTGCCCGACATGCTGATGGTCATTCTGCTTGCATCGGTACTCGGCCGCGTGCTGGATCCTCTCATTGAGGGAACGGTGCTCGGCAAGCTCGGCAGCAACATGATCAGCCTGTTCATCGTCTTTGCCGTGCTGTATTGGGTCTCGATGGCGCGTCTGATCCGCGGGCAGATTCTTTCGCTGCGCGAGCAGGAGTATGTCCTCGCCGCGCGCGCCACCGGCGCCAAAGGCGGTTGGGTCATCCGCAAGCATCTGCTGCCCAACTGCATCAGTGTGGTCATCATTTCCACGGCGCTGCAGATTCCCAGCGCAATCTTCACCGAGAGTTACCTGTCGTTCCTCGGTCTCGGCGTCAATGCGCCGATGCCCTCGCTCGGTTCGCTTGCGTCCGATGCGCTCAACGGCATCAATTCGTATTCGTATCGTCTGGTCATTCCTGCGGTCGTCATTTCGCTGATCGTTCTGTCGCTCAACCTGTTCGGCGACGGTCTGCGCGATGCGTTCGACCCGAAACTGAATAATTAAGGAGGGGAAAAAGATGTCTGAATTGCTCCAAGTCAAAGACCTTCACACCTCCTTCTTCACCGATGCGGGCGAAGTCCGCGCCGTCAACGGCGTGTCCTTCAACCTTGACCACGGCAAGGTGCTCGGTATCGTCGGTGAGTCCGGTTCGGGTAAGTCGGTCACGGCGTATTCGATCATGCAGATTCTTGCCGGCACCGGCAAAATTGTCTCCGGCTCGATTAAACTGGACGGTCAAGAGCTTGTCGGCGCGGGCGAGAGGGTCATGAAGACCGTCCGCGGCAACAAAATTTCGATTATTTTCCAGGACCCCATGACCTCGCTCAACCCGACCTACACCATCGGTCGCCAGCTCATGGAGGCAATCCTGCTCCACACCAACCGCAACAAGCGGGAGGCACGCGCACGCGCCATTGAGATGCTGAAGCTGGTCAATGTCAACGAACCCGAAAAGCGCATGAAGCAGTACCCCTACGAGTTTTCGGGCGGTATGCGGCAGCGCGTGATGATTGCAATGGCGCTCGCCTGCGAGCCGGATATTCTGATTGCGGATGAGCCGACCACGGCGCTGGATGTCACCATCCAGGCGCAGATTTTGTCCCTGATGAAGGATTTGCAGAAAGAGCTCGGCATGGCGATTATCATGATCACGCATGACCTCGGCGTTGTCGCGCAGATGTGCGACGAAGTCATCGTCATGTACGCCGGTTCGATCTGCGAACAGGGCACGGCGGATGAGATTTTCTACAATCCGCATCATGAGTACACCAAGGGACTGCTTCGCTCGATTCCGACGGCGCATACCGCGGGCACAAAGCTTCAGCCGATCACCGGCACGCCGATCGACCTGCTCAATATGCCGAAGGGATGTCCTTTCGCGCCCCGCTGCGGCAATGCGATGAAGATTTGCCTGCGCGAACGCGCAGAGCGGATGCAGCTCAACGACGACCATGCAGCGGCATGCTGGATGAATGTCAAGGAAGCCTTTGAAAAAGGCGAAATTACAGCTGAGGGAGGGGAAGCAAATGCCTGAAATCAATGCGCGCCCCTTGCTCGAAGTCAGGGACTTAAAGCAATACTTCAATATTCCGATGGGCATGTTCCAGTCGAAGCCGCTCAAGGCGGTGGACGGCGTGTCCTTCACGATCGGCAAGCGCGAGACCCTCGGACTTGTCGGTGAGTCCGGCTGCGGCAAGACCACGGTCGGCAGAACCATTCTGCACCTCTACAAGCCGACGGCGGGCGAAATCGTCTTCGACGGCAAGAAAATCGATTCCAAGGCGGATATTCAGGAGTTCCGCAAGAAGGCGACGATGGTCTTCCAGGACCCCTATTCTTCGCTGAACCCGCGTATGACGGTCGCCGACATCATCGGCGAGCCGCTCGATGTACACAAGCTCTACAGCACGAAGGCGGAGCGCAATGAACGCATTCTCGAGCTGATGGATCATGTCGGTCTGAACAGCGAGCACGCGTCGCGCTATGCGCACGAGTTTTCGGGCGGTCAGCGGCAGCGTATCGGCATTGCCCGCGCGCTGGCGGTCAACCCCGAGTTCATCGTCTGCGACGAGCCGGTCTCCGCACTGGATGTGTCGATTCAGGCGCAGGTCATTAACATGTTTGACGATCTGCAGGACAGGTTGGGGCTGACCTACCTGTTCATCGCGCATGACCTCCTGGTCGTCCGCCATATCAGCGACCGCATTGCGGTCATGTACCTCGGCAAAATGGTCGAGCTTGCGGATGCGGCGGAGATTTACGACCACCCGCTCCACCCCTATTCGCAGTCGCTCCTGTCCGCAGTGCCGGTGCCCGACCCAAAGGTCGCGCGCGCCAACAAGCGCATCGTGCTCACCGGCGATATTCCCAGCCCGCTGAATGCGCCCTCCGGCTGCTCGTTCCGCACGCGCTGCCGCTATGCAACCGAGCAGTGTGCTGCCGAGATGCCGGAATTCAAGGAAGTGTCCAAGGGGCATTTCGTAGCCTGCCACCGCACCGCCGACATCAATTCGTAAGGGCGGTATAAAGTTTCGTTCATATACCGTTCGGAGACGGACGGATATTTGAAAAAATTCTGAAAGGAAGAATTATCATGAAGAAAATTCTCGCACTGGTGCTTGTTGCCACGATGTTGCTGCTTTCTTTTGCAGCCTGCGGCAATAAGCCTGCCGTAACGACCGATAACGGTACGACGGCAAACGGCGGAGAAGTCGTAGAACCTGCTGCGACTACCTCCATCGCGGTCTGCCTGGCTTCCGAGCCGGACACCATTGACCCCGCCCTCAACTCCTCTGTTGACGGCGCAACCCTCGTTGCACACCTGTTCTCGGGTCTTGCAAAGTGGGCACAGAAGGATGACGGCACGCTCGAGATCGTTGCGGATGCAGCGAAGGAGCTGGTCGAAGGCGTTACCAACGCTGACGGCACCGTTACCTACACCTACACGCTCCGCGACGGTCTGAAGTGGAGCGACGGCAAGGATGTCACCGCAGGCGACTTCGTGTTCTCCTGGAACCGTGCAGCATCCACCGCGCTCGCAGCAGACTATGCGTACATGTATGAGGTCGTTGACGGCTATGCCGACATCTGGGAGACCGATGCCGACGGCAACTTCGTCAACCCCGATGCAAAACTGAATGTCACCGCTCCCGATGACAAGACGCTGGTTGTCACGCTGAACAACTCGGTTGCATACTGGAACGAGCTGCTCACATTCCCGGTATACTACCCCGTCCGTGAGGATGTCGTTGCCAACGAAAACTGGGCAACCGATCCCTCCACCTATGTTTCCAACGGTATGTACAAGCTGACCGGCTGGACGCACAACAGCGTCATCACCCTGGAGAAGAACCCCGATCACCCCGATGCGGCTGAAGTCACGATGGACAAGATCGAGTTCTACCTTTCCGATGACAACAACAACATGCTCTCCAACTTCGAGAACGGCAGCTGGCAGCTCATCGACGATGTGCCGACCAACGAGATCGCCGCACTCAAGGAGAAGTATCCGACCGAGTTTGTTGTTGCAGGTCAGATCGGTACTTACTATGTCTGCTGGAACATCAACGAGAGCATCCTGCCCTCCGACAGCACGCTGACCGGCGCGGCAAAGGAAGCTGCCGAGGAAGAGATCCGCAATGCGATCAGCCTCCTCTTTGACCGTAACTACATTGTCACCGAGATCGGCCAGGCAGGTCAGGTTCCCGCATCGTCCTTCGTTGCAATGGGTATGACCGATGCAGACGGCAGCCAGTTCTATCAGAACGCAGGCTCGAGCGCAGAGTATGACGGCTACTATGATGTATCCGAGGATGCGCTGGAGTCCAACTTCACGAAGGCTGTTGAGATCCTTAAGAAGTACTACAACTACGACGAAGCAACCGGCAAGTTCACCAATGTCCCGACGCTGACCTACCTCTACAACACGGGCGAAAGCCACAAGGCAATCGGTGAGTACCTCCAGAGCGCGGTTGCCGGTGTCGGCATCACGATGAACCTTGTCAACCAGGAGTGGAACACGTTCCTCAACACCCGTAAGAACGGCGATTACTCCATCGCGCGCAACGGCTGGCTCGCTGACTACAACGACCCGATCTGCTTCCTCGATATGTGGGTAACCGCTTCGGGCAACAACGATGTTCAGTTCGGTAAGGGCGCACACGAGACCCTGAAGATGTACAACCTCGACCTCACCGACCTCGGCTACGATGTCAAGGTTGAGAACGGCACCTGGGCAGAGACCTACGATGTGCTGATTTCGCTCATCAAGTCCTGCACCGACAGCACCGTTCGTTATCAGCTGATGCACAGAGCAGAAGACCTGCTGATGCAGACGGGCTGCATTGTTCCGCTGTACTTCTACACGGACATCTACATGCTCGACGACTCTGTCAAGGGCTTCTTCTCGAACCCGCTGGGTTACAAGTACTTCATGTACTGCACCATCGAGAAGTAAGGGACAGCCGTATACGGCGCAGACCGACCGGCGAAAACCTTATGTTTTCGTGGTACAAAGTGCCTCTGACAGCTAAAGTGGAAAACCACCCCTCGGGGTGGTTTTCTTCATATACATCTGTTTTTCGCCGGTCTATCCACGAGAATCCGCATCGCTGTATGCCAATACAGCTTGATGCGAATTTTCGTGGCTTCTGCATCCGTCTACGGCTGTCCGGCAGCTGCGGCGCGGCTGCTCGCCCGAGCGCGGATTCTGCATCCAAATCCGCAGGTCTGGCGGCTGCGGCGTCGCCCCCTATCGAATGGCAGAAGATGTGCGCACACCATAGGGCGGGGCTTGCTCCCGCCGCAACCTCGCAAATTCCCACAAAAAACAACCGTCGGTTGCCCGACGGTCGTTTTTGCGCTTGCTTGGATTCAGATGGTGCCGGTGACGCGGAGCGTTGCCGTGCCGGGGGTGACGGTCCATGTGCCGGTCGTTTCGTCCTGCGTATAGGTGGCGGCGGGCACGGTAATGCGTCCGGGCACGGTGGTGAAGACAGCGCCCGTATAGGTGTAGTAGGCGGGCGATGTCCAGGTGACGCCGTCAAAGGTGACGGTGAGTCCCGACAGCGCGGGGTCAAAGGTGTCGGTGATGGTGGCGGTGTCGGCGGCGGTCACGGCGGTGCTGCCGTAGTTGCGGATCACAAAGGTGTAGGTGACTCTGCCGCTTGTGCTGACCGGCACGGGTTCGATGCTCTTGGTTACGGTCAGGTTTGCACCGCTCGCCGCAGCGATGGTCGCGCTGACGGTGATCGGCGTGAGCAGACCTGCGCCCGTGACGGTTGCCGTATTGACAATGGTGTCCTCGGTGCCGAGCGGGGCAAAGTCGTTGACCACTGCCTCGTAAATCAGCAGCAGACTGCCGTCCGCGGGCACGGTCAGCTCCGAGACGGTGAGCGGAGGCCCTGCCGTCACGGTCGGCGACGGTTGCAGAACGCCGTCTGCGAAAACGCGGAGTGAGCCGTCCGCATAGGTCAGCGGGTACAGCGTCAGCGCGCCGAAGGTGTAGGCGCCGAGGTTGTCGGCAACCGTCACGCCGGTCTGCGCGGCACTTCCCGCATTGATGATACTGATGACATAGGTGACGCGGTCACCTGCACGGTAGGTGGTGCCGACGGCGGTTTTGGAAGCCGTCAGAACCTCGCGAATCTCGCCGACGGCGATATTGGAGTCGACCACTGTATCGTTATAAGACAGCCGCGCCTGATTGGTAAATTGCGCCATAATGCTCTCCTATTGTTCAAAGTAGCGGGGATGCAGAGACCCCCGCATTGTTTTATATGAAAAAAAGAGCATTTTGGTGCATCAGAACAGGAGCGGAAAGCCGAAGAGCGCCTTGCGGATTTCGCCGTAGAGAATCGGCGCGTCGCCGGACGGCAGCGGATTCTTTCCCTTGCCGCATTCCAGCGTAAAGGCGGGAATGCCGAGCGCCTCGATGCAGTAATCGGTCAGCCCGCCGTATGCGGCGGCGCCGGACGGCTCGGCGATGCGGTAGCCGGTCAGTGCGGCAAGCCGCTTTGCTGCGGCACCCGCACCCGGCGGGCATTTGCCGCGCGTGGTGTGGTAGATTTCGCGCCCCTGCGTGTGCAGGGTCATGAGCGCCGTGGGGTGATTGAACCGCAGAAAATTGCAGAGCGCGCCGACCTCCGGCTCACTCTCGGGCGAGGGGCCTGCAAACCGCGTCGGCGCGCCGCCCGTGATGCCGAGCGATGGCTCAAGCTGCTTGTAGGCGTCAAAACCCGCATCGTAATTGTGGTTGAGGTCTACGCCGCGCACGTTCGCTTGCCAGTGCGTGAAGTCCTCGCTGCCGCCGTTCATGGCGACGAGCCGCGGGTAAAACAGGGATGCCTTGTCGGCTTTGCCCGCCGCAATCTGCGCGCCGTCCGGATTGAGCATCGGCAGGATGTACAGCGTGCGACTGCGGAGCAGGTAGGCGAGATTCACGCCGAAGCGCACGGCGTCCCGCGCGATACCGGCGCACAGCTCCATGAGAAACTGTACGAGCACCGCACCCGTGATGCGCTCTGCGCCGTGGTGCACGCCGACAAAGTAAACCTCTTTTTTGCCCTCGCCGAGCGAAAAAAGCGGGATTCCGCGTCCGACGGCGCTCTCCCCGAGGTAATTGAACCCGAGAAACGGATATTCTGCCGAAAGCAGCCATGCGCACTGCATCAGCGCGTCGTAGTCAAAGTCGCTGCGCAGGATGCGGCGCAGCTCCGCGTGTTCTGTCTGTTTCATGTGTCCCCTCCGCCTTGTACTCGTAAAACATATGCGAAAGACGCCGCACGCATGTCATCCGAAAATCCGCTTTGCAAGAACTTGACGCCGCGTGCTTCTTATGGTATACTGATATATTATAAGTTAAATGATTTGGCAGGAGGGCTTTATGGAAGAGTTTGCATTCAGTCTGCTGTATCCGTCCCGCGCGGCGCGCGAGGCGCATGCGGCGGGCAAAGCGCGCCCGCATGTGTCTGCCGAGACGGCGGACAGCCTCGGGCTTTCCGCGCTCATCAAACTGAAAAACAGCGCCTTGACCGATTATTTTACATCCGACCCCGCCGTGATCGCTTACCGCGCGGCGAACTTCCGCGACATGCTGCAGATCCCCGAGATTGCCGACACCTTTGTCCGTGTGCTGCCCATCCTCTCGGACATCGGAGAGTTGCGCCGCATGTCCGCATCCAATGAGCGGACGACCGACGAGTATCTGCTCTCCCTCTCCGAAATCGAGCTCTACATATCCGCGATGGAGACGATGCAGACGGGCTTTTCGCCGATTGCGGAGCGGCTGACGAGCGAGGCGTTCCGTGCACTTGCCGCCTATATCCGCAAGGTGACCGAGAGCGACTACTATCGTGAGCTGAACGAAAAGCTCCGCGAACTGACCGTGCGCGTGCGCGACATCAAGAGCATCACCATCGGCGTCAACCTGGATTCCACACTGCGCGCCGACAAATGCGGCGTGCTGTCTATCAATCCGCGCCCTTTCAAGTCGGGCGATACCATTGACAAGATTCTGCGCATGAATTTTGCCAGCGACGAATACACGCTTGCCGCGCCGCTCTCGCCCTTTGCCAAGGGGCAAAACGACAATCAGAAGACTGCGATGAGCATTGCCATCAGCGGCGCCATCAACGATATTTTCAAGGGCTCTGTGCGCGCATGGAAAAAGATTGTGCAGACCTATGTGCTGGATAATGCAAATTTCCTGCTCGAGGTCATGCCCGAGATCGAGTTCATGATTTGCGCCGTGCGGCTGATGGAGAGCCTGCGCACGCGCGGACTGCCGCTCTCGACGCCGACGCTCACGGATGTGCCGCGCACCTTCCGTGCGAAGGGGCTGTACAATCCCGCCGTCGCCCTTGCGATTGAGGGCGCGAGCGTGGAGAACGATTTCGCCTTTGATGCGGACGGCATGATCTATGTGCTGACCGGGCCGAACCGCGGCGGCAAGAGTGTCATCACCTGCGCGGTCGGGCTTTGCGCGGCGTTTTGCCAGCTCGGCCTGCTCGTTCCCGCGCGCGAGTTCGTCTACGCGCCCGCCGACGGCATTTACACGCATTTTCCCACCGAGAGCGGCGACACCGTGGACAAAGG
>OFMU01002203.1_pt1 | contig 10936 bp, 9 predicted proteins | sample 1541861 | NCBI WGS metagenome assembly OFMU01 (sample SAMN04209238, study PRJEB22552) | human gut metagenome | biome: gut; material: feces | host: Homo sapiens | place: USA: Oklahoma
GCTGCGGGACGGCAGCCGTCCGGGCGGCCGCCTGGGCGGCGTCCACCAGCTTCACGCCCCGGCGCTGGGCCAGCTCCCGGGCCAGGTCCGTCAGCCGGTCCTCGGGTCCCATCACCAGCTCCGTCTCCCCCCGGCGCACCAGGGCGAGAACGTCGTCGGAGGTGAGGATCCGTTTCATTTCCCGGCCTCCAGCTCGCTTCTGAGCTTGCCCACCTCACCGGCCACGGCGCTGCTGAGCAGCGCCAGCTCGGAGTTGATGATGCACATATCAAAGCCCTTGGCGTACCAATTGCGGGCGGCGTCGAAGTTGCCGGCGAAGATGCCCAGGCGCTTGCCGGCCCTGGCGGTCTTTTCCCGCAGCAGCATGATGGTATCCGTCAGGCGGGGGTTGCTGAACTGGGCGAAAATGCCCATGTCCATGGACAGGTCGCCGGGGCCGATGAAGAACATGTCGATGAAGTCGCTCTGGACGATCTCGTCGATGTGCTCCACGGCCTGGACGGTTTCCAGCTGCACCACGATGTTGGTGGTGCGGTTGATGTCCTGATCCGTGGCCAGCTGGGTGATGCTGTCGCCATAGTCCCACAGGCGGGAGGGGCCGCTGCCCCGGTGGCCGATGGGAGGATACTGGCTGTAGTCCTTCAGGCGGCGGATGTCGTCCATGGTGCGGATCTGGGGGATCAGCAGGGCGTCCGCTCCGATATCCAGGGCGCCGGCCACGTTCTCATAGGACAGGGTGGGAATGCGCACCATGCCATAGGTGGGGGTGGCCTTCAGGCTCTGGAGCATCTTCTGGACGGTTTCCAGGTGCATGGCGTTGTGCTCGGCGTCGATGCAGACAAAGTCGAAGCCGAAGTGGCCCACAAACTCCGTCATCACGGGATGGGGCGTGCCGATGAAGGTGCCCATCAGCTTCTTGTCGGAGCAGATCAGGTCACGGAAGGCGGGCTTGTTCAGGCCGGGGGCCGTCAGCTTCTGGGCGGTGACGGGGCCGCCGGAGGGGGCGGCAAAGGCGGAGGAGCCATAGCCTCCGCCCACGGCGCTGCTGCCGCCGGAGGGGGCGGCTGCGGGACGGGATGCAGCGGGGCGGGACGCCGGCTGGGCCGCCGGGGCGGCGCCGGTTACGATCTCCATGCCCAGGGTCTGCAGGGTCTCCCGGGCCAGATCGGTGAGGATGGGCATGGAGTCCAGACGGATGGTCTGCACCCCCTGCTGGTGATAAGCCAGCACATCCTCGCGGGTGAAAAAGTTCTGCATGATCTTGCCTCCCGCGCTTTATCAATACAGGGCCGAAAGGGCCTCGTCGGGACGGGCGATGACGTTGGTGTTGACCACCTTGCCGATGCGCTCCACCTCGGCCTCGGCGGCGTCGATGGCGGCACGGACGGCGCCGATCTCGCCCTTGATGATCACGGCGATCATGGCCTTGCCGGTGTTTTCACGGCCCACCACTTCCACGTTGGCGGCCTTCAGGGCGGCGTCAGCCGCCGCAATGGCGGGCACCAGGCCCACGACTTCGATATATCCGTAAGAGTCCATTTGTGCTCCTCCTTATTTCTTGTCGTCCGAAAGCTTCAGGCCCACCACCTTGGCCGCACCCTCGGCGGGGCGGGCGATGACGTGGGCGCAGTGCAGCTGGCCCACCTGCTTGGCGGCGGCCGCTCCGGCGTCCACCGCCGTGCGGATGGCGCCGATCTCGCCGGTGACGGCCACGGTGACATAGCCGCCGCCGATGACCTCGCAGCCGGCCAGGGTCACGTCGGCAGCCTTGACCATGGCATCCGCCGCCGCAACGGCGGGAATATAGCCGACAACTTCAATAAATCCCCAAGAACGCATTTTTCTTTACCTCCTCAGCATTGCAGCATTTCCACCAGCTCCGGCGTGGGGCGGGCGATGGTGTAGCAGCCCATCAGGGCGTCCATCCGGTTGGCAGCCGCCGCACCGGAATCCACCGCCGTGCGCACCGCGCCCACCTCACCGCGAACGATGATGGTGACCATGGCGGCGCCGATCCAGACCTTTTTGACGATCTCCACATTGGCGGCCTTGACCATGGCGTCGGCCACGGCAAAGGCGGGCACATAGCCCTGGGTCTCCACAAATCCCAAAGATTGCATAGCTGTCTCCTCTCGTTTTCTGTGCGCCTTGGCGCAAATTTTTATGGCTGCCGTCCCTCTCCGCAGGTGCTGGCGTGCCGGAGAGGGGCCGGGCCCCCCTCCGGCAGCGTGTGGAGAGAAAACGGGAGATGGCGTATGTTAGCGGTTGGCCATGATCTCGCGCATGGCCTTGCAGACGAAGCGATCCTCCTCGGGGGTGCCGATGGAGATGCGGTTGGCCTTGAAGTTGCCGCGGATGATGATGCCGTAGTCCAGCAGGCGGTCAGCAAACCACTTCACGTCCACACCGGGATCGAAGTAGATAAAGTTGGTGTGGGAGGGCCAGACCCGGAAGCCCAGCTCCTTCATGCAGGAGACCAGGATCTCGCGGCCCTCCTGGTTGCCCTTCTTGGTCATCTCCTGGAACTCCACGTCGTCCAGGGCGGCCTCGGCGGCGTGCAGGCCCATGCGGCTGCAGCAGAAGCCGGTGGAATCCCGCTGCAGATACTCGATAATCTCGCGGTTGGCCATCAGATAACCCATACGGGCGCCGGCCATGCCGTACAGCTTGGAGAAGGTGCGCACCACGATGAGGTTTTCGTCATCGGCGATGGCGTCCACCATGGTCCGGTAGTTGGGGTCCTCCACGAAGTCGATATAGGCCTCGTCCACCACCAGCAGGACGTGCTCAGGCAGCTTCTTCTGGAAGGCGTGGAGCTCGTCGGAGTCGATGAGGGTGGCGGTGGGGTTGTTGGGGTTGCAGAGGAAGATGGCCTTGGTCTTGTCGGTGATGGCGGCCAGGACCTTGTTGAAGTCAGGGGTCAGGGTGTCCTCCTCCAGGGGGACCTCCACCAGCTTGCCCCGGCAGCGCTTGACGTAGTTATAATAGCTGGGATAGGTGGGGGGCGTCAGGATGATCTCGTCGCCGGGCTGGATGAACACCTCGGCGATGAAGCCCAGGCCCGCGGTAGCGCCCTCAGTGACCATGACCTCATCCACGGACAGGCCGTGCTTCTCCGCCAGCTTCTTGCGCAGGTCCTGGGCCCGGACATCGGGATAGCGGTTGGCCAGAGGAGCCTGCTGGCAAATGGCCTCGGCGGCCTTGGGGGAGGTGCCGAAGGGGTTTTCGTTGGTGGCCAGCTGCAGCAGCTTGGTCACGCCGGGCCGCATGCTCTTGGACTGCTCGTCCGCACCCACCACATAGGGAGGGGCTTCCTTCACAAATTCACTGACCAGATTCTTAACAGACATTTTCTTTTCCTCCATAAAGTCATTGGTTGTCCCGTGGGGACCCGTTATCCGTAGTCTAACAGAAAGGGCCCGGCGGGCCTGTAAACGCCGTTACAAACCGGCGAATTTAATCCGAACAGCTCACGCCGGAGTCGTTGATCCGCTGGCGCAGGGCGTCCATCTGGACCACATAGTAAAGCCCCGATTTCTTCATCAGGATCCTGTCCTTTACCAGGCCGGAGATGATGTTGGACACGCACACCCGGCTCAGGCCGGTGATCTCGGCGATGTCCTGGTGAGTGAAGCGGATATACAGCAGCTTCTGGCCGTTCTTCTCCTCGGAATACTGCTCGGCCAGGTGCAGCAGGTAAAAGCATACCCGCCCCTCGCTGTGGTGAAAGCTCATCAGCTCGATCTGGGTCAGCAGCATCCGGTTGATGCGGTTGCTCTGCATGAGGATGTTGTGGGTCATCTGGAAGTTGTCCCGGATCCGGGAGGAGGCCTCCTCCTTGGGGATCACATACACATCCGCCTCGTCACTGACGACCTCGGCCTGGCAGGAGTTGGGGCTGCCGTCAAACAGGGTCTGGTTGCCGAACATGCATCCGGCGTCCAGCACCATGGTGTTGCGCATATCGCCCTCCGGCGTACACAGGCACATGGCCACCCGGCCGCGCTTGATGATGAAGACGTTCTCGCTGTACTCCTGCTGGCCATAGAATATATGCCCCCGGAAAAAGTGCCGGGCGTACCGTTCGTCGGTCAGGGGACCCCAATCCAGATGACTCATGTCGATCCAAGGGGAGTCGATCTGGCGATATTTGCGTTCTGCCATCTTCATTTACCTCCTGTGTATGATTTTGCGAATATGTGATGCGAACCGGCAAGCCCATTTGGCCCTGCCGGTCCGCACCAGACTGCGGGGAGAGAAAGCTCCGCAGGGCGACTTATGCGATGATTTTTACTTGGTCTGGGCAGGCAGGGCCTTCACAGGCTCGCCGTTGGGACCCTCGTACTTGCGGCCCCAGCCGGTGATCACGGCCACGGCCAGCGCCACGAACAGGAACCAGCAGTGCAGGCTGGCGCCGGCCAGGCTCACGGGACTGACTTCCTGCACGAAGGAATAGGTGTCCATCAGGCCCTGGATGCAGGACAGGGCGATGAAGATGAAGGCGCTGGTGACGGGGATCACAGCGGGCAGGGTGCTGCCGAAGCCGTCCATCAGGTTGGCCCGGCGATAGGGGTGCAGACCCTTGGACTTGCCCAGGTCGTTGGCGATGGGGCCCCACATGATGATGGCGGGACCGTTGGCGGAGCCCAGGCAGATGGAGGAGACCATCAGGCCCACGGAGATGATGACCTCGGTGCCCACCACGGAGCGGTTGAGCTTGCTGTGGACCAGGCCGTCGATGACCTGCTGCAGCAGACCGCTGGCGTTGAGGATGCCGATGATACCGGCGATGGCGTACAGGTAGCCCACGGTGCCGATCATGTTGTTGACGCCGTCGATGAGGAAGCCGCCCAGGGTGCCGTCCTGCATGCCCATGATGTCGGAGGGAACCAGGATGCCGCTGACCAGGCCGATGATGGTGCCGGAGATCAGTCCCCAGGTGCAGGCCACATAGATGTTGCGCTTGATGAAGGCCACAATCAGCAGGATGGCCACGGGGATCAGCATGATCAGGCCCTTGGGATTGCTGTACTGGGCCAGGATGGCCTCGGCCTCAGCCGCGTTGATGGCGGAGCCGGAGCCGCCGAACAGGGCGAAACAGACGGTGGCGGCGGCAGCGGCCACCAGGGCGTACTTCATACGGCTGCCCACAACGCCGGCCACGTCGGCCACGCCGGGCTTGTTGGTGTACTCCTGGGTGGAGGCGGAGGCGATGGTGGTGTCGGAGATGGGGCCGACGTTATCGCCGAAGATGGCGCCGCTGAGGATGGCACCGGCCAGGAACACGGGATCGGCGCCCAGCAGCAGGCCGGAGGGATACAGGATGGGGAAGGCGGTGAACATGGTGCCGATGGAGGTGCCGGTGGCAGTGGCGATGACGCAGGTGGCGATGAAGGTGAAGGCCACGAAGCCGCCGCCGGACAGGCCGATCTTATCGCCCAGCCACACGAAGCCCTGGGCCACGCCGCCGCGGGTCATCAGCTTGCCGAACATGCCCACAATCAGCAGGATCAGGGCCAGCTCGTTCATAATCTTGGAGGACATGCCGGTTGCCACGGCGTCCCAGTATTTGCCCCAGTTCTTGGACAGCAGGGATCCGATGATCAGGGCCACATAGCCGCCCATGCACAGGTGCATCATGTCGAAGGTCTTGAAGACCACGAAGAACAGGATGCAGAACACCACGAACAGCAACAGGGGGACCAGGGCGAAGAGATTCGTACCATGAAACTCTACGTCAAATTTTTTCTTTTCCATACCAACTCTCCTTTTGTTGTGGGGACAGCGGCCCATCCGCTGTCGTTAAAAAAATAGTAGCAAAAAGGATTTTTCCAGTATGTAAAATGCATTACATTTTTTCGGTTTCTCCATTTCGGCCCATTTGCGGCGGCGATTTTTGTAGATAAATGACAATTTTCGGCGGCTTCGTTTCGTTTTGAGAAAAATCAACCCGCCGGAATGGTGAGAATTTTTTGTTGCGTCTGCTTTATCGTTGTAAAACGCTGCACTTTCCGCCGGAATGCATGCCGCGGCAAGCTCTCTCTCAAAATCTTAGCAAAATCTGAATGGGTGGAACAGACACCGTTCTGTGTGGGTATTCGCAAAATTGCGCGAATGAGTGTATATCGTGAACTATATATGGGTAGCACTGTGGTGTGAGTATAACGCCGCAGCAGGCGGATGTCCAGTGTTTTCCCAGAATTTTCCTGTGGTAAATCCTTCCGGTGTCAAGGAGAATCCCGGGGTGCGGAAAAGCTCCATATAATAGAGATGTTGGGCAGATAGTCCAAAGAGGGGCCCGGTTTTTCGGCAATCAGCCGAATGTTTCCTGCGGCGAACAATTCCGATTGACACCCTTTCCCGCACCGTGATAGAATGGGTGCGACAACGGAATAGGGAAATCGGTGGATGGACTCGGGAGAGACTGCGCCCCTGCGGGCGCGGCGCCGAAGGGGAACGCAGAAGCTCTCAGGCAAAAGGGACCGGGTCCGGACGATACTCCGAAAAGGCCGGATCACCGGCCACCGAAGGTGCAACCTGCCCCGGATGGGGCGGGGAATCTCTCAGGTCAGGATACGGGGGCGCAAGGCAACGGCTTTGCGCCCTTTTTTGCTGCCCGAAAACGGAACAAATCTGAAGGAGGAGCTTATCAAATGAGCGAACTGAAGCGCACGCAGCTGTATGACGTGCATGTGGCCGCCGGGGCCACCATGGTGGATTTCGGCGGGTGGGAGATGCCCATCCAGTATCCCTCCGGCATCATTGCCGAGCACCTGTATACCCGCCAGGTGTGCAGCCTGTTCGACGTGTCCCACATGGGCCGCCTGCTGGTCGAGGGGCCCCAGCGCAAGGAATTTCTCCAGCACGTGCTGACCAGCAACGTCAGCGCTCTGGACCTGAACATGGCCCAGTACTGCATCATCCCCAACGAGAACGGCGGCGCCGTGGACGACGCGTATCTGTACCTGTTCCAGGAGGACAGCTATCTGCTGGTGGTCAACGCCGCCAACATCGACAAGGATCTGGAGCATCTGAACCGGGCCCTGTCCGGCTTCGACTGCACCATCACCAACATCAGCGACCAGTGGGCCTCCATCGCCGTGCAGGGCCCCAAGAGCAAGGAAATGCTCATGACCCTGACCGGCGGCGTGTCCCCCACCAAGGAGCCCACCAAGAACTCCCTGGGCACCGTGTCCCTGGAGGGTCACCAGGCCCGCATCGCCAAGACCGGCTATACCGGCGAGCCTCTGGGCTACGAGGTGTACGTCCGCAGCGAGGACGCCGTGTGGCTGTGGAACCGTCTGGTGGAGCTGGGCGCGCGGCCTGCCGGCCTGGGCGCACGGGATACCCTGCGCATGGAGGCGTCCTTCCCCCTGTACGGCCACGAGATGGGCGTTGCCCCCGACGGCACCGAGATCCCCATCTTCGCCGTGCCTCTGGCCAAGTTTGCCGTGAGCTTCTCCGCCCAGAAGGGGGATTTCATCGGCCGCGCCGCTCTGGAGCGTCAGCACCGGGCCTTTATCCGCCACATGGACCGGGACTTCTCCGACATGTCCGCCCTGCCCCGGAGGATCGCCCCCATCGCCCTGCTGGACCGCGGCGTCATGCGGGCCGGAATGGAGATCTACAAGGGCGATAAGCTGGTGGGTTGGGTCACCAGCGGCACCATGGTGCCCTATTTCAAGACCCAGGGTGAGGGCCTGTCCACCGTGATCCTGGAGGCCAGCGGCAAGCGTGCCATCGGCCTGTGCTATATCGACAGCGACGTTCTGGTGGACGACACCGTGGAGGTGGATATCCGGGGCAAGCGCCTGAAGGCCGTGATCCCCGCCCGGCACATGAGCGTGGGCGCGCCTCCCTTCGCCCGTCCCCTGCTGTACGGCGAGCAGGAGGAGGTCCGCACCGTGGCCGGCGGCGACCGCACCGGCAAGGCCCTGACCCTGCTGCACAAGGCCATCGAGAACCACGTCTGGCGTCAGGAGCAGTGCGTGAACCTGATCCCCTCGGAGAACACCCCCAGCCGGGCCGTGCGCCTGCTGTCCGGCAGCGACCCGGCCTGCCGCTATGCCGAGCACAAGAAGATCCTGGCCTTTTATGAGAAGGAGGTGTTCTATTACCAGGGCACCAAGTTCATCGACCAGGTGGAGCGTATGCTCACCGAGGAAATGCGCGCCTACTTCGGCTGCACCGAGGTGGAGACCCGCACCCTCAGCGGCCAGATGTCCAACATGGCGGTGTTCTCCGCCCTGACGGACTGGAAGAACCGCTTCGACCGCAAGAACGAGGCCAAGCGCCTGGGCTACGTCATGAACAACCACATCATCAAGGGCGGCCACCTGTCCGCCCAGCCCATGGGCGCTCTGCACGACTACATCGCCATCGACCCCGTTACCGAGAAGCCCGCCGTGGTGAACTTCCCCGTGTGCCGGGATAACCCCTATAAGATGGATGTGGAGGAGACCAAGAAGCTCATCGACCGCTATCGTCCGGAGCTGATCATCTTCGGCAAGTCCATGGTCCTGCACAAGGAGCCTGTGGCCCAGATCCGGCAGTTTGTGGATGAGCAGAAGATCCCCACCACCATCATGTACGACATGGCCCATGTGCTGGGCCTCATCGGCGATCACTTCCAGAACCCCTTCCAGGAGGGCGCGGAGATCGTCACCGGCTCCACCCACAAGACCTTCTTCGGTCCCCAGCGGGGCGTCATCGGCGTGAACTATAAGGAGGAGGACCTGAAATACGGCCTGTGGAAGACCATCGAAAGCCGCACCTTCCCCGGAAGCGTCTCCAACCATCATCTGGGCACCCAGCTGGGTATGCTGATGGCCGCCTATGAGATGAACCAGTTCCGGGACGCCTATCAGAGCGCCATCATCCGCAACGCCAAGTCCTTCGCCCGGAGCCTCAAGAGCTATGGTCTGGACGTGGTGGGCGACCCCGCCATCGACTATACCGAGACCCACCAGGTCATCGTGTCCGTGGGCTACGGCGAGGGCGCCGAAATCGCCGAGCGGCTGGAGCAGAACAACGTCATCGTCAACTATCAGGCCACCCCCGACGAAGAGGGCTTCACCGCCTCCGGCGCACTGCGCATGGGCGTCAGCGAGATGACCCGGTTCGGCTTCGAGGAGAAGGACTTCGACCAGCTGGCCAGCCTCATGGCCGACTGCATCCTCCGGGGCCGGGAGATCAAGGCCGACGTGGAGCGCCTGCGGGCCAGCCACACCGAGATGCGCTACTGCTTCGACGACGCCGCCATCAACGACGCCCTGGAGCAGCTGGCCGGCAAGCTGGACATCTGAACAAACAACAAAACATATTAAATTTGGAGGTAAATCATCATGCTGTATCCGACTGATCTGAAGTATTCCAAGTCCCACGAGTGGGTGAAAATGGAGGACGGCGTGGCCGTCATCGGTATTTCCGACTTTGCCCAGGACGCCCTGGGCGACGTGGTGTTCGTGAATCTGCCCGGCGAGGGCGACGACGTCACTGCCGGCGAGGCCTTCGGCGATGTGGAGTCCGTGAAGGCCGTGTCCGACCTGGTGTGCCCCGTCACCGGCACCGTGTGCGCCGTCAACGAGGAGCTGCTGGACCAGCCTGAGCTGCTGAACAAGGCTCCCTATGACGCGTGGATCATCAAGGTGGAGAACGTCACCGACACCGAGGAGCTGCTGGACGCCGCCGCCTACGAGGCCTTCTGCACCGAGGAGGGCTGAGCATGGGCAGCTATGTCCCCTCTACCCAAGCCCAGCGGGAGCAGATGCTCCGGGCCGTGGGGCTGGAGAACGTCATGGACCTGTACCGGGACGTGCCGGAGCAGATGCTCCTGCGGAAGCCCCTGAACATCCCCGACGGCATGAGCGAGCTGGAGGCAAGCCGGGCAGTTTCCGCCATGGCCGCCGAAAACCGCACCTACGCCACCATTCTGCGGGGCGCGGGGGCCTATGACCACTACATTCCCTCCATCGTCAAATACATCCCCGCCAAGGAGGAGTTTCTGACGGCCTATACCCCCTATCAGGCGGAGATGAGCCAGGGGCTTTTGCAGTCTATCTTCGAGTATCAGACCATGATCTGCGAGCTCACCGGCATGGACGTGTCCAACGCCTCCGTGTATGACGGGGCCACCGCCGCCGCCGAGGCGGCGGCCATGTGCCGGGAGCGCAAGCGCCGGGTGACCCTGATCTCCGGCGCGGCCCATCCGGATACCATTAACACCGTGCGCACCTATTGCTACGGCACCGGCGACGAGCTGCGGGTGGTGCCGGTGAAGGACGGCAGAACCGATATGGACGCCCTGCGGGAGATGCTGGACGACGGCGTTGCTTCCTTCTACGTCCAGCAGCCCAACTTCTTCGGCCTGTTTGAGGACGCCGAGGCCCTGGGCCAGCTGGCGCACCAGGCGGGCGCCAAGTATATCATGGGCTGCAACCCCATTGCTCTGGCCATTATGAAGACCCCCCGGGACTGCGGCGCGGACATCGCCGTGGGCGAGGGGCAGCCGCTGGGTCTGCCTCTGGGCTGCGGCGGCCCGTATCTGGGCTATATGGCCGCCACCGACAAGCTCATGCGCAAGCTCCCCGGCCGCATCGTGGGTGAGACCACCGACGACCAGGGCCGCCGGGCCTATGTCCTGAGTCTCCAGGCCCGGGAGCAGCACATCCGCCGGGAAAAGGCCAGCAGCAACATCTGCTCCAACGAGGCCCTGTGCGCCCTGACGGCGGGGCTGTACATGGCCACCATGGGCCCCGACGGCATGGCAGAGGCTGCGGAGCAGTCCATGGCCAAGGCTCATTATCTGGAAAAGGCCCTGTGCGCCCTGCCCGGGGTGGAGCCGGTGTACGGCGGGGCGTATTTCCACGAGTTTGTCCTGAAAATGCCCCGCAGCCAGGAGCTGCTGGAGGCCCTGGACCGCCGGGGAATCCTGGGC
>OFMU01002218.1_pt1 | contig 10878 bp, 10 predicted proteins | sample 1541861 | NCBI WGS metagenome assembly OFMU01 (sample SAMN04209238, study PRJEB22552) | human gut metagenome | biome: gut; material: feces | host: Homo sapiens | place: USA: Oklahoma
ATTTGGTTTAGCTTGCATCCTACCACATCACGGGAATTAAACAAATCATTCATGTTATACATGGTTATCGCCTCCTTTTTACACAAAAAGATTTAAAAAGAAGCGGAGGCGGTGACTGGTTGAAAATTTAAGAGCGACTGAGTATAATAAAACTGTAAAATGCTTTATTCAGGAAAAGAGGTCTGTATGGCAAAGTTTGTACCATTTATTATAAAAACAGACGGCAGTCAGAATATCAGTGTGAAAATCGTGCGCATGAAAAAATCTGACGCAGTACAGACTGAAAAAGAACCCGTCTGGCAAACAAGCTGGTTGTCAGATTATATTCAGGATGATGCCTTTGAAAAGTATGCCTTAAAGACGAGTAATGGTGAATTGGTTGCGCTGGCTGCATACGAAATATTGGAAAATGACGTGATGGTTCATATTACCTACATTGAGAGCCAGCCGGAAAGCAATCCGACAATTGTCGGGCATTCTAAAAAGTATCAGGGCATTGGCCGAGTGTTGATTGCGTACGGAATCAAGCTGTCGATTGACCATGAATGCGGCGGGACGGTCACATTCGAGGCAAAGGTTCCGGAGCTGGCAGAGCATTATGTCCGAGACTATGGAGCTTGTCCATTGCCGAGTTTTGGCGGAGCACTGCGTTATGAACTTTCTGGTGAGGCGGCAATGAACATCTTTGTAACTTACTTGAAATGAGGTGTGTTTGATGAGTGCAAAAGAATATTTTCAGCGTGATGCAGAGCGAGAGACATTTTATCGCACATTTTATCAAATTTGCAGACGCTTTAATGTCACATGGTCAACAGCAACGCCGGAAGTCCGAGCTTTTATTGAGGAAGTTACCCGTGTGACTTATGAACAGGAAAAAGCAAAGCGTAACGGAGTTTCTCTTAGTACAGTGAAGCCGTTCTTTGGAGATGCAGCGTGTTAAAGAAACGGCAGATCACTGTTCCGAACGCTCTGTAACTTTGGCTGCCGCTCAGGCTGCGATCAAGAACCCCCGCAAGTAATCGCGTGAGGGCTTGAGAAAGCACGAATAAAGCATAATGAACCGCCCCGGTTTCCGTAACAGGAAGCTGGGGCGGTTTTTCTGTACAAAAAACGGCCGGAAGTTTTATGCGTTTCTACAAACATGTAGGAAAATATTGACAACATAAAATTAGTATGGTATCTTGATGCCGGATAAAGTGAACAGTTCAATAGAAAATAAAACCCCTGGCAATAATCAGCAATAGACTTATAGAGCTGTCCCTTTATCCATTCTTCGCTTGGCGGAGGTGCTCCAAGTTCGATAGAGAAATCAACTTCGTGAGCTCATGTTCCCCGCATACGCGGGGGTAGAGGGAGCTTCGACTCCCTCTTTCTTTAAAAATGCCACTTAAAGTCCAATTTATTGGACGATAGAAAAGCTATATCTATCTCGGAAAGTAACACACACCGGACGAACAGGAGGCGCGGCATGAAACTGACCTACGCAAGGCTTCTGGCGGGCAAAACCGATTCGAATAATACGAGCCTCTGGCTGCCGCTCTGGATGCATCTGCGGGATACGGCAGAGATCATGGAATTGCTGGTGCGGAAGTGGCTGCCGGAAAGCGTGAAGAAAGCAACCGACCTGGACGAAGAAGCCCTGATCGCGCTGGCACGCTTTTTGGGCTGGACACATGATCTTGGTAAGAGCGTTGTTGCCTTTCAGAGTGTCCTGATGCCGCTGCTGCCAGAGGCAAGGCAGCGAATGGAGCGCTTTACCACCTTGACCTGCCCGGAACAGGATCGGAAGAAAACACCTCACGCCCGGGCGAGCGAAGCGATTCTGATAGAGCTGAAGTGTCCGCCAGGAATCGCCTCCATTGCGGGGGCCCACCACGGCAAGCCGCAGGAGCAGGAAGAAGTGGAAGCTCAGCTGGTGAGCTGGACATGCAACTACTACCCCAAGGGAGAAAAGGCATTTTGGGAAAGCTGCTGGGATGAGTTGTTTGAGACAGCGCTGAAAGATTGCGGCTACGACGACCCGGCAGAGCTGCCGGACTTGACTCCGCCTACAGAAATTCTGCTGGCAGGACTGCTTATCATGGCGGACTGGATCGCCAGCAATACCGAGTATTTTCCGTTGATCCCGGTAGAAGAACTGGGGAACGAAGTGGTTTATCCGGAGCGTGCGGAACTGGCTTGGAATAAATGGGATGAGAAAGACCTGACGGCACCCTGGGAGGCGCAGACTTCTATTGTGGACGAAGAGGAGTTCAAAGTGCGTTTTGGATTCCCACCCAACGCGGTACAGGCTGCTGCCGTGGAAGCAGCCAACAGTGTGAGCGCCCCGGGAATTTTGATTTTAGAGGCCCAGATGGGTGTAGGCAAGACGGAGGCTGCGCTGGCAGCCGCGGAAATTCTGGCGGCGCGGTTTGGTGCGGGTGGAATCTTCTTTGGCTTGCCTGCGCAGGCAACGGCAAACGGGATTTTGGGGCGGCTGGTGCAGTGGGCGGACAACCAGCCGGACAGGCTGCTAAAGTGCATCCGGCTGGCCCACGGTATGGCAGAGCTGAACGAAGAGTATATCCGCTTACAGGAACAGACCGTTCAGGTAGAAGACGACTGGGACGATTCCGAGACAAACGAGCACCGGGTGCAGGTGCACCAGTGGTTCCGGGGCAGCAAGCAGGCGCTGCTGGCCTGCTTTGTCATTGGCACGGTGGACCAGCTGCTCATGGCGGCGCTCAAACAAAAGCATGTGATGCTGCGCCACCTCGGCCTTGCGGGCAAGGTGGTGATCATTGACGAGTGCCATGCCTATGATGCCTACATGAACCGCTACCTTGACCGGGCGCTGGAATGGCTGGGCTGGTATCGGGTGCCGGTGATCTTACTTTCAGCCACGCTGCCGGCCCGGCGGCGGGCAGAGCTGGTGGAAGCCTACCAGCAGAAGCGCACCTCCGCACCGGATGCACCGTGGAAGACCAGCTGCGGCTATCCGCTCCTGACCTGGACGGATGGGGAGGAAGTCCGCCAGACGACCATTCCGCTGGATACGCCCAGCCGGACGGTACAGACGGTTCCGCTGACGGAAGATGGCCTGCCCGGTTTCCTGCGCGAAAAGATGCAGGCGGGCGGCTGCGCGGGTGTCATCGTCAACACCGTTAAAAAGGCACAGGCCGTGGCCCGGATGCTGCGGGAAGCTCTGCCGGAAAAAGAAGTGCAGGTGTTCCACGCACAATTCCTGATGCCGGACCGCGCCGCGCGGGAGCAGGAGCTCATGGAGCGGATCGGCAAGCACTCGACTCCGGCCCGGCGGGATGGGCTCATTGTGGTGGGCACGCAGGTGCTCGAACAGTCGTTGGACATTGATTTTGACGTTATGGTGACGGAACTTTGCCCGATGGACCTGCTGCTACAGCGCATTGGCCGTCTGCACCGCCACACCTGGCGCTGCCGCCCACAGCCGATGCAGGCAGCCGTCTGCGCGGTGCTGGATACCGGAGAGGATGCCTTTGATGAGGGCAGTGCGGCAGTCTACGGCAAGTGGCTGCTCTGGCGGACACGGGAACTGCTGCCTCAGACCATCCGCCTGCCGGAAGAGATCTCCCCGCTGGTACAGCAGGTGTATGGCTGGGCGGCGGAGGACAAACTGCCCGAAGATGCCGCCAGTGAGAAGCTGTGCCATAACTATGAACTGGAACAGGGAAAGCGAAAGGACCGGGCAGAGGCTTATCTGGTGCATCACCCGAAGGTGTATAAAAAATCCCCCCGGCTCAACCCCCGGCTCCTCAATACGCTGGACGGCTGGATGGCAGACGAGGGTGCCTGTTCTGACCCGGCGGCCCGGGCGGCTGTCCGTGACGGCGACCCGTCTGTTGAGGTGCTGGTCATGGTGCAGGGCCGGGATGGCAGCATCCATTTCCTGCCGTGGCAGGAGAGAGGCCGGACAGTAGCGTCCGACTGCCCGCCGCAGCCGGAGGAGGCGCTGAAGATCGCACGGCAGAAACTGCGGCTCCCGGCAGTGTTTGGCAAGGAATGGAACGTGAAACGCGTCATTGACGAGCTGGAAGCGGACAACCGCCGTCTGCTGGCCCAATGGCAGCTCTCCCCGATGCTGCGTGGGGAGCTGGTGCTGCTGCTGGATGAAACGCTGACGGCCCATCTGGCGGGGATGACGCTCCATTATGACCGTGAGAATGGTCTGATTTATGAAAAGGAGGAAGCTGATGCAGGAAATTGAGTTTAACCTGTTGACGGAACCCTGGGTCCGTGTCCGTCTGCCGGACAATACCGTGCAGGAAGTTTCTCTGACGGATGCACTGATCCATGCGCAGGAGTACATGGACCTGGCAGGGGAGATGCCTACCCAGGACGCGGCCATGCTGCGGCTGCTGCTGGCGATGTTGTTTACGGTCTTTTCCCGCGTGAACGAAGTGGGGGAGCCGGAGCCGCTGGAAGACGAAGAAGCCGCTCTGGAGCGCTGGGGAGCGCTGTGGGAACTGAAACATTACCCGGAGCAGCCCATCCGGGACTATCTGGAGCAGTGGAAAGACCGCTTCTGGCTCTTCCACCCGGAGCGGCCATTCTGGCAGGTGCCGGAGGCGGCTATCGGCACGGAGTACGGCGCGGCAAAGCTGAACGGCGAGATGTCGGAGAGCAGCAATAAGATTCGGCTGTTCCCACTCTATGCCGGGGTGGGCAAAACAGAGATGACCTATGCGCAAGCGGTGCGGTGGCTGCTGAGTGTTAACGGCTATGATGACACCTCGGCAAAGCCAAAGGGCAAAGGACTGCCCTCGGTAGGTGCAGGCTGGCTGGGCAAAATCGGCTATATCCAGGCCAGCGGCGAAAATCTGTTCGAGACGCTGATGCTGAATTTGACTCTGCTGAAAGACGGCACTGAATGCTGGGGTGAAAATAAGCCCTGCTGGGAGTTGGATGCGCCCAAGAGCGCAGAGCGAACAGAGATTTTACAGCCGGACAATCCGGCACAGCTGCTCACACTTCAATCCCGTCGGCTGCTCCTCCACCGGGAAAATGGAAAAGTGGATGGTTTTTCTCTGCTGGGCGGCGATTTCTTCCCGCGCGAAAGTGCTTTTGTGGAGCAAATGACCATCTGGCGTAATGCTACGACCAAAAAGAATGAGCCGCCGGTGTTTGTGCCCTGCCGCCATGATGCGGCAAAGCAGTTCTGGCGGGAGTTTCCGTCCGTGTTCTGCAAGGGCGAGGGCAATGTTCATCAGCCGGGCGTGGTGCGCTGGGTAGAAAAAGTACAGCAGCTGCGGTTTTTGAGCCCAAAACGAAGAATCAATTTCCGTATCTCAGCGGTGCAATACGGGGACAAAGACTTTTTCGTGAATGATTCGTTCAGTGATAGTCTGGCATTTCAGGCTGTTCTGCTGGACGAGCTGGGCCGTGGTTGGCAGAACCGCATCACCGAGGAAATCGGCCGGTGCGAGAAGGCAGCCTCTCTGGTGGGGCACTTGGCGCAGGATATTGCCACTGCCGCAGGCGATAAAAACGGAAATGCCAGCGCCCCGGCCCGTTCCCAGTTCTATTTTGCAGTAGACCAGCCGTTCCGACAGTGGCTGCGGAGCATTGACCCGGAAGAAGACGACATGACCGAAACCACAGCCCGCTGGCAGGTGATCGCCCGAGGCATTGCAGAGCAGCTGGGTCAGCAGATGGTGCTGGAGGCTGGCAGCGCCGCGCTGGTAGGGCACCGGGTCAAGCGGGACGCCGGGAAAAAGACCGAACGGATGGAGCTGTACACGGCTCCCAAAGCTTATAACCGCTTCCGGGCGGGGCTGTACAAACTTTACCCGAAAACAAACGATGAGGGAGGAACGGCATGAGTGAGAAAAACGAGAGCCGCACACAGGCCATCAGGGGCTATGTGGACGGCAAGATTCAATGGCTCTGGGGTCTGCCGGAGAACCAGCGGCGTGCAGAGCTGGCAAAGCTGCGACGGGGCATCGGACATGCACCCGGGGAGCTTCCAGACCTGTGGGGCGGCCTTTTGCAGGGGATGCCTGCGAGCTTTTACGGCACAAATGGCCCCTCCCATGAAGAGTGGGCGGTCTATCTGGCACTGACCCTGTATGCCCTGCACCAGCAGAGCAACGATACTGTGTGCGTGAGCCAGCTCGGCTGCACGCTGGGCCGGGCCGTGCGCAGGCTGGCGGAGCAGACCGTGGCCAGTGGGCAGGACTGGACCGAGAGCAGCATTCTGCGGCGGTTCAACGCGCTGGCTACCGCCGAAGAAATTACCGAGATCAGCCATCATCTGCGGGGGATGATTCAGCTGCTGCGGGCCGCAAAGCCGGACAGCATCCCGCTGGATTACCCGCGGTTGGCTGTTGACCTGTACGGGCTGCAGTGCGATGCCCCGCAGCTGGTACAGCTGCCCGCCAACATCCGCCTGCGGTGGGGACAGGACCTCTACCGCTACGAGAAGAACGAATCGTCCGAGACGCAGGAAAAGGAGAACTGACTTATGAAAAAGCGTTTGTATGTTGACTTCCATGTGCTGCAGACTGTGCCGCCCAGCTGCATCAACCGGGACGATACGGGCAGCCCCAAAACGGCCATTTACGGCGGTGTGACCCGCGCCCGGGTCTCCTCTCAGGCGTGGAAGCACGCCATGCGGCAGGCCTTTGTAGAGGAAAGCCTGCTGGACGAAGAGGATGTGGGCAAGCGCACCAAAAAGGTGACGGAGCTGGTGGAAAAAGAAATCGCCGCCCTTGCCCCGGAAAAAGATGCTGCCAAGCTGGCCAAGAAGACGCTGGACAATGCAGGCATCAAGAACGATGAGAAAGGCACCAAGGCCCTGTTCTTCATCAGCCAGGCACAGATCAAGGCGCTGGCACAGCTGGCCGTGGAAGAGTGTGCAGACAAAAAAGAGTACAAGAAAGCACTGAGCACAGCCCCCTCGGCAGACATTGCCTTGTTTGGCCGGATGGTGGCGGATGACCCCTCTCTGAACTTTGATGCCGCTGCGCAGGTGGCCCACAGCATTTCTACCCATGCAGTGCAAAACGAATACGACTACTTTACCGCCGTGGATGACTGTCAGGTAGAGGACAACGCGGGCGCAGGCCATCTGGGCACCGTGGAGTACAACTCTGCAACCCTGTACCGCTATGCAACCGTCAATGTGATGGAGCTTGAACGCCATCTGGGCGCGGAAAAAGCAGCCGAAGTGGTGCGGAGTTTTGGTGAGGCGTTCATCCGCTCCATGCCCACGGGCAAGCAGAACACCTTTGCCAACCGCACTCTGCCGGATGCCGTCTATGTGACCATCCGGGAGGACCAGCCCGTGAACCTCTGTGGTGCCTTTGAGCGGGCGGTGCGGAAGAGCGCGGAGGGCTACGCAGAGCCCTCCAAGAGCGCGTTGCAGGCCTATGCACAGCAGCTGTATCAGAGCTTTGCGGAGACCCCGGCAAAGAGCTTTACCGTGGGCACTGGGCTGGAAGCACTGGCCCCGGCCCAGCCGCTGAACACCATGCTGGATGCACTGGAAAAGGCTGTCCGGGATGCGCTTGCCGGAAATGAGGTGGGGTAATGGCAACGCTGTTGCTTCGGTTGGCAGCGCCTTTGCAGGCGTGGGGCGCGGATTCCAAATTCGAGACCCGGAAAACGGCTCGGGAGCCCACCAAGAGCGGCGTCATCGGTCTGCTGGCGGCGGCGCTGGGCCTGCGGCGGGATGAGACCGAGCCATTGACCCGGCTGGCGCAGCTGCGCTTTGGCGTCCGGGTGGAGCGGGAGGGCCAGCTGTTGGTGGATTTCCACATGGCCCGCAACGAGGAGAAAGACCGCTCCTATGTCACCTACCGCCATTACCTCGAAGATGCTGTTTTTCTGGTGGGCCTGGAAAGTGAAGACACCGCTTTGCTGCAGGAACTGGCAGAGGCGCTGACCCACCCGGTGTTTCCGCTGTATCTCGGCCGCCGTGCCTGCCCGCCCACCCTGCCGCTCTGCCTGGGCCTGCGGGAGCAGGGTCTTGTGGAGGCCTTGCAGGCAGAGCCCGCGCTCTGCCCCGGCGGGCCCAAGCCGACCCACATCGTGGCGGATGCCGCACCGCAGGAGCCGGGGGCTGTCCCCCAGCGGGATGTGCCTCTCTCCTACGACCCGCGGCACCGGCAGTACGGTTACCGCTCGGCCCGGGAGATCTCCCTCCGGCAGCCCGCAGGGGCCCCGGAGCCGACCGCCCATGACCCATTCTGTGAATTGTGAGGTGGAGTGCAGATGTATTTATCCCGTGTAGAGCTTGACCCCATCCGCCGCAGCACCATGACGGCGCTGGCGGCACCACAGAAATTCCATGGCGCGGTGGAAAGTGCCTTTTCCGGGGAGCGCCGCCGTCGGTTGTGGCGGCTGGACCGGCTGGGCGAAAAGCTGTATCTGCTCCTCCTCAGCGAAGAGATGCCGGACCTCTCCGGCGTTGTGGAGCAGTTTGGCACCGGAGCGACACCAGAGTCCCGGAATTATGACCCGCTGCTGGCGCGGATCACACCGGGCAGCCGCTGGCAGTTTCGGTTGGCGGCCAACCCCACCAAAAGCTGCAAAGACGCCCAAAGACCCGCAGCGCGGGGAACCGTGACCGCACACTGCACGACACAGTACCAGAAGCAGTGGCTGTTGGATCGCGCCGCAAAGCACGGCTTTGCCCTGACGGAGGATTCCTTTACCGTGACCCGGGTGCAGTGGCACCACTTTGCCAAGCGCGGCACCCGCCCGGTGTCGCTGCTGGCGGTGACGTATGAGGGCGTTTTGCAGGTGACGGACCCCGAGGCGTTCCGGAACCTGCTGTGTCAGGGCATGGGCCGGGGCAAAGCCTACGGCCTTGGCCTGCTGACCGTGATGCGTGGAGGATAAGACCATGGCGGAGATGCCGGGCATGATCCGGCCAGACCTGCAGGCGCTGCCGCAGGTGCGGGACCGGATGACCTTTTTGTACCTCGAACTCGCCCAAGCTTGCGGTCAGATGCTGGATGGAACTTTTCCCCGCATACGCGGGGGTGATCCCTTGCTTTTGAGGTAGGGGCCGGGGCAGAGCGTCTTTTCCCCGCATACGCGGGGGTGATCCTGATTGTGAAATCCCCCTGCTGAAGAAAGTAAACTTTTCCCCGCACACGCGGGGGTGATCCCAACCTGATCATGGTGGACCGGAAGAAGCTGAACTTTTCCCCGCACACGCGGGGGTGATCCTACCTGCCGTCCTCGTAGTTCTGATCCGTGACCCTTTTCCCCGCATACGCGGGGGTGATCCCGGCTGCAAAATCTATCTGTCGTTTTCCTCCGGCTTTTCCCCGCACACGCGGGGGTGATCCAAAAACGTAACGGCTGGGGTGGACAGAACATCTTCTCCGACATGCTCAGAATACTATTTTTTCTCCGCAAAGCAAAAGCAGCGACCTTGTTCATTCAATCGAACCAGGTCACTGCTTTTTGCATGTGTGAAATTTTAACGATTTATAGTGATGTTTTGCAACTTTTCCTGGAGCTCGGCTTGGATGTCGGTGAGGCATTCCAACAAAAGGGGATTGAACGCGCCGCATTCCCCGTTCAGGATCATCCGCATGGCGGTCTCGTGGGAGAACGCCTTTTTGTAGCAGCGCTCACTGGTCAGGGCGTCGTACACATCGGCCAGGGAGACGATCTGCGCGCTGATGGGAATGTCATTGCCCTTGAGACCGTCTGGGTAGCCCCGGCCATCCCAGCGCTCATGGTGCCAGCGGGCGATGTCGTAGGCGGTTTGCAGCAGGGGTTCATCCTCAAAGTTTTCCAGCCGCCGCAGCATGTTGGCACCCTGCATACAGTGGGTCTTGATGACCTCGAACTCCTCTTTACTAGAAATCGTTTTCGGCTTCTGTGCAACAATTTTCTGCGGGGTGGGGGTAAAATGGGCAAAAGATTGCAATAAAATCAAAAATCTGGTATGATAAAAAGAAGTTTCGCATTGTATCTGTATAGGAGGGAAAAGCCATGCTGATTCCGGTTATTTTATTTATCATCGGCCTGCTTTGCCTGATCAAGGGCGGCGACTGGTTTGTGGATGGCGCTTCGGCGCTGGCCCGGCGGTTCCACCTGCCGGAGCTGCTCATTGGTGCCACGGTGGTGTCCATCGGCACCACCCTGCCCGAGGTGATGGTCTCCACCATGTCGGCGGTGTCCGGCCATGGTGAGATCGCCTACGGCAACGCCATTGGTTCTGTCATCTGCAACGCGGCGCTCATTGCGGCCATTACCATCGCCGTCCGCCCGGGCAAGGTGGACCGTAAGACGCTGGGGATGCCAGTGGCGTTCTTCTTTGCGGCGGCAGCGATCTACTGCGTGGCAGCCTACGGCTTTGGCAAGTTCACCCGGCCTATGGGCCTCATCATGCTGGCCCTGTTCGTGGCCTATATGGTGGCCAATGTGCTCCAGATGAAAAACGCCCCGGCGGGTGCTGAGGCTGAGGCCGAAGCAGAGGCTGCCGAGGAAGAAATGACCCTGACCAAAACGCTGGTGCTTCTGGTGGCGGGTGCTGTGCTCATCGCCGTGGGTGCCAACCTGCTGGTGGACAACGGTACCCTCATTGCCCAGGCGCTGGGCGTGCCCGAGTCCGTCATTGCACTGACCTTTGTGGCCCTGGGCACCTCGCTGCCCGAGCTGGTCACGGCCATCACGTCCCTCGTCAAGGGCTGCAGCGACCTTTCGCTGGGCAACATCGTGGGCGCCAACGTCTTCAATCTGGTGCTGGTCAGCGGCGCGTCCGTGACCATTGCGCCGTTCACCATCCCCCAGAGCTCCACCCTGTTTGGCATCAATTCCAGTCTGGTGCTGGACCTGCCCGTGATGCTGGCCGTCATGGTGCTCATGTGTGTCCCGGCGCTGGTGCGGGGCAAGCTCTCC
>OFMU01002236.1_pt1 | contig 10828 bp, 8 predicted proteins | sample 1541861 | NCBI WGS metagenome assembly OFMU01 (sample SAMN04209238, study PRJEB22552) | human gut metagenome | biome: gut; material: feces | host: Homo sapiens | place: USA: Oklahoma
TTTAAAAATTTAGAAAGAGCTAAATCTTATTTACTTAATTACAATTACTACAATGTTATTAATTTCTACAGTAAATTTTTTATGGATAAAGATTGTAATTTATATTATGATGATGTTTATTTTGAAGATATAATGGATGTTCATCTTTTTGATAAAGAAATTAAAGCAATAATATTTAAAGCTATTATGGAAATTGAAAGACACTTTAAATCTATTCTTTCTTATAATTACTGTAATTTTTTTAAAGATGATTTGTACTCTTATTTAGATGTAAAAACTTATAATAGTAAATATATTGTTCAAGCGACTGATATGGCATACAAACTATCTAAAATTATTTTAAAAAATGAGAATGATAAAAAGTATAATTCTATAAAGCATTATATAAAAACACATAACTCAGTCCCATTTTGGATATTAGTTGATTATTTATCATTTGGGGATATTATTTACTTTTATAAATATTTAAATGATAAAATTAGAAATAGTGTAGCAGCTGATTTATCTAATTTTATTAAAGATAATTTATCTAAAAAAAATATTAAACCTGTATCATCAAAGCTTATTCAAAATGCTATTTGGAATATAAGAGAACTTAGAAATATTACAGCTCATAATAACATCCTTTTAGGATTTAAATGTAGTAATGACTTACCTTTCTATGAAGATTTACATATTAAATATAATATAAAAAAAGCTGATAATCGTCAGTCTGTTTATAATAGCATATTATCTATGCAATTTTTCTTATCTCACGAACAATATACAAAATTATTTAGTGAAATAGAGGAAAAAATTATAAATTTAAAGTGTAAAATTCCAGATAAATATTTTAAAAAAATAATTTTTTCATTAGGATTTCCAGAATAATTATACATATTTTTAAATAAAAAGCTGCTGTAATAACTTACAGCAGCATATTTTTATCTATTCATTTTTCTTATATAATAAATCTTCGCAAAAAACTCAGAGAAAATCATCACATCAAAAACAACCATCGCAACCATACCATATCCCATAAGCGCCTCTGTAATCCAAGTAGTTCCTCTAAGAAGATAAATCCCACCGAAAAACAACACAACACAAATCTTAGTAACAGTAATCGCTATATTATTAGCCTTAAACTCAATCGCTGAATCTACCTTTCTCTGCTCTTCTCTCTCCTTATCGCTCTCATCAAACATTGAATTAACTATCCCATTCAACCCGAACATAAACATCAAAGATGTCATCATAACAGGATAATAATCAAAATCTCTAGCAAAACACAATACTAGCTGAAGAAGTGCCAAAGAAATAAACGTCACTCCCCAAACAACAAAATCCTTCTTATTCTTTATCATATAAGTCAACTCCCATAATATATATTTTATTTATGTAAATTATACCACAGACCTATAAATAATCTTTCTTCATTTTTTTCTCAATTTTCTCAAAATATCCAACTTCAAACCAGTCCCCCCACCGTGTACGAGCGACAGACTTATAAACATAATTAATTATTGGTATAAAAAAGAAGGGAAGTAAGTCAAAACAACGACAATTCTGCAAGCGCCTCGCAACTTTGAAATGTGTTACTCTAAAGTGCGAGGCGCTGAAGCCTGGAGTCCTTTTGACTACTTCCCTTCTTTTCTATATCCCAACATTAATTATTTTATTTTCTTAGCGATATCTTTGGCGAAGTATGTTATTATCATATCCGCACCAGCTCTTTTTATTGAAGTTACTGCTTCCATTATAGCATCTTCATTTAAAAGCCCTTCCTTAACTGCTAACTTAAGCATTGAATACTCACCAGAAACATTGTATGCACAAAGTGGCATATCAAAATTATCCTTAACTCTTCTTATAACGTCTAAGTAAGAAAGCGCAGGTTTAACCATTATTATATCTGCTCCTTCTTCTATATCTAAAGCACACTCTCTTAAAGCTTCTGTGCTATTTGCTGGATCCATCTGATAAGTTTTTCTATCTCCAAATGATGGAGCTGAGTTTGCAGCATCTCTAAATGGTCCATAGAAACTTGAAGCATATTTTGCACTGTATGCCATTATTCCTACTGTTTCAAAACCATTTTCGTCAAGTGCATTTCTTAAAGCACCTATTCTTCCGTCCATCATATCAGAAGGAGCTACCATATCAGCACCTGCTTTTGCATGGCTAACTGCTATCTTAGCTAAATATTCTAATGTCTGGTCGTTATCAACATAACCTTTTTCTGTTAATATTCCACAGTGTCCGTGGCTTGTGTACTGGCACATACAAACATCTGTTATTACGTTCATCTCTGGAGCTACTTCTTTTATCTTTCTAACTGCTCTCTGAACTATTCCATTATCTGCAAATGCTTCTGAACCACAAGCATCTTTTTCACCTGGTATACCGAACATTATAACGTGTTCTATTCCTAATTCTACTATCTCTTTTATCTCAGCTTCTAACATATCTACTGAAAAATGATAAACATCTGGAAGTGAAGGTATTTCTTCTTTTATATTTTCTCCTTCAACAACGAATAATGGGTATATAAGATCATCTACATCTATTTTAGTTTCTCTTACTAAATTTCTCATTGCTTTGCTTATTCTAAGTCTTCTAGGTCTTTTTAACATATCAATTCCTCCATTTAAACTTTTAACAAATTTCTAACAATCTTTTAAAAATATTTAGGGTTAGAATGTATTACTTAAATTTTACTTTATTTAACACCTGTATTTATTTTAAATGTATTCGGTTAAAAAGTCTAGTCTTTTTTACTTTATATTAAAATTTTTACAAGTTAAAATACAAATAAACATTGAAATTTTCATATTTAGAGTTTTAAAATAGAACTATTTTAATTTTTATGAATTTATGAAATTAAAATTCTCTTGCTAGTATTTCTTCTTTTCTTGAAAGTATATCATCGCTTAAAAGTTCTTTTTCAACTTTATCAAATCCTACTCTCTCTACAGTAACTGCAAATCTTTCTCCAAAGTTTCCATTTTCTCTGAAGAATAATATTGCTTTTTCTATAGTTTTCATTACTTCTGCTTCGTCTGTAAATATTTTTCCTAATAATTTACCATGAGAAATCTGTTTACCCCATCTTCCTCCAACGTAAACTTTGTATCCCTGTTTCTGTGTATCCATTGCTTTGAAGTAGCATTTTTCTATACATCTACCACAGTTTATACATTTATCGTAATCTACAACCATAGTTCCATCAACTAATTTAGCTGCTCCAACTGGACATACTGCCTCAACAGCACATTTTTTACAGCTCTTACATTTATCTAAATTTATAGCTGGAACTCTCGCCCCTATAACACCTAAATCGTTTAAGTTTGGTTTTACGCAGTTATTTGGACATCCACCAACAGCTATTTTGAACTTGTGAGGTAGATTTACATCATGCCATTTTGAATAGAATTCGTCGTGTATTTTTTCTGATAAATCATAAGTATCTATAAGCCCATACTGACAAGTTGTCCCCTTACAAGATACAACTGGTCTAACTCTCTTTCCTGATCCACCAGTTTCTAGCCCTTTTTCTGCTAAAAATTCCATAAATGGCTCTATATTTTCAAATGGTATTCCTGGACATTCAAAAGTTAATCTTGTAGTAACTAAAACTTCTCCATTACCAAATCTCTCTGCTGCTTCGGCTACATTTCTAAGAACCTCTGCACTTACCTTACCATTTTTTGTAATTACTCTTCCTGAAAAATTATCTGTTCCTTTGTTGCTAAAAAATCCTAAAGCTTTTACTCTAGTTTCCTCTGCCTTACTTACTGTTAAAGTTGCCATACAAATGCCTCCTAAAAAATTTAATATTTTCCCAATTTATAGTCTAAAATTTCCTTATTAATAATTTTGTTACCTAAAAAGCCTCTACTTATTAATATAACACTTTTTCATATAGGTTTAAAATTATATTAAATTATCTTCTCAATAAGATTTCCTTATAGTTACTTGTAATCTTTATGCTATAATTAAGTTATAAATCATTCATTAATTCAAGGAGGAATTCCTATGACAATAAGACATTTAAAAATTTTTGTAAGTGTCGCTGAAAATGGAAAAATGAGTACAGTAGCGTCAAAGTTTTTCATATCTCAACCTGCAGTAAGCCAAGCAATTAAAGAACTAGAAGACTACTACGGCGTATTATTATTTGATAGAATTTCTAAAAAATTATACATAACTGAAGCTGGCAAGAAACTTTTAGAATACGCTAAAAATGTTTTAGCAGAATTTGACAAATTAGAAGAAGGTATGAATGCTTTTAAAGACGTTAAAACTCTTAGAATAGGCGTAACTGTAACTGTTGGAACAAACTTTATCTCTAAAGTTTTAGCTGAATTTAAGGAAAATACTAAAAACGTTGAAACATATATAAGAATGAATAACACTAAAAACATAGAATCCCTTCTCCTTGAATCAGAGCTTGATTTGGCTGTTGTCGAAGGTAAAGTTAAGAACAAGGAGCTAATCTCCATACCAGAAGTGGACGATATCTTGGTGCTTCTATGTTCAAAAAATCATCCATTCTACGGTAAAGAGCACATCACATTTGCTGATTTAAAAGATGTCAACTTTGTCCTTAGAGAACCTGGAAGCGGAACAAGAGAACTTTTTGAAAAATACCTTGAAAAACACAAATTAAAAATAAATGCAACTTGGGAAGCAAGCTCTCCAGAAGTCATCAAACAGGCTGTAATTAACGACGGATGCGTAACTGTAGCTTCTTTAAGACTCTTTGAAAAAGAAATCAAAAGCGGTGAAATGTACGCATTTAAAAACAAAACTAAAGAATGGAACAGATCATTCTCTGTTGTATACCATAAAAACAGAAAACTGCCTGAATACGCTGAAAAATTCATAGAAATCGTAAAAGAAAACAAAGAATTTAACATACTAGAAGATATAAAATACGGAATACTATCTTAATCACAAACACATTAAATTTTTGCAAAATAAAAAGAGTTAGCTACTACAAAATCTTGTAACAGCCTAACTCTTTTTATTTTTTATCTAAATCTGCCGAAAATTGCAGATATCATCATTGATAATACAGTCACCGGTATAGATATTATTATGCAAGTCGTCATAATCAGGAACATATAAGTAACCAATCTTATAAACTTCCCACTAAAATCTATCCCCATAAGTCCAAAAATAACCGTACAAAGCACGATTATAAGCACAACTATAGGAATTGCACTCTTGCTATTTTCTATATCTGCTCTACTAAGCGACAAATGTATGCAAATTGAGTAAATCGCAAATAAAAGAACTATTCCTTTTATAGAAAATAGCGATGGCGAACTTATAATTAAAAACAGTGTATTTATCCCAGCCATAACTATATGCACAAGAAACTTGAATAAATCCAGGTTTTCAATCATTTCTAAACTCTTCTCAATATCTATAATCATATTAAATATCGTAAACTCGCTGCCTAAATAGAATTTTATCAACACGTACACGATAAAGCTTCCTATTATAACCGGTGCAGTTCCTATAAAGAAATCTCCAATCATCTTGTAGACATTACCCTTGTTTCTCGAGTGAACTACTCTCCCAAGCACTCCATCAGACTTGCTCTTTGTAGGTCTAAAAAGCTCGACTTTTTCGACATCGTGTCCAAACAACTTACACGCTAAAAAATGGCTCATCTCGTGTATTGGAACTCCTACAATTCCAGTAACCAAAATTCCCTTGCGCCCAAGCCCATTTTGCAAATAATCTATATTTCTATCTTCAATGAAGTTTAATATAAGCCCCAACAAAAACGTACCCAGTATAAAATAGGCAGCATTAAACAACCCATCAAACAAAAAAAGCTTCAATATATTTAATCTCCTTCCCTCAAAAGTATCATAAACATATTATAAACTTCTTTTGTTACATTTTCACCTTATTTTTAATAATTTATTAGCTTGTAGTAAATTACTCAAATCAAAATTTGCTAAAATTATTGATAGTATGTAGCATATGAGTTATATAGACAAAACTCTCTCGACAATCTGCAGACGTGGGTTTTAATTACAACAAAGTGTTTTACCTACACACACGTCGAAGCCTGGAGAGAAGTTTGTCTATATCTCATATGCTTTCATAATAACAAAAGATTAGCAAATTTTGATTTCTTAGAAGTACTTTCCTATATTTCTAAATTTTTCGTATCTGTGATCCTTAATCTTTTCTTCACTAAAATTAGTATAATAATTTAATCTATCAATTATATATTCTTTCATATCTGCAGCCACTTTATCTGGATCATTTTGAGCACCACCAACAGGCTCATCAATCACGTGGTCTATTATTTTTAATTCTTTCAAATCCTGTGCAGTCATCTTCATATATTCGCAAGCATCCTTTGCTTTTGAAGAGTCCTTAAACAATATACTTGAAAGCCCCTCAGGAGATATTACAGAATAGACAGAGTGCTCAAGCATACAAATTTCGTTGCCTACTCCAATTCCAAGTGCACCACCACTTCCACCTTCACCTATAACTATTGCAATTACAGGTACTTTAAGTGCACTCATTTCCATAAGATTTCTCGCAATCGCCTCACCTTGACCTCTTTCCTCTGCACCAATTCCACAGTATGCGCCAGATGTATCTATAAATGTCACAATAGGACGATTAAACTTCTCTGCCTGCTTCATAAGTCTAAGAGCTTTTCTGTATCCTTCTGGATTTGCCATACCAAAGTTTCTGTAGATATTTTCTTCTGTGTTGTTCCCCTTCTGATTTCCAACTACAGTAACAGAGTACTTTCCTATTTTTCCAATACCACCGACAATAGCCCTATCATCTGCAAACCCTCTATCGCCATGAAGCTCGATAAAATTGCTCACAATTCTATTTATATAGTCAAGTGCAGTAGGTCTTTTTATATCCCTACTTACACTCACCTTTTCGTATGGAGTTAGACTTTTAAATTTTTTAGTTTCCTCTTCCTTTAAAATCTCCTCCAAATACACTATCTTATCAGAAAAATCTAGTCCACTCGTTTTAGAAATTTCCTTTAAATTTTTTATATCCTTCTTTATCTGTTCTACATTTCTTTCCATTTTTACTTCCTCTTATGCATGTACAAAATTTTGTAAATCGTATCCTTTAAATCTTTTCGCTCTACAATCATATCCAAAAATCCATGCTCCAGCATAAATTCAGCAGTCTGGAAATCTTCAGATAGCTCTCTACCTATTGTCTGTTTAACTACTCTTTTTCCTGCAAATCCAATAAGTGTCTTTGGCTCAGATATTATTATATCTCCAAGCATTGCAAAGCTAGCAGTTACTCCACCTGTTGTGGGATCTGTTAGAATTGATATATACGGCTGCCCTTTTTCAGCGAGTTTTGTAACAGCCCGCGAAGTTTTTGCCATCTGCATCAAAGACATCATTCCTTCTTGCATTCTTGCACCACCAGATGCACTACAAACAACAACTGGAATATTATGTTCTGCACCATATTCAAATGCATACGAAATCTTATCCCCTGTGACAGATCCCATACTTCCCATCCTGAACCTCCCACGACTAAAGTCGCAGGGTTCTAAAAGTTTAAAACTTTATTTAAGAAGTTTAGTTGCTAGGCAACCCTTATTCTTACAGGCGTGTCCAGTTCGCTTCTATTGTATAGGACTTCTAAGTCCACAACTTTACTTTTACTCAATATATTCAACGCTCCATTTACATCTGCATTTATTAACCTACCATCTTTTGTTTGATACAATCCTCTTTTGATTCTTTTTCCGCTAAATTTGTATTCCTTATGTGGAAGCCAGTTTTTAATTTCTTCGATTGTATTTTCATATACAGGAATTTCATCTCTATCAAAAAAACTAGCTTTTGATGTGTAGCTTTCTTCCTGTTCAACAAAAGTTATTCCGTATAATTCACAAAGATACTCTATTTTTTCTCTAAGTACTCCAAAAGGTATATTTACAAATGTCTGATTATTTTTCTTGCCTAAATCAGAATTTTTTTGAAGTGTTGGATTATATCCACATACAACAGTTCCTATTCCATTTTCTAAGCAATAGTTTATTATTATTCTAGCAGTTTTGTTCATATAATCATTAACTCTATTGTTTCTTTTTCTAGTATTCAAATCCTGTCTGTTTGTGTATTTCTTTTTATATCCTTGTTTATCCTTTATACGTTGTAAACGTGCATTTTCTTTATTATGCCATTGATTTATAGATTTTAGCCTTCTTCCATCTACTATGAAAGATTTTCCAGTTGATGTTACACAAGTTGCAAGATTATTCACTCCAAAATCTATCGCTAGTGCTTTATTTTTATCGACATTACTTTGAACTTCTTCTACTTCATAGATATATTGAATTTCAAAGAACCTAGCTTTTGATTTAGGTTTAATTCTTATCTCTTTTATCTTTTTATCAACTAGTTTAGGTGGAATATTTATCTCTATTCTTTTATGCTTTTTGTTGAAAGCATTTGAATATGGAATCATTAATTTATTTCCTTTTATTCTCACAAAACCTATAATCAATGTTTTAAAAGCATCTTTAGGAAGATATTTAGGAAGTTTTATGTCTTTAAAATTGTATTTTCCATTCTTTGCCAATTTAAGTAAAGCAAAGAATGATTTAAAAGATTCATCAACTTCCATTAAAATCTGCTGTGCCATATTTGAATTTAGCATTTTATAATTAGGGCTATTTTTAAGCAATGCGTAGTTTTTCTGATAGTTTAGATATTTACCTTCACTAAAATAGTATTGTCTAACATTGTAAATTGCCTCATTTGCTAAATTCTTAGCTATATGAGATAGCAGTTTTAAGTTTTTATAATCTTCTTTAGTCAATTGTTTTACTTGTTGTTTCATACTTAAATGCATTATAATCACCTCACTTTATGTAAACGTTTGTATAGGTATATTATAACATATTTAACAGAACATTTGTTCTTATTTAATCATTTTATTGAAAATATTTTGTAAAAGTTCTTTAGTTTTAAATTTTTAGAATCCCACAACATATGGGAGGCGTCGTTCATATAGGCTAGCTACTGCCTATACAGTTCTCTTATGAACTTCTTAATGTTTCCATTAAGCACAGACTATATCTTATCCCTCAGCACTACCTGTTAGGGCGAAACCACTTCCACTGCCAAAAGCTTGCAGTGTACTTCCCTCACGAGGAATAGTCGTTGAAGTTTCTCCTGTTCGGAGCTTACCTGCTGATTATCGATTTTCAAGCACTTAGGATTTAACCTTATACCATCTAATTAATTTTTTCTGCTTTCGCCACATTCACACTTGAGCTTTTTTCATCTCTATGTTGTAGTTTAATTAGCTTTACGATTTTCCAGCAATTCAGTTTCTTAGTTGCGTAGATTTGCTACGTCTACATACAAGTTTCCCTATATGCTTACTATTCTAGCCAATTCATCTCATGACTAAAGTCACGAGTGTTCTTGTCTAGTTTAATAAAAGCGGGATTCATAACACAAAGCACATATCTAATTCCGTTAATTCTTCCAACACCTGTTACAACAGATTCTGATTCGTGAGTTTTTTCTTTGTACGATGTTACTTTTTCAATGTAATTAGGGAATTTTAAAGGATCCACTACATCACTTTCCTTATTTATCTCAATAAATGTACCCTTATCTGTTAGCATTTCTATTCTATCTCTTACATCCATTCTCATATGTTTATTACATTTTGGGCATACAAATAAGTTCTCCTCTAAATCCTTGTTAAATGTGTACTCACCACATTCTGGACACTTACTCCAAAATCTATCGTCTATATTATTAGACTCGTGGTTGTTTGCTATGTAATTTCCATCCTCTTTAGTTTCTTCTTTTTCTTGAATTTTTATATGGATAGATGTGTAGTTGTCGTTTTTTTTCTTAGCTTTATTCTTTTGTTTCTCTTTTTTAAAAAGCTGTAATCCATTTAACACTTATCTATCACCTATCTTTCGTTTAATTTTCTTTCTATAAATCCTGTGTCGTGTGTGTCGTTTAGGAATTCATCAGAATTTATTAACTCTCTTTGGAATTCTATATTAGTTTTAATTCCGTCGATTATCAGCTCATCTAATGCGCCGTTCATTTTTGCTACACATTCTTCTTTTGTATCAGCCTTGCATATTAATTTTCCAATCATTGAGTCGTATAACGGAGGTATGCTGTATCCTGCATATACAAATGTGTCAAATCTCACTCCAAATCCACCAGGTATATTTATCTCCTCAATTTCTCCAGGGCATGGTGTAAATCCACTTTCTGGATTTTCTGCGTTTATTCTACATTCTATAACATGTCCTCTCATTAAAACATCTTCCTGTTTGAATGGAATTGGGTTGCCTGCTGCAATCTGTATCTGAAGTTTTATTAAATCTTTGTCTACTATCATCTCAGTTACTGGGTGTTCAACCTGAATTCTCGTATTCATTTCTATGAAGTAGAAGTTTTTATCCTTATCTACTATAAATTCAACTGTTCCGGCTCCTTCGTAATTAGTACCTTTAACAGCTTTTAATGCACTTTCATATAATCCTTTTCTTTCTTCATCGTTTAAATAGCAACTTGGAGATTCTTCTATCATTTTCTGATTTCTTCTCTGCATTGAGCAATCTCTTTCTCCTAGATGTATAGCATTTCCAAATTTATCCCCAAATACCTGAACTTCTATGTGTCTTGGGTTTTGGATAAATTTTTCCATGTATAAATCGCCGTTTTTGAAGTATGAAATTGCCTCTGATTTAGCTATTTCAAATGATTTTTCTAAGTCTTCTGCTTGGTGAACGATTCTCATTCCTCTTCCGCCACCACCTGCAGATGCTTTTATC
>OFMU01002242.1_pt1 | contig 10802 bp, 4 predicted proteins | sample 1541861 | NCBI WGS metagenome assembly OFMU01 (sample SAMN04209238, study PRJEB22552) | human gut metagenome | biome: gut; material: feces | host: Homo sapiens | place: USA: Oklahoma
TAGGACAGCTGTGGAAATTGTCAGATTTGCCATGGAATCCAAAGCGGACGTTATTGTTTTTGAGCATCTCAACATGAAGAAAAAGAAACGTGGCAATAAACAGAAACTTTCACTGTGGAGAAAGCGCGATATCCAGCGCCGCGTTGAGGTGCTTGCTGCCAGAACTGGAATCCGCGTTTCTTATATCTGTGCTGTAAATACATCACGTCTTGCATATGATGGCTCCGGAAAAGTCCTCCGAGGCAAAGATGCAGGATTTAATACGTATGAATTATGTAAATTTACAACCGGAAAGGTCTACAACTGCGACCTTTCCGCATCTAAAAATATCGGTGCACGGTTCTTCATCCGTGTACTTCTTAAATCTCTTTCTGTAAAGGAAGAGTTGTTAGTTCTGGCCAAAGTCCCAGAGCTCAACAGACGGACCAGCTGCTGCCTGGCCACACTAATTAACGCTTATGCGGTACTCTGCGCATCCAAGGCAAAACCTGAAGCTCCGGCTGAAGGCAATGCCGCGCGACAGAGTCACTGAGTTTGCGCTGTATCTGTGGTCAGGAATCCATTCCTGCTTAAAGTAGCAGGCATGGGCAAAAGCCCATGCGGAGTTTGGAAGCCCCGTCTATATTCGCGAAAGCGAATTAGGCGGGGAGGGTTCACATTTGTTTCTTATTGGATAACGTTAACATCGAAGAGTTAAAAACCTGTATTCAACATTACATATTTAATGACAAATCGTTACCAGTCTCCACGTATGCTGAACTGACAAAACGTATTCGACGTGTTTTCACGAATATTGGTTTTAAAAACAACGCGAAATCATCAGGAAAAAATTGGCTAGATATTACAACTGAAGAAGCGTTGACTCGAAATATAGAATTTATTGTATCACTGGAAGAGCCCGTTGCTTAAAACAACGGGCTCTTAATCTTGCGATTTCTTGGTACCGACGCCGGCAAAGCCGGGGAGGTATCAATTACCTTCAGACTGACGGGCAAACAAGTTCGTCTCATCATCTTTCTTGATTTCGAATCCATCATCAATGGACGAGGAAACCGCGGCCAACTTTTCAAGTTGTCCGTCGGATATAATTGGTTGCAAAAGTGTACGGGGAATCGGAAACCCCGTCCACGTCTCTACACTCCGACTGCGTCGTCGTTTGTCAGCGGTCAGGACCGCTTGGTACACGCGGGCATAGCTCGCGGTATCGTCGATTGCATTTGCCATAGTCGTTTCTCCTTTTTTTTCTTCTTACATTTTCGCGTTCAGGAACAGTATGCCAGGTTTTTTCTAAAAAATCTTTTTAAAAAAACATTCCGAATTTTTTTTATTTTGCATATTAAATATAGGGCGTAAGACTTTAGCCCTGAACATTGCGGTACACCGCAAACTCGTATCTTGAAAGAAAGCGTATTGCTTTGGAGATATAGCACCTGACAACTGAATATCTGCGAAAATGGAGGTGAATTAAAATGCCGATTCAACAACAAGATTGGATACAAATCCAGAAAGTGGCCGTGTTTTTTCAATCATTAATGAACAAGCCATAGGAGTCCTTTTTGTAATGAAGCAACGACTGCGTATGCAGTTTAAATCATAAAAAGGAGACTAAAAAATGAAAGACAAAAAATGCTATAACCCTCCGGACCGGAGAAGAAAGAAAAAAGTATCTTCACGTTCTATCGCGGCAAAAATCGCATCAAGCATGCTTGCTACGGTTACTGCTGCAACAACGATTGCATCTCCGGTATTGACTTATGCCGCAGATGTGAACGGAATGGATACTGTTACAGAAACAACGACAGATGCCAGCCAGGGTGAGACTAAGACAATTATCAGCACCGATTCAGACAGCACAGAGACTGAAAAGGATGCAGAGACAAAGTTTCTGCTTATAAACCTGAAGACATCCGGCGGTAAAGTTGTCATCGATGAGAATGAAGATGACGAGCAGACCGTGAAGCTGGCCAATCATAAATCCGACGACGGAAAGACCGATGAAATGCGGATTGATGTTTACGACAAAGACGATATCCTCGTGTCAAGCGAAGATGCAGCAAAAAACAGTTATACGTATGCTTACGAAGTAAAAGCAGACAGTGTAACAAATGTGAAGGCAGATGCAGATGAAGGATATATCTTGAAACTTTACGATATAGTTGAAGGAGATACGGAAAAAGATTCCGGTTTTGATGAAAAGACCGATGGAATTACCGGGGAATTTGAATATCCGGTATTTATGGATTCAAACGTGACCGTTAAGGTCGAATTTGAAAAAGAAGAAGTAAAAGAGGACGGAAAGACAGAAACAAAGGACTCTGCCGAGACGGGTGACCTGACGGTGGACGAATTAACAGATGAGACTGAAAAAACAGATGGGAACGAAAAGACTGCCGATAGCAGCAGCACTGATGCGGATGCAAAAGACAGCAGCGACAGCGCCGGAGACCTGACGGTCAACGACAATGTTTACGTTTCACCTAATGGCCAGACTCAGACTGAAATAGGCACAGACGAAAACAGCAACGACGCAGAAACAGATGAGGATAAAGCCCAGGATAAGGAGGAGACCGCAGACACGGCTGACGACAGCACGGCTGAAACAGCAGATGCGGACTCGGTTGAAAATGAGGCTGATGATGAAGACAGTTCCGAAGCAGGGGCAGCAGCAGAAGATGATGGAGATGTGACAGAAGAGGATGCTGAAGCAGATTCTGCTGAAACAGATACCACCGATACGGACTCCACCGACACGGACACCGCTGAGCATTTCACTGATACATCAGATGCCGAAAGCGGATTAAACAAGGATGACTTCTCTTCCGCACGTCTGCTGGTCATGACGGACGATGAAAATGATATCATTGACAAGGAGCATATGATTGGTTCTTATGGTGATATCTACCTGCTCCAGTATGAAAGTGCTGAGCAGGCAATGACGGCGTACAACTATTACAAAGAACATGTGGACGCAGTGGAGCCGGACGCAAGGATTGCAGCAGCAAGCGAAAGTGAGACTGGGGCCGGAGAAGCAACGGCTGCTGGTGAAACAGGAGTGATGACGAAAGACGATAACGCAGTTGCTGCGTTGAACGAAGAGGAAAGTTCTTCAAAAGCCACAGTCTACAGCAACGATACAGCAAGCAAGGTCATAGCACTGATTGATACCGGTGCAGCAGAGGGTAATAATGTGATTGACCGGGTATCATTGATTGATGATGTCCTCAATGGAGGCACCCATGGCGATGATATGGTAAACGATATTGTATCACAGGACCCGGAGGCAAAGATTCTCTCAATCCGTGCTCTTGGAAATGACGGATTCGGTACTTATTCCGCTGTTGTCTCAGCGGTTGAGTATGCTATCAACTCAGAAGTGGATATCATCAACTTGTCAATGTATTCTCCAAAAACACTTGCATCAAGTGTACTTGAAACAGAGATACAGAAAGCGATTGATTCCGGAATCACTGTTGTAGGTGCAGCAGGAAATGACGGAAAAGACGCATCCGGATATGTGCCTGGCGCAATCGATGACGCTTATATCATTGGCGCGGCAACAAAGGACGGCGTGAGAATCGCCGGCTCTAACTACGGTACGACGATTGATTATTACGCTGTTGCAGGCTCTACATCAGAAGCCGCTGCAAAGTTCAGCGGATATATCTCCAAGAATGGACTGGATGCAGCAACAAATGATGAAACAGGACTTTTGTTTAATGGCGTTGCAAATATCAATACTGATATTGATGTTGTAGATAAGGACATCGCAACATCAAAAGATAATGATACGATTTACGACCCAATCATTGAGAAATATGTAAAAGAACATGCAGATAAGTCTTATGTTGGCGAAGGTGAGCCTTCCAAGCTTTCCATGGTGAATGTCATGGATGTGGACGCCACAATCGCATCAGCAGACCAGATACGTAAAGATGAAACAATCGAATCAATGATGTCCGGAGACGATTTCCGGTTCCTGTTCCAGCAGACCGGTTATGTGCCGGTTTATCAGCTCGGAAAGGACAGCGATTATTTTGTTGCGTTCGCTGATGTGATGCATAACGACAAGAGAGCTTCCGTCGTTGACCTGGCAGTTGCAAGAAATGATGTCAGTGGAGATGAAATTGACGGCATCCATTACGATAAGGATTCAGGACTGCTGTATATCCCGAAAACGGCATTTTATGGAGAAGACGGCAAGTATTATGTGCAGTATCTTCAGACACAGATTTTGTATTCTATTGATGGATATGACGTCAATAGTGCATGGAACTCTTCCGTTATCGCAACGACAGAAGAAACTGACGGTGATACCGAATCAGCATTCAGCGGCGCGGATATCATGAATCAGAGGATGACTGTACAGGTCGGAAAGAATATGGATGTCAATACCATGATGGTATCCGTCAACGGATTCCCTCTTGATGGAAAATACTATGCATATTCGCCGACGACCGGTATGATGACAATCGGTATGTCTTCAGCAGTGGTACAGTCTGTATGGGTGCAGGCGGTAAAAGATAAAGATGCCCCGGATGTAGAACCGGGCATGGTCGCAGCGGGATACTCAATGGCTGACATGCAGCCGGTAACGAACAAAGTGATAACGGCAAATCTGGATAAATTAAAACGTGGATATGTTTTTGAGTCTTCAAGTTACGTCATTTACCCGGATGCAGCCGAATCAGACCCGCAGGCCGGACTGAAGCAGGGGAACACGGTACCGGCATACCGTAACAATGCCGGAGGAAGTGAGAGCTATGTAACAGTACTGCTTGATTATGTATCATATGGAAACCTTACAAATGACCAGTTTTTACAGAACGGTCAGGTATATACCCCAGTAAAGGGAGCCATCTATCCGTTCATCATCAAACTGCCAAGCATCAGCTGCACAGATATTAAGTTTAATGAATACCAGTGGGAAACAAACATGGCAATGGAATGTACAGAGGCATCAGTTGCAGCAGGCCATATGACACCCGGGTTTGACTCTTCAAAGCCGACCAGCGGATGGTATGAAGCCAAGATACGCGCCCGTGTGGTAGAAGTAAACAAAACAGCATCAACACCTTACGCAGTGCTCGCTATGTATACCAGTAAATTTGCCGGCCAGCATGGTTTTGGATTATACAAAGTCCTACTGAAGCCTTCAACCGGAAAACTCCAGCTGACAAAAGTGTCCGGAAACGCAAGCGGCGTATCTGGAAATGCAAGCTACAAACTGAGCGGCGCGAAGTATGGAATCTATTCCGACAGCGGATGCAAGAAACTCGTAAAGACAATCCAGACCGGGACAAACGCAAAGGCGGTTGTCAGCCTGAACTCAGGAACATACTATATAAAAGAGACGACCCCATCCCTGGGTTATGGCCTTGACAAGACCGTGCATAAGGTAACAATCGGTGCAGGTTCGACAAGTAATGTAACATCAACGGAACCACCAAACCCTGGAACACTGACGGTAAAGAAACGTCTGGATATGTTCTCTATCGCAAAGAGGACTACCAGAATCGGAAACATGGAAACAACGTTTACCGTTTACACAAACAAGGGATGCACAAAGGTAGCAAAAAACACAGCCGGACATAACGCAGTAATCAGTATCGACAAAGGCAAGGTAGAAACTGCCGTGGGAAGCGTCAAACTGTGGGCCGGAACCTATTACGTAAAAGAGACCGGACGTATCTCCGGAACGGCAAGCAACATTGAATATGTCTATGGACCGGTGAGTGTTAAGGCCGGGAAGACAGTAGATGTATCCAGCGCTGTACCGGTTTCAGAGAGGACCAATAAAACAAGGATGTCTGGCGATGGTTATGTGCGCGATATCCCGTTCCACTGGTCAGGAAGAGTCCTGAGAAAGCAGGATGCAAAGGGAAACGCCCTGGCAGGTGCCGTATTCAAGATGAATTACAGCGACCTCGGTGGGGCTGATTATAAAGTCAAGTACACCTGGTATTTCGTTTCTGATAAGGATGGCGAACTTAAATATGACAAAAACCATTTGGTAGATTACAGTACAAGTGCCAGCGCCGAGGCTAAAGCAAAATACAAAGGCAAGAGTTCAGCACTGTTCCAGGATACAAAGACCGGTAATTATTATCTGCCGGTATGTACGATAAAAGTGCAGGAGGTCATGGCCCCCGATGGATATAACCGTGATTCAACACCGCGAACACTGAACATCACTGCGCCAGATAAAAATGAGAAGTATAACACATGGACAAATCCTGTAGCCAAGTTGTCAAATACAGGACTGATAGTGAAGAATGATGAGGTACAAAATACATGGAGTCTCCGCGCAAGAGCGTTTAAGGTAGACGAGGATGGTAAACCGCTGGCCGGAGCATGGTTTAGATTTTACCTGACGGAAGCGGACGCGAAGGCGAAAGAACACCATGTTGCCACGCTAGAGACCAGGGCCGACGGCTACACAGATACATATACGCCAGGAAAGATTAAAGGAGATATCCCTTCTTACGCACTGTACTGCCGTGAAGTCGCATCTCCTCCAGGCTATGCACTGTCAGATACAATCTATACAAAGACATTCGCTAAAACAGACTACGATGCCTTAAAAGCAAAAGACGAGAACACGCTTGGCGAACTCCAGACATTCGGAGACAAGACAGGAATCGTAAACAAAAAGACCGGCTGGAATTACTCCATGCAGGTAAAGAAAGTAGACGACAAAGGCAGACCTCTTGCCGGCGCCGTGTTCAGCGTTTACGCAAGTAAAGATGACGTGGAATCGGAAGACAACACACTGTTCACACTGAAGACCGGAGCGAATGGGCTGACACCTTTAAAGACACTTAAAGCAGATATCAGTACCAAATCCGTAACTTATTACTGCAAGGAGACATCGGCGCCGGAAGGATACACTATCAATGACGATATCTTCGAACAGACGTGGACATATGACGAGTTCAATACCGTTCCGTCATCACAGGAAACCATCGGAAAAACGAAGTATTTCGGACCGGAGACAGGAGTTGTTGACCCGGAGACCTTATGGACATTCAGTTACTACGTAAAAAAAATAGACAATAATGGAAACCCGCTTGCCGGTGCAGTATTTGGCGTCTATACAGACAGCAGCTGCAGCGAAGCATCCAAAATCCAGGAACTGGAGACCAACGACGAAGGACTTACTGACACAATACCATATAACCCAGGATACTCTAAACAGTCAGTGACCCTGTACTGTAAAGAACTGAAAGCCCCGGAAGGATATAGTATTGATAATACGGTACACCCGCAGACATGGAACTACAAAGATTATACGGCTTCTGCCAATACGGATACCGGAGAGGTTAAGCCTTTTGGTCCGGCAACAGGTATCGTGAACGATAACTCAGCATGGACAGTCATGATGAACATCAAAAAGGTAAGCCGTTTCAAGAAACCGCTGGCAGGTGCAGTGTTTGGAGTATACTCTGACGAGAGCTGCAGCAATACATCTTACATAGGAGACCTTACAACTGGCGATGGTGGTATGTCAGACACAATGTCTTATGACGTGCCATGGAAAAACGTTTCTGTAACATTATACTGTAAAGAGACAAAAGCCCCATCAGGCTATAGACTCTCAAACACCGTATACAAACAGACGTGGTACCGTGCACAGTATGAGGAACTCAAAAAGAAAGCAGAACAGGAACAGCAGGCAGAAGGCAATGCGGATACGAGCGAAGGAGACGGAGAGGATGGAGGCGAGACCGACACAACCGTTGGCGAAGTAAAACCATTCGGACCGATTGACGGTATCCCGAACGACCCAACAAACTGGAGGCTCCAGTTCAAAGTAAAGAAGGTTGACATGAAAGGCAATCCGCTTGCAAAGGCTGAGTTTACCGTTTACGCCGATAAGGCATGTACAAAAGCACTTGCAAAACTGGTGACAAAAAGCGACGGCTGGTCTGATGAAGCGTTCCTGAAAACGGAGAGCATTGATGGCAATGGACAGGCTTCACAGTACAAATTGTATTGTAAAGAAACAAAGGCCCCTGAGTTCTATAAACTTTCCGATACTGTTTATGAACAGACCTGGACAAGAAAGGGTTATGATACCAACAACGATGAATATGGCGAAGTCAAGATATTCGGTGCAGAATCCGGTATCCCGAACGAGCCACTCAAACCAGTAACTGTAACCGTACACAAGGAATCAAAAGCCGCTTCCGAAATCCTCGGTTTAAGCGGATACTCACTTGAAGGGGCTGAATTCTCCATCACGGACGGCGGCTCATTCAAAGGAACTTTAAAAACAAATGCAAAAGGAATCTCTAATTCGTTAGAACTTCCGAATAAGACTGCTGAATACACAATCACTGAGACAAAGGCACCTGCCGGACATGCGATATCAACACCGGCTTCACAGAAGCTTAAGGTTACGATGCCGAATGACGCAAGCAAGGACCTTACAGTAACATTCAGCGATGACCCTGTATTCACCAAAAATGAATTCCAAATCACGAAAAAAAGTGAAAAAAATAATGTAATCAATGGTGTGTTATTTAAAGTGGAATTTGTTGACAGCGATAACACGACAAAGAAAACCTGGTATCTGACGTCTGATTCGAGCGGTATCGTAAAGATGGATAATACCCACCTGAACACAGACACAGCATATAAGAGCGACAGTTTTTATACATACAACGGAAAAGTAGTCATCCCAATCGGTGGAAAGCTCAAGATAACCGAGATTAAGGCTCCTGGACAGTACGTTGTTGACAGCACGCCGAAATATCTAACGACTGGGACAAATGCGACGATGAAGCTTGAAGCAATCAATAAGCTGAAACCGTGTAAGATTACTATCCGCAAGTATGATGTTGACGGAAAGACACCTCTGAAAGGGGTAACGTTTGAACTGAAGTTCATCAAGGAAGCAGAGAAACTGACGACAGCACGAGATGGATTCACCAGACTGCTGAAAGTTGGCGGAACTACGACCGGAACAACAGACGCAAATGGATATGTTGTATTTGATAACCTTGACCAGGGCGAGTATCAGATAACAGAAACAAAAACAACTTCAGGACATACACTCCTGAAAGACCCGATTACTGTAACGCTTCCAATCACAATGACAAAAGAAGAGGCTGTAAAGAACAAAGCAGACACTTCAAAAGCAACATGGGATGCGGCCACGAACAAGTGGCAGTTCTATGACTGCACCTTTGAGGTAGTAAACTCTGCGACGTTCAAGATGCCGATGTCTGGTGGAGCAGGAGACTGGAAGTATGGTATTATCGGATTTGGCACACTTGCGGTTCTTGGAACTGGACTAATCCTGATGAATCCTCGGAAGCAGAAGAAACGCAGGAAGTAACTGAAAATGGATAACCACGAAAAATATGAAGTGGTGAGAAAAAAAAGAAATAAAAGATAAAAAGAGAAGCGCACGGAAACGTGCGCTTCTTGTGTAAGTGTGAGGAGGAGATGTGATATGAAATTAAAAGTGTATGTGACAAAGATTCATTCGGTAGAGGTATTACGTAATGGAATAATTGGTATATGCTGCGACACAATAGAAGGAACCCCGCTGAAAAATCAAGTATTATTCCTAAATAAGCGTATGTATAAAATGGTGAAAAAACGAAAGTATTTTTATTTACCACCTGGTACAGTATAACGATTGTTTCTAGCAGCAACCATTTTAGGAACTATGTTTCTCTAATTATAGACGAAGCTTCGCAAAAAGTGTATAATAAACTAGTATTATACATAAAGATTGGGGAACACTATGGATAAAAAGGACTTAACGGTTTTTATTGACGAATCCGGGAGTATAACTAAGACAGATGTAAGTAGCAACAGATATTTCATCATTGCATTACTATTCACGAGAAATTCCGATAAATTAAAAAAACAATTTCGAAAAGGAATTGCCAAATTAATTAGGAAAAATCAAAAATATAATAAACTTTTACTGAAAAATAGAGAAATAAAAGGAGCAGAACTTTCAGAAAAGAAGAAAAAAGAGATTTATGAAAAAATTGTAAAAACATGTAAAGATGATTTTGAAATTGGCATTATCGTATTAGATAACCATTATACGACAGAAGAATTTATAAAAAATCATGCAAGAACATTTAATTACATTGTGCAGGTCTATTATGATAATTTTTTCAGAAATAAAAGCAAATATAACAATGATACACAAGATATGCATTTAATTATTGATGAACAAAATATCTCGACAGATGCTAAATATACTCTGGATGGGTATTTAAATCAACATTTAAATGTTATGAATCCTGTTTGTAATTCGTTCAGCGTAATGTATTCTGATTCAAAAAACCATAAACTTTTACAGTTGGTTGATTTTATTTCAAATACATTTTATAGAAATATAGAAAAACATGACGAAATAAGCAAACAAACGGTAAAAATATTATTAAATAATGTCTGTGGCAATAGAGTTTTTGATTTTTCTTCAGGACATGACACTCATCTTTTTCTTGATGAATAAAAAATAATAGTTGACATATAATAAGATATATGCTATATTTTTTATACCAAGTAATTCATCTGTACGGTGCACGAGGGTGTAAGGCGGCTGCAATGTCGTCCACCAAGGTGTTTTGGTAGAAAAGCATTCCAGATATGGGATGTTTTTTCGTTTAAAAATATATGCATACAGAAAATACAAGAGTGCACAATATGTGCACTCTTATTTGCTTTATGATACCGCGAGCTATGCTCGCGTGCATCAAGTATGTAACGGCGAGTTATCATATTGATTCTCTGTACTTAGTCTTACGGCTTCGCTTGACATTTGCTGCGCAAAT
>OFMU01002249.1_pt1 | contig 10766 bp, 9 predicted proteins | sample 1541861 | NCBI WGS metagenome assembly OFMU01 (sample SAMN04209238, study PRJEB22552) | human gut metagenome | biome: gut; material: feces | host: Homo sapiens | place: USA: Oklahoma
GACCTGCTCGGTCGTGATCTCGCGCTCAAGCGCGCTCTGCAGCTCCTGCTCGATCTCGTCAGCGATCTTTTCGAGCACCGGCAGCGGCACCTTGCGCTTGTCGCAGGCGCGCACCATGCCGTTGATGAGCTTGCTCTTGTCAAAGCTCTGGCGGCTGCCGTCGCGCTTGATGACGACGAGCGGGAGCGTCTCGATGATCTCATAGGTCGTAAAGCGTTTCTGGCACGCAAGGCACTCGCGGCGGCGGCGGATGGTCGCGCCCTCCTCGGCCGGACGGGAATCAATGACCTTGCTCTCGGCAAAGCCGCAAAACGGACATTTCATATGTGGATCCTCCATATATCTGGTTTCCGATTACTTTACATAATTCCGTACAGTACTATACCACAGGCCCGGCGCATTTGCACGAAAAATTTCGCCGTATCTGGTGTTTTCTCCCCCGGATACGGCGATTTTCAGCTATTTGCACAGATTCCGAAACGCCTCGCGCGTCATGAGCGCGTTGAGCACCTCGAGCAATGCGTTCGTGCTCAGATGCTCCGGCAGGTCGAGCTGCTCAAGCAGCCGCTGCCGGGCGGCCCGGCTGTCCGCCCCGCCGGTGAGTCCGGCGGCGTAGAGGTCGGCCTTCGTGATGCGCGCGCCCGGCAGCGGCGAGTCCTCGCCCTCGATGGTCGCGCCCGCGCGGCGCAGCGCCTCGAGCAGCACCTCCGGCCGCATGCCCTCCACGCCGAGCTTGCCCTCTTTCGAGGCGGTACGCTTGCGCCGCTCCTTGCCGGCTACGTCCGGGATATAGGCATGCTTGACCTGCGCCGGGTCGATCGCTCCGCGCAGATAGTTGCGGATGACAAAGCCCGCCCCGTCACTGTCCGTGAGGACGATGATGCCGCGCGTTTCGGCCAGGCGGCGCAGCAGTGCCAGGCGCTGGCTGTCGTGGAAGATGCCGAAGCCGGACGTCTCGAGAATGGGCGCGTCCACGACCTGCGCGAGCGTGTTTTTGTCATACCGGCCCTCGACGATGATGGCCTCGCGGATGCGGATCATGCCGCGCCTCCCACGGCGATGCGCAGCAGCAGCTCCTTGAGCAGCTCGGCGTCGTCCGCGCCGGTGTTTTTCATGGCAAAGTCCGCCTGCGCGCACAGGCGCACCGCCTCCTCGAGCTGGCGGCCGGAGAATTTCCGGGCCGAGCGCAGGAGATTTTCCGCAATGAAGTCATACGGCAGGCCGAGCAGCGCGCGCAGATCGCCCGTGCCAAGGCCCGCGTGCCGCGCGAGCCGCGCGGCATAAAGCCTGCGCATCTGCTGGCCGATGACGGCGAGCAGGAAGATCGGTGTGTTCGCCTTGTCGGCGAGGAGGTCCGCGAGAATGCGCATAGCGCCGTCATAGTCCTGATCGGCCAGCCGGTCGGTCAGCTCGTAAGCCACCGCCTCCGGCAGCCGGTGCGCCACGGCCAGAATGTCCGCGCGCGTGACCGTGTCGCTCGAAACGTAGGCCGCAATCTTGTCGATCTCCGGGATCATACTGTTCATCAGGCCACCGGTGAAGAAAATCAGCTGGCGGGCGTCCTCGGGCGAAATGTGCTTCTTGTGCGCGGCAAAGCGTTTGCCGACCCAACGTACAAGCGCGCTCTCCCCCTGGGCGGTGAACTGGATGAGCTCACCGTATTTTTTGAAGGCCTTCGTCGTCTTCAGGCGGCCGTCCGGCTCAAAATCCGTGCTCATCAGAAACACCAGCGTGCAGTAATCCGGCAGGTCGCCGATGACCCGGACGAGCGCCTGCGCCTCTTCCTCGCGGCACTTGTTCGTGTCGAATCCACGCACTTCGATGAGCGTGCGCTCGGTCAGAAACGGCACTGCGTCCACCGCGTCCGCCAGCGCCTGAAAGTCGAGCTCCGCCCCGTCAAACCGGTGATAGCTGAAGTCATCCTCGCCGCCGGGCAGGCAGAGCTTTTTCAGCTCCAGCAGGTACTGCTCGCGCAGGTAATCCTCCCGCCCCCAGAGCAGGTACAGCCGTCCCGGCCCCTGCTCGCGCAGGCTGCGCACCTGTGCGCCGTAGTCGAGCACTTCCGTTTTCTTTTTTCCTTTTGCTTTTGCCATAGCGTTTCCTCACGAGAGATGCACCGTAATGTCGCCCATCTGATCGGTGCGGTAGATCGGTATGTGGTGCGCCTGCAGGCGCTCGAGCGTGTCACTCGTCGGATGACCGTAGCTGTTGTAGCCGACGGAGATGATCGCTGCGTCCGGCGCGATGGCATCGAGCCATGCGTCACCGGTGGATCTTTTCGAGCCGTGGTGGCCGACGAACAGCAGCTCAATGTCGGGATAGGTGCAGGTGCTGAGAAACTTTGCCTCTGCCGTCGTGTCCACGTCGCCGGGCACGAGCGTGTCATAATCGCCGATGGAGGCCAGCACGATCATGCTGCCGTCCTCCTGCCCGGCACAGGGCTCCGGATACAGGTGCACGGAGATGCCGCCGGCCGCGATCGTCTGTTGCGCGTCCACGCGCACAACGGTCGTATGGTTCGCCTCCGCGAGCGCGAGAATGTCGCTCAGCGGGGCCTGCGTGATATCCGCAGCGGCCGGGATGACCAGTGTGCGCACCGGAAGCCAGTGCATCAGGCGCAGCACGCCGCTGACATGATCGTCGTGCGGGTGTGTGAGCACGAGCAGGTCAAGGCTCCGGTGCCCCTGCGCGAGCAGCTTGCGCGCCGCGAGGTCGCCCGGATCTTCCGCCGTAGAGCGGCCGCCGCAGTCCACTACGGCGCAGGATCGCCCGCTGGAAAACACGATACTCTGCCCCTGACTGACATCGAGCGCCGTCACGGTCGATGTGCGCTGCAGCTGCACGGCATTGACGGTCAGCACCGCGCACAGTGCCAGCACGCTGCACGCAGCGGGGATCCAATAGCGCACCTTACGCCGCCGGGAGAGCAGCCACGCCGCACCGAACATGGCGTACACCAGCGCGAGCCACCAGACGACCATGCGGCTGCCGGTGAACAGCACTGCACCCGGAAGTTTTGAGAGCACGTTTGCCACAGCGAGGATATACCGCAGCGGCCACGCCGTCACCCACGCGAGCGCCGTGCCGCCCCATGCCCAGACAAGGCCGAGCAGCGCCGTGAGGTAGCAGCCGATGAACGCGGCCGGCAGCAGCCACAGGATGAGCAGGTTCGTGACCGGCGCGATGAGCGAAATGTTGCCGAAATGCAGCGCCGTGAGCGGCACGGTAAACACCATGGCGCCGACGGAGCTCGCCGTTGTGGCACTGAAAAAGGCGCGGATCTTCCGCCGCGGACGCGAGAGCTTCACATCGGCGGGCAGCAGGCGCGCATCGAGCGCGCGGTACAGCGCACCAGAGACACAAAACAGGCCCGCCATGGACGCAAACGAGAGCTGCAGACTGATGCTCGCCGCGGCAAACGGATTGGCCGCGAGCAATATGGCCAATGCTGTCAGCAGCGACGTCGGCGGGTCGTTCTCCCGCCCGAGCAGCGGCGCAAAAAGCACCAGCGCCGTCATGAACGCCGCGCGCAGCACCGACGGGCTGCATCCGGCCATGACGACAAACACAACCATCATCGGCAGGCCGATGATGGCCGTCATGCGCCGGTTGCCGATGAACAGACGCAAAAAGCCCAGCAGAAACGCCAGATGCAAGCCGGAAACCGCGACCGTGTGCATGATACCGGTCGTGCTGAGCGGAATGTCCAGATCCTGCGCGTAGAGCGCGGATTTATCGCCGAGCATGAGCGCCTGCGCAAACGGCAGCACATCCGCCGGGAAGGCGGCCTGCGCGCTCGTTTTGAGCGACTGGGCGACGGTTTTCGGCCAGTAGAGCCAGCTGCGGCTCCAGACGCCGGTGCGCGCAAGCGTTTTGTCCCGCACGCTGCCGATGAGGTATATGCCCTTGGAAATGTAGGCGTCCGTCTCTTCCCCGTAGCGCAGCGTGGATGGGCGGAACTTCACGTCCGCCGTGATTTCGTCGCCGGGGCGCAGCGCAGCGGCGTCCGCATCGGAGACGTAGAGCCGCGCCTTGCAGTTGGGCACGTCCGGGCTTGTGAGCAGGGCGGTCAGCCCATAGCTGCGCGCATATGCGACAGGATACTCCGTCACGCGCGCCGTGACCGTCTGCACATCGCCGGAAACGTTCTGCACAGGCGTCAGGCGCAGGGCCGACGCCGCAGCGTACCACCCGAAGCCAATGGCTGCCGACAGCAGCGCGGCCATGACCCTGCGGCGCGTCTGCCCCAGGAGCAGCAGCGTCACGAGCGCGAGCACGACTGCCGCGAGCGCACCGGGCAGCACCCAGCGCGCCGGCAGCAGAAAATGCGCCAGAAAGATCGCAGCCGAAAATCCGCCTGCGCAGTATGCCAGCTTTCGCACGCCCGCTCCCCCCTCTATCTCTGGGGACATTATAAACAAAAACGGCGGCCGGAACAAGTCCCGCCGCCGAATTTCGTTGCCTTTACAGCAGCTTCTCGCCCATCGGCGCGCCGCCGAGGACGTGGAAGTGCAGGTGATGCACGGTCTGGCCGGCATCGTCGCCACAGTTGGAGATGACGCGGTAGCCGCCGGTCAGTCCCTCCTGCGCGGCGAGCTTCGCAATGACCTCAAAGCACTTGGCGACCACAGCGGAGTTTTCCGCCGTGATGGCCGCGACCGAGTCGATGTGCTGCTTCGGGATCACGAGAAAGTGCACCGGCATCTGAGGATTGATGTCGCGGAACGCATAAACATCATCATCGTTGTACAGGCAGGTGGAAGGGATCTCCCCCGCCGCGATCTTACAAAACAGGCAGTCGTTCATAATGAAACCTCCTTATAGTCCCAGCTTTTCCGCCACGAAATCGTCCACGATGGCCAGCGCGTCGTCGATCTTCAGCACCTCGCTGCCGCCGCCCATAGCGGAGTCCGGCTTGCCGCCGCCCTTGCCGCCGGTGACCGCCGACACGGCGCGCACAAGATCGCCCGCGCGGATGCCCCTGGCCACGGCGTTCTTGCCGCAGACGGCCACGAACGTGACCTTGCTCTCCGTCGCCGTCGCAAGCACCGCGACCGTGTCCGGATCCTTATCGCGCAGGAAGTCGCCGAGCTTACGCAGGTCGCCGGCCTCGAGGTCGGTGCGCGTCGTCGTGATGACCTTGATGCCGCCGATGTTCTTCGAGGCATAGAGGAAGCGGTCAACGTCGCTGTGCAGGATCTTCTCTTTCATGCGCTCAACGTTCTGGCGCGCCTCCTTGAGCTCCGCCGTGAAGCCCTTTGCCTTGGCAATGAGGTCGGCGGGCTTGGCGTGCAGCACCTCGGCCGCCGCGTACATGCGGCGGTTGACGGTCTCCATCTCGCGCAGGTAGGCCTTGCCGGTGATCGCCTCCACGCGGCGCACGCCGGACGCGACCGAGCTCTCGCCCGTGATGCGGAACGGGCCGATCTTGGCGGTGTTGTCCACATGCGTGCCGCCGCAGAGCTCAACGGACTTGCCACCCATGTTCACCACGCGCACGCGATCGCCGTACTTCTCACTGAAGAGCGCCGTCGCGCCGCTGGCCTTGGCCTGCTCCATCGACATCTCGGACACGTTGACGTCCATGCCGTCGAGGATCCAGTCGCCGACGATCTCATTGACCCGCTCCAGCTCCTCGGGCGTGATGGCCGAGAAATGCGTCAGGTCAAAGCGCAGGCGATCCGGCTCCACGAGCGAGCCCGCCTGATGCACGTGATTGCCCAGCACCTCGCGCAGCGCGGCCTGGAGCAGGTGCGTGGCCGAGTGCGCACGCATGATCGCCTTGCGGCGGTCGGTATCGATGCGCGCCGTGACGGTCTGCTCGACCTGCAGGCGGCCGGAGTGCATCACACCGTGGTGCAGGAATTTGCCGGCCTTGTCCTTCTGGACGTCCGTCACCTGGAAGAGCGCGCCGTCCGTCTCAATGACGCCGTTGTCGGCCACCTGGCCGCCCATCTCGGCATAAAACGGCGTGCAGTCGAGCACGAGCACGCCCTGCTTGCCCTCATCGATCTCCGAACAGACCTCACCGTCGCAGACGATGGCCAGGATCGTGCCCTGATCGACCGTGTGGTCATAGCCGGTGAATTTCGTCGGCGTCGTGTCCAGGCCGAGGTCCACACCGGCCCATGCCAGGTCGCCGAGTGCCTCGCGCGCCTTTCTCGCGCGCACGCGCTGCTGCTCCATCAGCTCCTGGAACGCATCCTCATCCACGGTCATGTCCTGCTCCTGCACCATCTCGCGGGTCAGGTCGATTGGGAAGCCGTAGGTGTCATAGAGCTTGAACGCATCCGCGCCGGAGAACACCCGCTCGCCCTTGGCCTGATGCTCGGCGAGCAGGTCGGAGAAGATGTGCATGCCAGCGTCGATGGTCTTGGCGAAGTTCTCCTCCTCGTTGCGGATGACGCGGGTGATATACGCCTGCTTCTCGCGCAGCTCGGGGTACTGGCACTCGTTTTCGTGCACGACCATGTCCACGACCTGATACAGGAACGGTTCGTTGACGCCGAGGAGCTTGCCGTGGCGCGCCGCGCGGCGCAGCAGACGGCGCAGCACGTAGCCGCGGCCCTCGTTCGACGGCAGGATACCGTCCGAGATCATCATGACGGAGGCGCGGATATGGTCGGTGATGACGCGCAGGGACACGTCGGTCTGGTGGCTGTCGCCATAGTGCGCGCCGGTGATCTCGCTGACCTTGTGGGTGATGTTCATGACGGTATCGACGTCGAAGAGCGAATCCACGCCCTGGCAGACAACGGCCAGACGCTCAAGGCCCATGCCGGTGTCAATGTTTTTCTGAACGAGATCGGAATAGTTGCCGTTGCCGTCGTTATCAAACTGGGAAAAGACGTTGTTCCAGACCTCCATATAGCGGTCGCAGTCGCAGCCGGGCGCGCAGTCCGGCTTGCCGCAGCCGTAGGCTTCGCCGCGGTCAAAATAGATCTCCGAGCAGGGGCCGCACGGACCGGAGCCGTGCTCCCAGAAGTTATCCTCTTTGCCAAGGCGGGTGATGCGGCTCTCGGGGATGCCGATCTCATCGCGCCAGATGTTGAACGCTTCGTCGTCCTTTTCATACACCGACGGATAGAGCCGCTCGGGATCGAGACCGACCCACTCCGGGCTCGTCAGAAACTCCCACGACCATGCGATGGCCTCGTGCTTGAAATAGTCGCCGAAGGAGAAGTTGCCGAGCATCTCAAAATACGTGCCGTGGCGCGCCGTCTTGCCGATGTTCTCAATGTCGCCGGTGCGGATGCACTTCTGGCAGGTGCAGATGCGGTGGCGCGGCGGCTCCTTGTCACCCTTGAAGTAGGGCTTCATCGGCGCCATGCCGGAGTTGATGAGCAGCAGGCTTGCATCGTCCTGCGGGATGAGCGAAAAGCTCGGCAGACGCAGGTGTTCCTTCGTCTCGAAAAAGCGCAGGAACATCTCGCGCAGTTCATTCAGACCATAAGATTTCATATCATCTATCCTCCAATTGTGTTTGCTTCATTCGTTTTTCAGCCGCTCGGACAGGCTGGGTGCGTCCGCGCGATAAAACTCCAGCTTGCCGCAGGACTTGCAGGCATAAATATCGACCTCGAGCGCGCCGGAAAAGAGGTTGGACAGGTGGCCGGTAAAAAAGCCGTATTGCCCAAGCTGCAGGGATTCATGGCCCAGATGCTCCATCTCGCCGTTACAACGCAGACATTTCATACTATACCTCCTCAAAAAAAGATGCCTCCGCCCCATACACAGGGGCGAAGGCAATCTGCTTTCACGGTACCACCCTGATTGCCGCTCACGCGGCGTCTCAAGTCGTCCTTAACGCGGACACACGTCCCGGTCGTCCCGGGCCGCTCCGAAGCGGCCGCCATGCCGCCGGCCGAAGGGCTTCCACCGTCCCCTTCTCTCTGATGACCGGGTGCTGCACAGCTTTTCTCCATCACAGCGTTATCGTCTGGATTTTTATATTTTACCACATTCGAGCTGGATGTCAACCGTTTCTGCGGGCAATTTCCGGCGAATGAGCGACAGCGGCGCAGCCGCACACGGCAGCGGCATGGTAAAGCGCTGCATCGGGTGCGGCACGGTCTCGAGCGGCAGACCGTCGGCGTCGCGCAGGGCCTCGGCCGTGAAGGTCACGGGCGGCGCGTCGTTTGTGATGAGCTCGAGCGTATCACCGGCGCAGAACTTGTTGCGCTGCGTCAGCACGGCGCGTCCGTCCGGCGCGGTGCCCTCTACGACAGCGCAGACCTCGGCGCCGGCAAAGTAGGCGGAGTTTGCCGTATACTGCCCCGGCTCACCGAAGTAAAATCCTGTGCTGTACGGGCGGTGGCTGATCTGCAGCACCTCGCGCTGCCAGACCGGGTCGAGCGGTCGGCCGGCGATCGCATCATCCAGCGCGTGGCGGTAGGCATTTGTGACCGCGCCGACGTAGTAGGCGCTCTTGGTGCGTCCCTCGATCTTCAGGCTCGTGATGCCGGCATCGAGCAGCGCGGGCAGATGGTCGATCATGCACATATCGCGGGAGTTGAAGATATATGTCCCCTGTTCGTCCTCAGTAATATCGAACACCTGGCCGGGGCGCTTGGCCTCCGTGAGACCGTACTTCCAGCGGCAGGGCTGCGCACAGCGGCCGCGGTTGGCATCGCGCCCGGTGAGGTAGTTCGACAGCAGGCAGCGGCCGGAAAACGACACGCACATCGCCCCGTGGACGAACGCCTCAAGCTCCAGCTCCGGCGGCGTGTTGGCGCGGATGGTGCGGATCTCGGCAAGCGACAGCTCGCGCGCGAGCACGACCCGCTGCGCGCCGAGATCGTACAGCGCTGCGGCGGCGGCCGAATTGACCACGCCGAACTGCGTGCTCACGTGCAGCGCCACGTGGGGCGCATAGCGCTTGGCCAGCGTGATCACGCCAAGATCGGCCGCGATGATCGCGTCCACGCCCGCATCGTCGAGCAGTTCGAGGTACGCGGGCAGCTGCGCCATCTCGTCATCGCGCGGCAAGGTATTGCACGTCACGTGCACGGCAGCGCCCTGCGCGTGCGCAAGCTGCACGGCGGCGCGGATGCCGTCCGGTGTAAAGTTTTCCGCACCGGCGCGCATGCCGAACTGCGCCCCGGCGAGATACACTGCGTCCGCGCCGAAATGGAGCGCCATTTGCAGGCGCTCCAGATCTCCGGCGGGGCACAACAATTCCGGTTTGTTCATGCCACCCCTCCGCTTATTGTGAATAACTCTGTTTTGCCACGAACGCCTGGAATTCGCCGTAGCTCGTGAAGAACTTATGCGTGCCGGACTCCGAATCCAGCGCGTAGTACAGCGCCTTCGTGCTTGCCGGCGAGAGCGTCGCCTTGATGGACGCAAGGCCGGGGTTTGCGATCGGCGTCGGCGGCAGGCCGGTGTTCTGATAGGTGTTGTAGGGACTGTCGATCTTTGTGTCCTCCACGGTGAGCACATCCTTATGCTCCGGCAGAACGTACATGATCGTCGAGTCGATCTGCAGCGGCATACCCGCCGCGATGCGGTTATAGATGACGGCGGCGATCATCGCACGCTCATCGTCGTTGGCCGCTTCCTTTTCGATCATGGACGCGACCGTGACGACCTCCTGCATAGACATGCCGCGCTCATCCGCCTTTTCGAGCATTTCGGCCGTGATGCGGTTGTGGAAGTTCTCAAGGAATTTGTTGATGGCGCTCGAGGCCTGCATGCCCTGATAGAACTCATACGTATCCGGGAACAGGAAGCCCTCCAGGCGCTTGGCGTCCCCCTGCATGCTCTGGTCGAGGAACGAGTAGTTGTAGGAATAGTTCGCGGCGGCGTCCATGAGGTCATCGTACGAGCAGACGTTTTCGTCCTCGAGCTTGCGGAAGATCTGCTCCATCGTATAGCCCTCGGGGATGGTGACCTTGGTCGTGACCATTGCGCCCGAACCGACCTGCATCTTCTTGACGAGCGCGCGGTAGTCGTAGTTCGTGCTCAGCTCATACGTGCCGGGATCGATCTTTGTCTTTGCGTGTGAGACGCTGCAGTAGAGCTGGAAAAGGCCCTTGTACTTGATGATACCGGCGTCCTTGAGCTGCTTTGCCACGTAGCCAACGCTGACCTGATGGCCGGCACGCTCCTTGGCGTTGCCCTCAGAGTCCGTGTAGGAGATGGTGACGTCCTGAAACTCCGCCTTGTCGAGTGTGACCGTCGCCGTGACGGGCTCTTTGTTGAGCGCGAGCACGTCCGACGCTGCCATCCAGCCGACACAGGCGAGGATAATGCTGATGCTGACGACGAAGGCAAAATAGATCAGGCCGCCGAGGCAGCCGCTGCGTCCGGCGCGCTGCTGCACCTCCGGCTCCTGCGTTGGCTCATGGCGGGGCGCCGGCTGACGGTGCACGGCGTGTGTCTGCTCCGGCTGCGGGCGGGCAGGCCGCTCCGTGCGGTGCTGGACATGCGGCTGCTCCGGCTGCGGGCGGGCCGCGTGCTGCTGCTGTACCGGGCGCGGGCGGGCAGCGCGCGGCTGTCCCTCCTGCTGCTGCGGACGGCGGCGGGCAGGCTGCGCCGGACGCTGCGGTGGGCGCTGCGGGCGGGATGGCTCTCGTTCGTCACGAAACAGCTCATCAAAGTTCTTAAAATGATCGGCCATGGCTTGATCTCCCTGTCAACTTGGAATGCGTCCCTGCGGCCTCTCGGCGCAGGAACCCCCTTTCCCCTTGGGGCATAAGATAAGGCGACGGACGGAAACGGCGCCGTTTGTCCGGTCCTGCCGGAAAACTTCGCGTCAGATCCAT
>OFMU01002256.1_pt1 | contig 10746 bp, 3 predicted proteins | sample 1541861 | NCBI WGS metagenome assembly OFMU01 (sample SAMN04209238, study PRJEB22552) | human gut metagenome | biome: gut; material: feces | host: Homo sapiens | place: USA: Oklahoma
GGATCTGCTGCACGTTGCGCAGCATTTCCGCGCCATAATAGCCGCGGTGGGCGGCAATCACGGTGTTGGTGTTTTCGCCGCCCAGCGGCATCGAGGTCTGGCCCAGCAGCGCCGCGCCTTTGGCCAGGTTCTCGCGGCTGGCGCCCAGGTAAACGGGCAGCTCCAGGTTCAGGCGCGGGATCCACAGCACAGCCAGCACATCATCGTCATAGCCATAGGCAGCAAGGTCCAGCGGGGCTTCCTCGTAGGCGAACGGGTCGGTCAGGCCGCTTTGGCCCCCGGCGTAAATTTCCGCGTTATAGTCCTGCATCGCGGCGTACAGTTCAGGGTAGGCGCGTTCCGGCTCCGGGGGTTCGGCTGTGGTTTCCTCCGCCGCGGGGGCGGTGGGCTGGGCTTCGGCGCGGGCCGCAAACTGCGCAGCGGTTTTGGCGTTGCGGGTGCTGGTCCACCACTGGGCAGCGGTGGGCTGTATCAACAGCGCCAGCCCCAGCAAAATGGCCAGCCAGGCCAGAATTTTAGCAATCAGCCGTCCCATTTAGTCATCCTCCTCGCGCTTTTTGCAGCGGTGCAGCAGCAAAAGCAGCAGCAGCGCTTCGCCGCCGATCACAATGCTGCCCGTTACCGCGATCCACGGCCAGGCATCCACCACGCGCTTGACCACCGTTCCGGTGCGCAGCGCCTGATACTGCACGGCCTGCGGGGTGTTGGCTTCTTCCTCTCCATTATAAGGGATGCGGGTGCCGCGCACAAGCATGCGGTGGGTGTTGATGGCATACGGCGTGCAGGTAACAAGGGTGCAGTAATCCTGCCCCGCGGTGATGTCCAGATCCTCGGTGTGCTCCGGTTCCACCACTTTGATTTGATCCACCTGGTACGCCAGCGTTTCATCCAGAATATGCAGGTAGAAACAGTCGCCCTCTTCCAGCTTGTCCAGGTCGGTGAACAGCACGGCTTCGGGCAGGCCGCGGTGGCCGGTCAGCACGCTGTGGGTGCTTTCGCCGCCAAGGGGGTAGCTGGAGCCTTCCAGATGGCCGACGCCCTTTTGCAGCACATCATCGCTGGTGCCTTCGTAAATAGGCAGGTTGACGTCAATTTTCGGGATGGTGATATACCCCAGGCTTTCGCCCACATCCACAAGGTCCACATAGCTGGTGCCGGTATCCTCCGCTTCGCCTGCGGCATCGCGCTCCACGGCGCTGTCCAGCTGCTGGTTATAGCGGCGGGCGGCCTCCTTGGCGGCGTCCAGTTTTTCGGTATCCATGCTTTTTACGGTATCATCGTAATTTTGGATTGCTTCGCTGGCGTGGCGCTGCGCCACCGCGTTGCTGATAACCGGGTACGATGCCACCCCAATGCCGGACAGGATCATCAAGGCCGCAAAGCCGACTTTTAGTTTTGTTGTGGTATCCATAGCGTCACCGCGAACCTTTCCGTGAGAGGGTTGAAGTTGGGAGCTGATGCAATTAAGAATTAGGAATTAAGAATTAGCAATGAGGAATTGGAGGCAGACAAAATAATAAAGAATCATGAATCATTGTGGTGGACCGCGGCGCATTTGCGCCGCAAACATTGCAAATCATTTGTAGGGGCCGATGCCCGCCATCGGCCCGTTGGCGGGCCTTGCCATATTTATTTTTAGGTTCTGCACGCGAGATATTGGCGCCCCTTGAGGGGAGCTGGACGCGGAGCGGCCTGAGGGGTGGCTCCCCGCCGCAAACCTGACGCCCATGGGGTGGTTCCCCACGCAGGGCCTAAAAATCAGCCGAACAACGGCCATGTACACCCAAAAAAATTTATTTCCCAATAACCCACCATAGGGGGAGGGCCAAACCCGGCCCTCCCCCTGTGTATGATGGATTATCCCTCTATACCCTATTGGTGAATTGTAACATTGTTTTGCCTTGCGGCGGGCGCATCAGGCGCGGTTCTTCTTTTTCAGGCTCAGCAGCACGCCAACACCGGCCACAACCAGCAGCACGCCAATGCCGCTGAACAGCAGGGTGCCGAAACCACCGGTGGTGGGCAGGTCGAAGCCCTTGCGGTTGACAACGGTAATCGTGTGCACACCATCACTAACCTCATCACCATCCTTAAAAGTAGTGGTTTTCTTATCAACCGTATGCTTCAGCATGTTGCCGCTCTCATCATAAATGTACGTATCAGTCCATGTCGTCGTTTCCTGAATGCTCAAGGTAACTTTGACAGGAGCTTTCAGCAGGTTATAACCAGAGGCAGTCTTGGTTTCAACCAGGTAATACTCACCGTTTGCCAGGCCGCCCTGTTCCACATAGCCTTCCTTATTAGTTTTCAGCGGCGCTTCATTGACCTTGGTCCACTTTTCATTGGGATCCAGGCCCAAAGCTTTTGCATCAGCGCCAGTTACTTTGCCGTTCTCATCTTTTTTGTACAGGTCAAACTCTACGTTCTCAAGTCCCTTATTGGTATCGTCTGCAATTTTATGCACTTTTACTTTGAAAGTGTAAACAAAGGTACTATCATGGATTTCTTTCTGTCCACCTTCCTTGCCGTCTACACCAATTTTGCTGCCATAAACGAGAGAAACGTCATTCCAGTTGCCTGCGGTCGTCTGGTCAGCATCGCTCTGCAAAGTTGCAGTATACTTGATAATAATCTTTTGGCCGGCATTTTTTTCCATTTGGGAAGGCGTAAATGTAATTTTAAATCCATTTACAGGAACACCCTCGCCCTCGGTAGCGATGGTATATACGCCCTCATCCACAGGAGCACCATTGCATGTCAATACCGCATTATTATTATACTTCAAATGATTGGGCGTATCGCTTACGGTAAAGGTCGTCAGCTTGGTAATGTTCTTCGGAACCGTTACCGTGATCTGGTAAGGAACCTCGTCGCCAATGCTGTAATCCGTATCGGTCTTGAGCTCATCGCCTTTAATTACATTCTTTTCAACATCCGGGCTTTCATTGATAACAGAAATAGAAAACGCTGCCTTGGTTTCTCCATTATATACAATTTCACCCTTTTTGTTCACTTCAAATTCAATGGGGGTCTGGTCAATAATGTAGGTGTTTTTTCCTTCAATCGACTGCTCGATAAAGCGATACTTGCCCTGAGACAGGCCGCTTACGGAAATTTCACCGTTTGTATCGGTTGTCAGATTGAACTCTTTGCCATCCTTATCACTGGCTGTTACAAGGTTCCACTTACCGTCAGTCTCATTCCACTTTTCCAGCGTGAAGGTTACACCACTGAGTTTGTTTGGCGTACCAGAGCCAACACGTCCGGTTTTAACAATCTTCACTTCGCCATAAGTTGTTCCATTTTTCGGATAAACATGGATATCGTACAGCCATTCGTTGAGACTGCTTGCTTTCGTCATAGGAACCGATACCAGGAACGGCTTCACCGGGCTTGTAACCTTATCCGGGGTACCGGTCTCAACAACTACATACAAACCAAGCGGGAGCTCGGTAAAACTGGCAATGCCGTCTTCGTCAGTCGTATCTGTAGCGAACACCTTGGAATAGCTCTGATCAGGTTTAATCGCATCCTCGGTTTCGTTCAGGTATGTATCGACTGTAACCTTTGTTTGGCCATCCGTACCGTCATAGTAATTTCGGAGCGCGGCACGGTCCATAACCTGATAAATGCTGAACGTTGCACCCTTCAATGCTGTAGCACCCTCGGGGAGTTTATCTACATCGTTCTCTTCACCAGTGCTGTTCGGCTTTACCTGGCCATTGTACTCATACTTATGAATCGTAATGGAACCGGTATCCTGCGTCCAAACATCCTGTGGTGGCGTTGTTGCCGGTGTTTCACCGTTGTCCGCTGCCATTGCTGGCATGGCGCACAGGCTGAGGGCCAGGGCGGCGCTCAACAGGCCTGTGAGAAAACGTTTTGCTTTTTTCATTTCAGTACCTCTTCTCTTAAAAAAAGTCATCATCGGATGGGCGGCAAAGCCGCCCGGCTTAGGGGTTCTGCATCAGCACGGCGTGCAGTGCGGGGCGCTGCAGCGGGGAAACGCTGCCGCGCCGCCCGCACTGTGCCGTAAAGAAAAAAGGGAGGGAAAACCGGGCCGCTTGCCCACTTGGCTTAAGGTGCATCTGAAAACAAAGGAAATAACGGATATTTCGCAGCCACAAGCAGGATGTAAGGCAAAGAGCCACCGGAATCCTTTCCGGATCCCAAGGCTTTTTAAGCCTTAGCGCAAAATCCGGCTGCGCTTATAGAAACAGGCGATATTTTCAGCTTTTCAGTTATACCCCGGCTTATGGCTGCGCCCTGCCGTAAAACGGGCGCGCACTGGCGGGCAGGCCCTGTACCCTGGGGGTTGCTGGGTTTCCGGGGGATGGTTAATGTCGCCGGCCCCCTTTCCTGTTGTAGCGGAATGTGAATATCAACAGCCCTGCCACCGCCAGCGGCATGCCGATCAGCAGCCACAGGCTTGGCGCGTCTGCACCCGTGTGGGGCAGCTCAGGCGTTTTACGGTTCAGAACGGTAAGGGTCAGGGTGTAGGTGTTATTGTCGCCCGGCTTAAACTTGTCTTCGTCCTTAATTGCCTGTCCATCAATATAACACTCGCCGCCTTGGGTAAATTGGATCTTAATTGGCTGTGCCAACAGGTTGTACCCCGGATGTGCCTTGGTTTCCGTCAGGCGGTATGTACCGGGTTCCAGATTTGTGAACACACCGGTGATTTTGCCGTTGCCGTCCGTTTTGGCGGTAATGGAACCTGTGTTTGTGCTATTGGAACCTGTGTTTGTGGCGGTATCGAATTTATAGTTAGGATCTACCTGCGGTTCTCCTTCGCTTGTTGTATCGACCAGCTTTTCCAGCTTGAACTCAACATCTTTCAAGAATACTTCTTGGTCCTCATTATTGCGTTCCGCGTCCTTCTTGATGATATTCAGTCCAAACTTCGGGTTCTGCAGCGTGTTGGTCAGCACAATCTTGCCGCTGCCGCCGGTGATGGTTCCATCGGTGGTTCCTGTGGCTTCAGCCGTTACAACATACGTATTGCCCTTAATCGTAATGGTTTTGCCTGGTGCTACCTGTTCAAATTGGTCATTCTCCACCGTACCTTCCACAATGCGGTACACATAATCGGTGTGGCTTTTATCCGTATTGATTTGGTACTGATCCAGGTTGTTAAAGGGATACAGCCAGCCGTTATCTGTATGGTGAACCGTAACATATTTGCTGCCCGAGGTCGGGTAGTCAACAACATCCCACGGGGCATCCTCAGCACTGTTTGCCAGGCGGCGCTGGAGCTGGATGTAAATCTCGTTCGGCTGGTTCGTTGTACCAAGGACCGTACCATCTGCATCTTCCCAGAGCTTGTTGAACTCAATGTTGATCAGTTTGCGCTGGGTGTTGGTAAAGATTGCGGTAATTCCCAGATTTTCGCTCGCCACAATCACGCCTTCCACCATGGTGTTGTTGATCACATGGGCTTCATTGCCATCCGGAACGGTTACGCTTTGCAGTCTGGAACCACCATCTTCCGGTGTAACTTCCTCGATGGTATAGCGGGTGCCAACGGGGATGCCGGTGATGGTCTCGGTGTGGTCGCCGGTTTTGCTCATATCAATCGTAACGGTTTTTTCGATGGGCTTTTCTTCCAGACCCTCACCGCCAACATCATTAAAGGTAACTTTGAAGGTGTAGGTGCCTTTAATGGTATTTTCCTCACCAGCTGCGGCCTTCTTTTGGATTTTCAGTCCGCCGGTTTTGACGGTGTTGACGTATTTTACCTTTAGCTTTGTCAGCGTGGAGCTTGTTTCGTCCGGGTCCTTATAGGAGCGGAAGACGATGGTGTTGGCTTCTTCGGGCTTTTTGCTCACCTTGTAGCCATCATTCTTTATCCCATCTTTATCGACATAAACTTCCGTTCGGCCATCATCGGGGCCTTTGGGGGGATCCTTCTGCTTTTCTAACGACCTCTTTTCCCCGAATGTTACGGTCTCTACTTTTGATGTGTCATCCGGCTCCGTCGACTTAACCGCCTGCCCGTTCTCGTACACGGTCCATGTGGTGTCGTACAGGCTTGGGTTCAGTTTCTCTTTGAGCGAAATGTAGCTGCCGCGGCGGAACTGGTCGCTGAAGGTAACGGTTTCTCCATCTTCCAGAACAAAGCGTCCGGCATCGTCCACCAACTGGGTGTCGCTGTCCTTGTTGGAGGTGTACTGTGCGTTTTCGGCTTTTTCCAGCTGACCGCTTTTGGCGGAGCCGTAATCCGGGATGTCCTCCTGATCGGTTGTAAAGCCGGTCATCGTACTTGGCACCGCTTTGGGAATGAAGGTAAAGTTCCTGAAATAGATGTTGCGGCTATAGTTATCGCCCACGCGGATGGTTTGGACGTTGTCGTTAAAACCGCTCTGCTCTTTCATCTTGTGCAGGTCCAGCTTTACGGTGACCCATTTGTCTGTCTTCACTTCGACCGTGCCATACGTTGCGCCGTTAATGCCTGATGTGCCAAGGCTGCCTTTTTGGACGCCTTTATCATCCAGCAGTTCCAGATACAGGTTGTTGAGGGAAAGTTCACCACCATCTTCTTGGGAAACGTAAACCTGGAACGTAAGGAAGCGCATTTTTTCGATATCGATGGGGTTTTCCAGCGTCAGGATGCCATAACGTTGCTTACGCCAGTAACTGACGGGTTCCGTATCCGTATAGCGTGCGTACCAGTGAAGGACCTGTTCGGTATTTTGCCCGGTATCTTGCCCGGTATCTGGATTGGAATCTGGCCATTGGTTTGGTTCCAACCTGAAAATGTAGTCCTCTTCCTTATCTGGGGTTGCGGGTTTAAACGTGTTACCACCTTTCTCAGTCAAATCCACCTTTTGGGGCTCAATACCGCCCGTATTCGGTTTAGCGGCCTCTTTTTCTCCATAATGGGTTGCCTGGTTCTGGATGGTGAAGTTGAAGATTTTCTGGTTTTTAAAGCAGTTTTTGAAGTCATCATCAGTAACGTTGGTCAGATCGACCTCTTTTTGAACCTGCAGCTCGTTATTATCCGGGAAGTTGAACGCCACCGCCATGTTGGACTCCCACATACCGCGTTCCATGTAGTACATGGTAAGGGTGTGCTTTTGGCCTTTGGCGAGGTCATTAAGAGTAGTGCCTTGCGCGTAGAAATCAATGTCCTCGTTATTATATTTCACGTGCTTGACAGATTTTTTATCTTGATCCTCTTTTGACGTTCCGCCTTTTTTGACCTTACTAACATAGGCTGTTACACTATTATTCTCTTCATTTGCCTTGCCAAATTCCAGCAGGCCGGAAACCTTACCATGGGCACCGCCAACGTCAAGCGCCAGCTTGCCATCAATGAATACCCAAACGTCATCGTCACCGGAGAAGAAGAACTTGATGCTGGTTTTTACCTTTGTTCCATTTCCATTGTCTGTTTCCAGCATACCGTCATCCGTCAGGGTAAAATCCATCTGCAGCTTGGTGCCAAAGCCGTAATTGTAGGTGGAAGCCGCACCAGGGGTTGCTTTTTCATTGAACGGGAAGTAGCCATATTGGTTTGTCACTTTGTCAAAGCCCGATGACGCATTCACATTCTTTGAAGACGCTCTGTTTTTGGTACTTTGGAGAAAATATTTTGAATCCGAATTTTGTCCCGAATCTTGTTTTAGATACAGAGTTGTATCCTTGCTGTCAAAGCACCAATAATCAACGTCCGTCTCATTACCAAAAAGATTTTGCACTTTAGTAAATGGGAACTTTACATTCTCATACACTTCACCAAGCTTTGCATTTTTACTATTCTCTCCTAAGAGGAAGTCTTTGTTAAAATGCGGTTCTACTGTTGCTGATGCCGCTCCGTTTAACGATGGTGCTCCATCTGCGTTAGTTGTACTCGCAACCAATCCCTGATAGGCATAGTCATAATGTTTATTTCCACTGTTTTGATCTTCATTATACTGAGAGTTATTGATTGCCCTAAAACGAATAAAGTTGTCGTACCCAAACAACTTTAATGTATCTGCAATCTGGCTAAATTCAGTGCCGTCCGCAGGCTGGAAATGTCCGGTATAAATCGGGTATTGGGCTTTTGCTTTCTCATAATAATCGCTCAGCGCCTGATCAAATTCACGGAAGGTTACCCAGGTGCGGTGACTTACACCAGTCCATCCACCGTAGTTATCACGGTTCTTGCCATTCAACTCGTAATCTGTATAATAGTCATACAGCGTACTGGTAACATATTTTGTGTTTGCTTCTTCCGTAAAAGGAGCGGATGCAATATCTACTACTTTAGTGCCAGTATCTTTCCACGTTTCGGCATCACGCTTGGTACCTTTTGGAGCCCAGTAGCCGCCACGTTGGCCATTGGTATATACTGCATCGTCATTCGTATCCGCATAGAAGCAATTTTTGTCATCTGTGGGAATCGTCAGCCACGCTGTACTTAGTCCATGTTCTTTTGTCGTATTGTCATTGCTAATTTCTTCACCGGAAAAGATGATTAAACTATTTGAACTATATTTTTGGGGAATGTCAACATAATAAAGATTTTTGTTTGTACCATCTTTTACCAGCGTGCCGCTTTCGGATTCTGCGCCGTCTCCTTTTATTCGATAATAAATGGTCTCTTTTTTGGCTTTGGGGATTGAATAGTCGCCGCCAGTATCCTCATTCTTCGTTGGCAGCTTTGAGAAAGTAGCATCGTAATAGATACGGAAAGAGTTTTCTCTACCCCATCTTACGTTGTCTGCGTCAGTATAGATAAAGCAGTTCCTTGTTTCACTGTACATAAAGGATTCTTTATCATTACCACTAACAGATTCGCTATAGAAGTTATAGTATTTGCTTTTGCCACCCTCATTCCATGTAAACTGAACATAAGAGCATGCCACGTTTGGGATGGTAAAAGTAACGAATTTTCCCTTAGGAACAGGTTTAGCTTCTGAGCCATCATCAACCAGTTTTAAGTTTCCATTTTCATCAGGGATATAGAAATTTGCCTTTACGTTCGTTAAATTAGCTGTACTGCGGTTTTCGAACTTGATGAGTCTGCCTGCATAGTATGTATGCTCCTTCAGGACGGGATTGTCTGTCCATTCACCATTATTAGTAGTTGGATCATACATTTTGTTGTTGAAGTCGCTTTTAGAACCCGGGTTATTATCTAGCTTAATCTGTGCTGTCCAACCACCATTCCTGTATAACTGGAACTGTATTTCTTTAAAGTTCTCTCCTTTTATATCTTTACAATTCTTAACGGCATAAATCTTATGTCCATTTGTTTCCCATCCAGTCGGCTCCATTGTATGCGACTGCCAACAATCACCATTAGTATTTGCATCAGTATTTACATTAAACCTAATTTCATCGGAAGCTAAAACATCCACATTTTCTTTTTTATCATTTGGCATCGTATCCGGAACGACAAAGTAAACCGTGAATCCATCTGTCGCTTCCTGCTCACTAACTGCCTGCACGTTATCCACGCTTTTTGCGGCGTACATCTTCTGCGGCTGTTCGGTCGGTTCCGGGGTGGCGGTGGTGGGGGTCACGGTCGGCACAGGGGTGGCCGTTGCGGTGGCTGCCGGTTCCGGGGTCGGGGTGGGTTCTGCCGTGGGCTCCGGCGTTTCGGTCGGGGCGGGCTGCTCCGGCTCGGCGCTTTGTTCCGGTTCCGGGGTGGCGGCGTTCTGCTCCGGCAGAGCGGTATTCTCCCCGGAGGCCGTTCCCGACTCATCCTCCAGCAGCTCTACTTCGTCAGGTGCGTCGGGCAGAAGATCCACCTCGGCGTATACAGGCAGGGCCATTGCCATAACCAGGCAAGCGGTGACAAGCAGCGCTGTCAGCCGGCGCGCCCAACCTGTTGTGTTTTTCCCTGTTCTATTCAATCTGCTCACTCGCCTTTCGCGCTGGCTTGATGAAAGCACATTGTTCCACAGGGGATCCCTGTGGAACAATAAAAGAAACCAGCTTCTTTTACTTGCGCAACCGTTGCCATGTTGTTTTCAAAAAAATTACGCATCGAATCTTCTCATTGCGCATTTACTTTTCAGTGTTAAAGTATAGCACCTTTATACCAGAAAGGCAATACAATCCACGCAAATTCCTGTTTTTCAGCACTTTTACTGATTGCGTTTTCCTCCAATTATACAATGTATTCAAAGCCTTTGTATAATTTATTCCTGATTTTCTTTTTGGCAGCGGTCCCTTTTATATACTTTGACCGCGCGTTTATGATTCTCTGCGCACACAGAGCGCAACTTTGCAGCAAAATTCGCCTTTTTTGCTACATTTCCCTGTTTTTGCGCAATTATTTGTTTCGCATGCGCCTGTTTGTGGCGGGGCATGGCGGCTGGGTGGGCGCCTTGTGGGAGGGATGGCAGGTTTGCGGCGCACGGTTCCCGTTTTTTTGCGGCGCGATGGGTACACCGCGCCCCTGCAAACGGTTTGCGGTGTTTGCGGCGGCGGGTGTGTGTTTGGTGGATTGCACGCCCGCCAACGGGACGCCGTTCTCCCTTTACAACGGGGTGCGGGGTTGCTGCAGATATGCCATTCGCTTTTTTGTCCCCCCTGCCCCGCCCCTGATTCCCGGTTCCCCCTTGCCGATCTCTATTTGCGCCAGCTCCTGAGGTGCATCTGAGAGCAACGAAAATAGCGGATCTTTCGCAAGCACAAAATCCGGCTGCGTTTACTGAAACAGACGAGCTTTTTGACGTTTCAGATAGGACTAAGGTGTATCTGAAAAGTCGAAAATTTAGTCTATTTCTACAAACACAGCGGGATTTTGCG